>Ga0315914_1000720_pt1 | contig 44554 bp, 15 predicted proteins | sample MpolenodulesMG_FD_203920 | JGI IMG/M metagenome (GOLD analysis project Ga0315914, IMG submission 203920) | Medicago polymorpha root nodule microbial communities from Los Angeles, California, United States - elongated nodules | ecosystem: Host-associated > Plants > Roots > Nodule | place: USA... | reverse complement strand
AAATAGAAACGAAATCGTACCCTAAATTGTGCGAAAGAAATTCACATTGAATGAAGTTACTCAGAAACCTAGAGCCAGTAGAGAAAATGAAATGGTTACATGATTTATATGGTGCAACGTCGTTTTTCTTTATTTTGACGGAATTGCCCTTTCTTTTTGCATACACCGCCACTCTCTGAGCCCCTATAATATACTGCCACGTTTTTTGAGTTTATTTCAAATTTTACAGATTAATTTATTTATTTAATTATTTTTTGAATTATTTAATTTTGGATTAAATATGTTTTTGGTCCCTATAAATATACCCTCTGAATTATTAATTAAAATTTTAAAAGTTTGAATCCCTTAACTCGGGGTCCTGACAACGCCACTGTTTAGAATCAAAAGTTAAAGATTATCAAACAAATATAATAAAGAACACTAATATTTATAAACATGGTTGAGTACCTCAGAAGAAAAAAAATAGTTTAGTTTCAATAGGAAGGGGGCTATCGAACTCTTATGCCTTTACATGTGGAAATATAGGAAAATAGAAAATATAAATATTTTCCTCTCAAAAAAGTATAAATATTCATTCCATGCGCAAGAAGAAGAAAAAACGTTAATTAATTTTTGTAGGTATATTACATTTTTTTTAATTTTTAAACGTTAAAACAATAAATCTATATAAAAAAAATAGGGTTAATTAAGTTAATGGTCCCTGTAAATATTCAGAATTTTGTTTTTAGTCCCTATAAAATAAAATCACACTTTTTAGTCCTTGTAAAAATTTTTATCAGCATTTTTAGTCCCTATAAAAATTTTCCATCATCATTTTTAGTCTCTGTCAAAAATTTCCACCAACATTTTTCGTCCTTAAAATGCTTAAGAAAAATGTCACAGGGACTAAAAAGTGTAATTTTATTTTGTGCGGACTAAAAACAAAACTATGAATATTTATAGGACTAAAAACTTAATTAACCCAAAAAAATATAATCCATGTCGATATTGTCAAAACCAATGCTATGTTAGTGAAAATACACATTTGACGTTTCCACACATTTGACGTTTCCACATCAACATCGTTAATGTGATAATCAAGGCAAAGAAGACCTTGGACCAAACATTGTTAAAAAGAAGGCTTAAATATGCAAAACGTCCATGTAATGTTTCACATTTAGTGATAGAGAACTCATGGTCCTCCGGTTTGATCATTAGATTTTGATTACGATGGATCATGTGATTGATGGATTATGTACAATAAGTTAGATTTTAGTTAAACTTTTTACACCGTCAACAAATCACAACCATTCCTTTGTGTGACTTTAAAAGTAGTTGGTTATTATGATTGAATTGACGGTGTGAAAACTTTTTACACTATCAACGAATCACAACCATTCATATATGTGAATTTAAAAGTAGTTATGATTAAAGCCAAACAATTTTTTATGATAGGATGTTTATGATTGAATTGATGGTGTAAAAACCTTTTACATTATGATTAAAGTTTGATTTTTATGATATGACAGTGTAAAAACCTTTACATTGACTGTGTATATGAATTAAATTCAATATGTTATGCTTGGACTCTGAAATTCTTCAAGCCGACTTAAATCTCTTTAATGCATCCTCTTGTTGCATTGTTAGTGTAAGATAATTACATGACCTTCAGTACACTACATTACATTGACTGACACCCCTCTTTTAAAAATTACACTTGTCTCCCTTGTTTTGAAGTTTGAATGCTGTAGGAAAGTAAGAGAGTTAGGTTTAATTTCCGAAACAAAGAAGACTGTCAGGTTAAACAAAATGGCTAATATCCTAAACAAAGGGCGTTGTTGGGTGTGACATTCGCCTCAGGGGAGGTTGATGTAAGACCCCTTAGGTTTGGAGATTGTTCAGTTCTCCTACTTGTTTGGGTAGTAAAATGGGATCTAATTAGTTGGGTTAGTCATATTTGTTTGGACTAGTTTAATATTTCATTGTTTTTAAAAAATAATAACCCATGTAAGTCTTGATATTCTCCTATTTTTTTAGGTTATATTTTGTAACTTGGGCAAAATTGAATTTCTCATTGTGCATTTCCAACAATAGAAAATATTGCTCTATGCTATATCTCACACATAGGAATTACTATGTCACATAGAAATATAAATTACTACCATATTATAGGGAGCATCATCAACTATGCGCTGGCCTCAGCATTTTTTGTTGCTTATTATCTTTGATCTTTTTTGTTAATTTTTTTTTGATAGTAGACTGCAGTAGTATTCACAGATCCAAACATCCACGTAAGAATTTCTTGTTTGTCATGATAGCTTAAGATAAGGAGAACAGTGAGCTGATGTATGCTTCTGTCTTCTCATTATCTCTTGCATTTCTGATTGTAATTTTGTAGGTATTAATCTTTTTGTTATTCCTGCTTGTCCAGAATCCTCACTTGTCCATAAGTGATCCAATCTTCACTGTTGGACAAGGTCGTCAGAGTAATTTGGTGCTTAAAGATCCTACCATTCGTAATGTTTTGTGCAAGTTGAGCCCCATAGAGGTAGAATTTCCTCTTTTATCTTTGAAACTTTAACACAATATTACATTAAGAAACCATCTGCTTCACAATGAATCATGACAAAAGTCATTCTTAGACAACAAATAAATGTATTTTGGATGTTTGATGAAAAACATGAACAAAAAGAAGGAATCTTTGTTCTGTTATGGTAGATGATAAATTGTAGAAAATTAGTGTTACACTTCTCCTTTTCCTAGTTAACTGACCAAAGCTGTCATTTGAGCTCTGTGCAGCAGCAACAGGGAGGTTCATCAGTTGCCCTACTGGAAATCACAGGGGGTAAAGGTGTTGTGCAAGTCAACGACAAGACTTACCAAGATGATTTTAAATGGAGGCGATGAGGTGATATTTGGTGCTTCGGGAAAACATGCTTATGTATCCTTCACATAAGAATTTACCGTTTCTCTCTTTTATTTCCTCCTTTCTCTGAATGCATCTGTCATTTGTTTTAAAAGGAAAACACGCAGTCATGTGTTCTATGTATTTACATTAGGAATTGCTGCATCTTTTCGTTCTTAATTCTCTTTTATTGATTTTATGGGTTCCTTAGCATGAAACTCAGATCTTTCACTGCTCAAAAGTAACAATGTTTCTACTGCTGGTACACCTCCTTCTGTGAGTATTTTAGAAGCCCAGAGTGCTGCATTGAATGGGATGCAAGTTGAAGCTAGATCCGGAGACCCTTCGGCTGTTGCAGGTGCTTCAATATTGACCTCTCTCTCTAATATTCGCAAAGATTTAAGTGCATGCTTGCCGGCTCAGGAACTGAATTTGATTTAAGTGGCAGCATTCACAAGATACTAGAAGATCAAAGGGAATTAAGAGAACTTGATACACCAACAATATTGGCATCCACCAGGCGTCAAGCATTTAGGGACAGTTTAGAACAGAGAATTCTCAAAGCTGATGATATTGATGTCTCTTTTGAAACTTTCCCATATTACCTAAGGTGCGAAAAGTTGCTTCTTGTTATTGACTAATCTTTTATTTGGTTTTCTTATACTACCTCCGGTCCTATTTATAAGAGACAATTAGGTTAATCTTTTCAATCCTAAATATAACACATAAAACACTTTTTCAAGTATGCTAACAATTGAAATTTCTTTTATACACCTATTATATTGTGATATTTATTTTACTAGAAAACTATCTTCACTATGCAAGTGGGTTTCATTTGACGAGGATTAAGCGTATTTTTTTAAAAAAAGTGACCACTAGTTCCTTGGAATCTGCTTCCATGGTCTGTCATTTTGTCTTTTTTTTCTTTACAAGTTGAACCGGAGAGAGTATATGCCACCTTAACTTATATGCGACCTTAATATTCCTTGTTGCTCCATTGTTGGGTTTAATGGCTCGTAGTTACTGCTTTGGAATAGATAACATATAACTTATGGTACTTGGTTGTGATGTGTGGCATTATTACAGTGATACAACAAAGAACGTGTTGGTAGCTTCTACATATATTCATTTGAAGTGCAATGGTATTGGAAAATATGCTTCAGATTTCTCGTCATTGGCACCAAGGCACTTGCAAAGCATTTTGGTACCAAGTTACTGATTGTGGATTCACTTTCGCTGCCCGGGGTATGCTTCTAAGATAAACTTCATTTGTTAAAAGTTTTGTAAGATTGTATCTTTCCAGTTTAAGAATTTATGACTCTTTTTCGCTTCATTTTCTTTTTGGTGTGACATGCTTGTTTCTGTGGAGATGGTTTCTTTCTTGCGAAATCATATATTAGCATCTATGTGCGAGTTTACTTCCCATTGTTTGTTCTAATATTGATGTCAGTTGACATTTCGAATGATTTAATTATCTGATGTTTATGTAATTTGCAGGTTATCGGGTAAAATTTGTTGGTAAGTTTCCACCTACTGTTTCGTCACTGCAAAATTATGCATTAAGTTCAAGGTAATTTGTGGTATTGAAGAATTATAGTTTACAATATTTTTAAGGTTTATAATTAGTAGGGAGTAAAGACTGATATGACCTTGTAGGGTTTTTCTTCTGAGAAGGTTATATCTTGAAAAAGTATTGTGAATCTTTTACGGCGAATAATAATAAATTTTCGTGTCTGAATCATTATCATCTTTTAGAGGTTGGGTATGTTTGGTCTGTGCAAGCAGTTCTCTTTTTGCTTCTAATAAAAAACTACCACACTATTTTCAGTGTTCCCCGAAGCAACATTCTTGTGTAGTTTTATAAACATAATACAAAAAAACAAGGTGGTAGTTTTTAAATAAAAACCGGAACATAAGATTTTATATCACATCCTTTAGTGTAACCTTTTGTCCTTCTGTGGTAACATAAGATTTTTTTTTTATCAATCTGTCACGGGACCAAGCTATGGCTTCAGGTTTGATAAATGAATTCCAGATGGCAAAGATGATCATGGTTTCTTTTGTTCCGGATTTCCGGTATTCTCTCATTTTAAATGGAGGCGATGAGGTGATATTTGGTGCTTCGGGAAAATCATTTGTTAATTCTTAGATTAGATTAGATGTTGTACTTTCCTCAATCCTATCTTAGTTTCTTAGTTATGGATGATCTTTTTGAATGATTGCTAGTCTTAGGCAGTTGCTCTTGTATTAAGATCTGCGTTCACATGAATTTGCAAGAATTAATAAATGATATTTCTGTATCAGACGATAGATTTTACATTCAAATCTATTGTCTACGAAAAATCATTTGTTAATTCTTACGAATAATATGTAAATGAATTAATTAGACGGGGGACTGCAAATAATTCCGATTCTTTTGGCCGACCTAGTGATTTAATTTTGGTATATTGTCTACGTACAATTATGAATAATATTATTTTCTTGTCTACCTTCTTTTGAATTTATAAGAATTATGTTTCTCCATCTTATGCTATAGATTTTACTTTGTATTTTTGTTCGTTGAGGGAATAGATCTTACATCTTTTGTTATGCTATTGATCTTATATGTGTGTGTGTGTATATATATAAACTGATCTACTATCTTTTGTTACAAGATCTATAATACGAATAAATTTGCCTTAAAAAAAAAAGAATTTCCACATACTTATTTTTAATACTTTGAACACTTTCGTGTAACCTCGGAAGGCATTTTTAGCATTTGAAAGAAATTGGTGGTGCATACAACAATCTAATACTTTCCAATTTATATTCAGACATTGGTCTTTAAACATTTCTAATTTATTATTAACACCTCCCATTTCCCTTCTCCAGAGATAATTGTCACTCGATGCTTTTTATTATTTTTGGCCCAGCCCATTATAAGTAGAGAAATTCTTAGATGCAAACAAACATAACACGTCATAGTTAGAAAGAGCCAATCAAAAAATTTTGTTTATTTAATTTAATAAAATAAAAACCAAAATGAAAACCAAGTACGTTCTCTTTCTGTGTTTTTACTTTTTCCTTCTACTTCTTGAGCTTGCCGCTGAAGATATCAAGTAAAGTAAGATATCTTATTGTTTATTTTAGGTTTTTGTTATGTGAGTTTAGGAATACGAAATGGTTATGAAATATGAATCTGAAGCTGTTGTGTATGCATTCTCTAATTTCATTGGTGTTAGTAGATATCTGTGCTGTGGTCTTATGATGAGCTCCTCTCTGTGTTTTATGGTCGTCAACTACCAGTTGCTTCTTGATGATCCTATTTTGGAAGGATACCTCATTGCCGATGCTCACAATGCTGTTCCTGTTTGGGTTCAAATGCACTATGTATTGACTCATGGATTCCCTGCTTTTCCATTTGCTCCTTTTGAAGAAAACAATGGGGACGAATAAGAGATTATTAGCATAAGAAAACAACACCAATTTGCTGATGATTGATTTATGCTCGGTATTTGTTTAATTGAGTTTCTACTCAATGAAATATATATATATATATATATTTTTTAATGAATTATTGACTCATGAAGTAGAACTTGTCATATCAGGTTCTGAAGCTACATTTCAAATCCAATTTGGTACCAAGTTTTATTAGTCAACGTTGACAAGAATAATATTGAGCCTAATCTAGCTAACCATTTTCCTTTTGTTGATTTTAAAACGTCGCTACATAAGCTGGTATCATCAGTATATGGACAGATATTTATATTCAGGAATTGTGTTTCCTCCGTAGCTCATTTATGAATGGCTTTGTAAAATCATTTGATTTACACAAGCCTTCCTGTCATCGTAGATTGAATTTCATTAGGAATCTTCAAATCACTTCATAAACCCCTTATTTATTTTTTAAAAATGCTAATGAGTGCCTCCGGATACTCTTTCAAGACACTTGTAGATGGAAATTGAAATATTGATCTTTTTAAAGAATATATTACTTGTTTAAGAACTCTTAAAAGAGACACTCGTTAACGATATCATTTTTCAAACAACTTGGTGCCTTTCATATTAAATTCAGCCATCAGATTCCTTCTACAACGTGCATTTCCTAGATGGAGGTAAGCCGAACTCTAAAATTGTAGACGGTAAGGTTGGAACTTGAATTACCAAACAATTTTTCTTTTTAATAATTCATTACGTGTAAAAATTTCTCTAATCTTCAAATTCTTTCCCTAGAATTCCTTAGCATTATCATTATATTTTTCATTGACTAAGGACCTAATGAAGGTTCCTCTAGTGGAACTTTATTTTTTTTGAAAAGGCAAAGAAACTTTATTAAAACACCAAACCAAGCACAAGGTGTACATGGTTTAGAAACAAAGATAGAAATACTAAAAACACAACTCCAAACTCCACACACAGGACATAAAAAGGAAGAAAAGTAGAGATGGAAAATTTTAAAACTAAGAATCGTGAATCTCCGTATTTACAGATGCATATTCTCAATTCCCAGCAACTATAACTAAGATTCTCTCTCATACCGGTGTTTTTTCTTAATATAGAAATGATATTTGAACAATCATTTTTGACAACTTTTGTGACAATTTTCCCTCTTATCATAAATAAATATTCAAATAACACAACTCTTATTTTTATGCGAAAGACACCTCAGATTCATGTGCTCCACAAGGTAAAAAATACTTATCAACTTTGTCTTGTAGCAAAACAATGTTTTATGTGAAGGCTGTGACATAAAAAAGGGAAAATTGCTCACATTTTTCTCATTCCCATCTAAAACTAGTAAAAATAATCTCAACGTAAGTTAAAACACGTTTGAAACACTAACGCAAGTTAATTTACATTAATAACAAATCTATGAGACCCATTCCTTTTTTAATTTTTTTTGGAGTATGTGCTTGTGTGTGGGGTGGAGTGCCTTCTCTTTCAATCACTTTTCCTGTTTTCCATTCCCACACATCTTGGCTAGTATACACACATCCCACTCCCACTTCAGGCATATACCACGCGCAAAAACGTTGAAAGATTATAACCCACTTATGAATGAAAATTATTGATGTTCCATATGCTATCAGTTCATAAAAGTTCTTTTTCAGCAACAAATTCAAACAACAATACAGATAATGTGGTTGACGTGAAAAAACCATGCAAATACCGTTTTTTTTTATTATTATTTAAAAACCTTTTTTTTTTGTGGGGGCAATATCTTCAGTTTAAATGCCTATTAGTCATATATGAAGGAGGGTCTGGGGCCATGATGAATTTTGTTAAGATTTATTACTATTTGATTAGTGCTATATGTTTTATTTGATTTGATATAAAGGAAAAAAGGCTGAACTGAAATTGAAATAAAATCATAAAAAGTTTCTTTGTTAATTTATCCCATCTCTTGTAAGTATACTGTAATACTTCTTTCTCTCTAATTGGGTAATGCTCATTAAAATGGATACTTTTTTTTTTCTTCTAGAGGAGTTGATAAATACTTATAATACAAGGTTAAAGAAACACAAGTAAAATATGTCTTAAAATTGGCAACATATCCATTAAGTAATTGAACGTTCAAGCTTCCATCACTAAGCCTTTAAAACAGATCATCATGAAATAAAATTGTTTGCACCATCAAGGTTCCAACATAAAGGACAATTGCTCTGTAGATATTTAGTGTTTGCTGACAGATACCTTAGATTAACGAAAACATCCATAACGGTAATTAATCATCGTTCATTTCTGAACGAGAGTTAATTTTTGTTTGTCGTAAATAGTAGTTAGGAACCATTTGAACTCAATCATAAATATGATATTGTAATCGTTCAACTCTACATTTGTTTCTCTTTGAGTGAGTTCTATGCTTGTTCTTTTTGCCGACTCTATTTACTTGAACACTATTATTTGGTATGTTTACAATCTTTTTTAAACAATGAATAAGTTGTGTTAAGGTTGAGGTAATTCACACCATTACCTATTGAATTTTCGTTTAAGAAACTGAATTATCTACGTTTTCTTTTGTTGAGAATGCTTCCACATTCATGCTCTGACTTTATAAGGCTTATTTGATACTTCGAAGTTTGAACACATATAATCATTATTTAGAAAGCAAAATAAGTTTGAAGGTTGACTTGTGTGTGTGTGTCTCTATATATATATATATATATATATATATATATATATTTTAAAATAAACTAACCCATCGAAATTGATATCATATATGATCGAAAATGAGATTGTTGTGTATGCCTTCAATTTGTGATTGTGATGAACAGAGAAACCGCGACATGATTTGGCAAGCGTGTCACGATTTTGGTAGTGCCGAGAGCATGTTTTCTGAGTGTCCAATCGTGACACGATTTTGGGAAAACGTGTCACGATTTTCGGCTTGCTGGGCAAGTTTTCAAGATAAGGTTGGTCGTACCTTGTCGTACACACCAAACGTGTCACGATTTGGACAGCTGCAGGGTACAATTTAAGTGTTTCTTTGCAGATTTTGAAGTGTGGGTTCAAGAGAGCAAGAAGAGAGAGAAACTTAGGAAATCAAAGGAGGTAACTTTAGGGTTGAAGGTCTTTGATTAGAGTTCTCTTGGGTTGGAAAACATTGTAAACACCTTGGGTGAGTGAAAATCATTGAGTGTCTTGTTCATTGGTGAGATTGGAAAAATGGGTAGAAATTAGGGTTGTTCTTTGTGAGTTTGTTGAAGCTAATTTCTTGTAACCCATTTGTATCTCTTTGTAAGAACTCATTGATAATGGATTGGAGAGATCAATCTCTCCCCCAGATTAGGTCAAGTTGGACCGAACTGGGTCAACAATCTTTGGTGTGTTTTGTTTCTCTTCTCTCTTTATCTTTTGCTTGTGGTTTTGTGCATTTCACTTTGATTCCTAAATTAGATCTAGGTGCTGCTATTGTTGTTATTGCTTGTGTTTACTTTGATATTGGTTACTACTTTCCTTTTCTTCACACATCATAGTTTGCATTGGTGTGATTTTGAGTACGAATTCACAACAGAGATCTTTAAAAAGTTGAAGTCTGCTTATATTATCAAGCTTTAATCATGGGATGGCAAAATAAATTTGTTTCTTCCTATTTTAGCTCCGAGCCTCTGATTATCTATCTTGCCTATTCTTTTGTTCTAATTTAATTTGGTATGTTCAAAGAATGAAACTCATGGAAAAATATATGAAACTTTCAAGATGTTACATCTCACATACTGTCTAAAATTTTTGAGACTAAAACTTTATACTCAAACTAATTTTAATTTCTGTTTCTATAGTCATTGATGCATTGACTAAATGAAAGTCCCTCCAAAGTCATTGAAAATTCTACCTGTTGATACTTGGTAGGATCATCATATGTTACTAGGCTTCCCATAATGAGTAGTTGACAATCGAATATGCTTATTTTTGAACATCTTATTTGGTGATTGATATATGATTAGTTGAACGGTAATTAATTACTGTTCCATGTTACAGTTGAGTTCGAACGGTTTTTAACTGCCGTTCATGAACAAACAACAATTAACTACCGACATTTATCTCTCATTCAAAAGCAAACATTAATTAATTATTGTTGAAGGTATTTTGAACAGTGTGAGATGCATGTGATCAAACATTGGATGCCTAAAGAGTAATTTTCATAGTCTAATAGTAGCTTCCAATCAAAACACTCTGTCTTGGATTCCACCTATAAATAACCCAATGGGCTTTCAAGTTCAATCCGCACAGTCTTTTAACCAAGACTATTATTTTTCACACCTTATGCATTTATGACGCGTCCTATTTATTTTTCTCCCAAAATTACCTTTTGTTTGGATTATATAATCCCAATGTTTTTTAGAGATTTTTTTCAAATTATATATCCTAAATATGCTTATATATAAACAACAATTAGAATATCTCATATTTTAGCAGTTTTGAATTTTTCTTTTGAAAACAACAAAAAAACAAAGTAAAAAATAATAAAAATAAAATATGTCAAATAAAATCAAGAAATATAAAAATACCCGAAAATAATCAAATAATGCTGATGCACATTTTCTTGGATTTTTCTTTTTAGAATATGAAAAATATAAAAAATATAAAAATGGGTATAAACGATGTAATTTTAAATTTTGAGGCGCGAAGTCCCATAAGAAGTTCATTCTATGAAAGTCTTGAGCCTTGATTTTTTTTTTCTTCTGATTTTATGAGCAAGTTGAAGGTGAGAAAAAACACAGGGGGGGGGGTTGAATTGTGTTAGCTTTTTCTTCGTTTTCTCCTACTGAAGTCACTGTTCAAAAACAGATAGAATTCAACTTCTGAGGTGATGTTCAGAATCTAAATGCAGCGGATAAAACACACACACAGAGAGAGAGAGAGAGAGAGAGAGAGAGAGAGAGAGAGAGAGAGAGAGAGAGAAGAAGGACACAAAGCAATTATACAGGTTCCTTCCACAAACCGGAAGTAGTCCTGTCCCCGTTGCACTTCCAAGGAGAGTTCACTAAAATGTAATATCTGATTACAACTGCTCACTGCTAAAACTAGCAAGAGACTTCAAACTACTTAAGTACAACTGCAAGATATTTCCTATGCTCAAGAACTAAATCAAGAGACTTCTTATGCCCAAGCACAACTGCAAGAGACTTCTATTCAAACATAATTACAAAGAAATATGTTTGAGGTTGAACACTTGATATACAATCAGTGGTGTTCACAATACAAATTAGATACATACTCTTTAAGACTCTAAAATTTCTAAGATATGAAAGTTGTTAAGAAATTCTAAGTGAACTTTTGATGCAGAACAATTTCAGCAGAATTTTGGCACTTGTAAATTGTTTTAAGAGTCTTGCCATTCTCTAAGTCTTCACTACTTTATATAGAGGTGTGAAAGAGACGTTGAATTGTCAGCATATCAAAAAGAGTCGTTTGAAGCATGATCAAATCACCAATGATCTTATGCCTGATTTGGTTATTGTCCTATGAAGGATCATTTTCAAATCCATTCCAAGTATGGAGGAACATTGGTGCAGGCGTAGCTGTTATTCTTGTCCTATTGCAGACACTAATCAGAGTAGTGGAGATAGTGGTTGTACACTTCGTACAATTGTCCTTTTTCAACGTTCTCCAAAGAACAAGCATCCAATGCCTTCAAATCTATTTGAATTAGCCGTTGCTTTATTCTTCCAGTCTTCTGCAATGATAGGCGTGATTAAATCATCATTTGAACAACATTTGAAATTCTTCAGTCTTTCAGCTTCTGATGATCTTTAGATGCTTCTGATGACGTCAGCTTCTGGTGACCAGATTCTGATGAGAGTGCTTCTGATGACGTTAGCTTCTTCAGGACCACTTGTCTTCAAAACCTCTTTTCTTCAGATGCTTCAAGCTTCCTTTTTGTTGATTCCATTGCTCTCATTTGTTCTTTCAGAACCTATGCTTTAAATAAAACACTAAATTTTTTGTCTATGGTCCTGCACACTTGAACAAATATTAGCATATCCAATTAACAATTTTTTAATACCTTGTTATCATCAAAACTCAAAGGGTAATGTTAAACACATTTTGTTCCAACACAAGTTTCATAGCAATCTGATCAAATAACTTAAAAACTAGATTTTCGATCGAGACACGACGGGAACAACTAACAATAACCCAAAATACAAGAGGGGCTTATGATGTTTGACACAGTTCTTATATTAGTTATTACTTAATGACCCAAAACACAAGAGGGGCTTATGATGGTTTACATAGTTCTTAAATTAGTTATTCATGTCACAAACAGACTCAATCTTTCTGCTTATACAATTTAGATTATATAATTCAAATAAGTTTTTCCCTAAATTCTTCGCACAAGAATTATAGGGTAGTTTGTATTTTATAATTCGGAAAAAAACAAGGAATGCGCTCTACTATTTGGGGTGTTCAAATCATAAAATCAAAATTATTTATTTGTTCAGATTTTATAATCCGAATTAGTGAAAAACTCATTCTTCCATCCAAAAATAAGGGAGAAACTATTTTCCAAATTATATAATCCGCAATTTCCAAAGACATTTTCGAAAAAAAATAGGGCGCACGAAAAATGCGTGGGAAAAACCAATATGGGTTTAGAAGATAAAATGGGTCTAAGAGCAACAATATCTATATGGGCTTAATTATAAGTCTGAAAAACATGTTGGGCCAATTTGACAGTAAAATTACACTTTTAGAATATAGAGAATTAATTTTTAGGTCCCCTAAATATCTTTTAGGCCCCCAAAGTTTCATTTTAACCCCTTGTGTGTATATACCCGTAAGATATGTCCCGAAGGGCTAGGGAGTTACCTCCCGGAAGGTTAGGGTGTTATCTTCTGGAGAACTATTTTATATGATAAAATTGTGAGCAAAACTATTAGTTACGTTGTTTTGGTGTTTCAAAGGTTCCAAACCACCACATTTGCTCTCCTAACCTACTTTCATCCAATTCTTGAAGTTCAACTATGTAATTTATTTGGTTATAAGCCTATGTATTTGGTTTAAGTAATTTATGACAAACATTTGTATTTTGTTTACATCATTTGTTCATTACGTCCTTTTTTTCCCCCCGGTTGTTGAAGTGTATATCTTTAATATGGTTGCATATAGCATATAACAATGTTAATGTGTTGATATTCAGATCTCATAGGTTGCGATACACAGATAACCTTTGCATTGTTCACATTTTTCACACATGTTAGAGATATCTCCTGAACATTTCAATTCGTATCTTCCAGACGTTGGTTTGAAATCTTGCTTTTTCTTCTTTCGGGAGTTATGTCCCAAACTTGTCGGTTCGTATCTCATGGATGTTAATAACACATATTAAACATATACACTTCAACAACCAAAAAAGAAGGACCTTAAAAACGAACAAATTGTGTAAACAAAGTACAAATGTTTGTCATAAATTACTTAAATCAAATACATAAGTTTATAACCAAGCAAATTACACAGCTTAACATCAACAATTGCTTAAAAAGTTGGTTTGGAGAGAAAATGGGTGGTTTGAAAATTTTAAACACCAAAATAATGTAAATGACAGTTTTGCTCACTACTCAGTCATATAAAACAATCCTCCGAAAGATAACTCACTAACACTTCAGGACATACTTATTAGACATATATATTAGGGGTAAAAATAAAATTTAGGGAGCCTAAGAGATATCGAGGAGGCTTAAAAAGAAATTATCTACTATATGCACACATATGCTTTTTTTTAAAACATTAAATTTTTGGTCCATTGGTATTTTAAATAAAATAAAAAAATCTAAAAAATTAATAACACGAAATTCAAACTAGTTATTGGTCTATTAACCATTTTAAAGAGAGTCAAATGTTCATTTTAAAGTCTTAACATAACATACTTTTAGCCAAATTTTTAAAAAGACCAAATCAAGCTTTAAATAAACTCTTTAATGAGTAATAAGTCAGACTCATACACTAATTTTTTAAACCACGTATAACTTATATAAACAAAGTTTGACTTGACTCAACTTATATAACATGATTGGATTGAATAAATATGTAAAATAGTTTTACACCGACAATATATACATCCTAAATCTTCAAAAGAAAATTGGAAAATTGCTGTGCTTCACGCTTTAAATTCAATCCTATAGGAGGTGGCAATAGTTAGTAATCTTTAGCACTTATGCTTGGATATTTAGTGTTCTATAAATAAATTTATACCGTTTTAGAAAAAAATAAAAATCAATCTTATAGAAGGTACCGCCAGCTTCTTCTTCTTTAGATATAATGGTACAATATATATGTGTTGTCTGGCTAGTCAGAAACAAAAGGAATCATTCATAAGTAAGTATAACATGGCAAGTTTAGAGACACCTTTTCTTTAACTTTCCAATGATTTTGCCTTTTCTTTGCAGGTTACAAATACTATGTCATGTGTTTTCTGATCACTGTCTTTTTCCTTGGATCTTCTTTACTCATCATTCTTACTTGGATGATACCTTCTTCTTCTTCTTCTTTTCTTACGCAATAAAGAGATCCAACAGAATATAGATAGGCAGCCCCATTAGAAAGTAACAATGCCATTCTTATAATCAATAACTTTATTGTCACGTTTCTTGAGCAGCACTTATACAGTTGTCATTTGTGGCTAGTACATTTTGTTCTGTTTTCCAATTAATACATATCGTGCACTTGTATCCTAACAACACAAAATTAATGTTGTCCCATATGTTTTTTTTATCTGATGTTTTTATTATTTATTGTATTTATAGCTGTTTTTTGTTTTGTTTTGAAGAAGTTAAAATAAAATATATTATCAACATAAAATGTCTTTCCTAGCACAAGGTGTGCAAAGGAAAAACACTAAAATCTGTACAATATTTACAAACCAGGAACAGAAAAAATAACGAAAAAAATAACAACTAAATGTAGCCCAACATATTTATAGCTTTGTTATATAATACCATTCATATTCATATATAATATAACAATGTAGAATGCACTCAATAGTTGAGTATCAATCGGTTAAGCAACATCAAGTTTATGCAGAAGAAATGTAGTAGTGTAGTTAGATTCTCACAAATCTTGAGGAGAGTAATTCCAAATTAACCTATGTTATTATAGTTGTATTTTTTTCTTTGAGATGATTGATGTTAATATTTATTTTTTTTGACAAAAATAAAACAATTCATTCATTCAAATCGATAGATTACATCAGATACAAACATTGCTAAAAACGTAAAGGGTGAACCCGTGAATAAACTCACAACACGCAAGTTAATAACATAAAACAGCAAAATGCCTACAAATAATATGATAAAACCTAAGTCACCGAAATTCACATGTTTTCGGATCTTCAACGTTGACGCCCAAATCATTGGTTGAATTTGTAATTGACTGATGCCGATCTTTCAATAGAAAATAAACGAACACTGCGACAAGACGCGAAATCAAACGTCGCACAAGACGACGAACAACACAACGCCGCACTTAGACAACGAAATCACAACAAAACACAATAGAAAAAACTTGATATATGTGAAAACCACTTATTTAGATTGAAAGAAAAAGGAAAAAAGATGTTGAGGGGTTATTCTAAGTCAAAAAATGACCTAAAACCACCCCTCCTCGATGAACGAAAGAGAACTTTTTTTTAGAAAAAAGTTGGAGTTTCTCTCACTAAAAAACTAGAAAAACACTCTTATGATTGATGTTAGTATTGTCAGTGTTATGATTGGAAGAAATTCCAACGCTCATCCTAACCACCAAACAATTTTTATAGCCCTCTTTATTGTATGATTATACATTTATACTATTAACCTAGCTAGCCTCCGACATTAATAATATTATAAATAATATTTAAAATTACAAAAATGTTAATAAGACATTCCTCAAATTTTTTTTTGTTAATAAGACATGTTCCTCTTGTTACTTGTAGTGGCTATATATAATATGACATTAAGTTGCTAATTACATGGATGTATTTGATAATAAATTTGGAAAAGACAAATTGACCAATGTTTAGATTATTTAAAACTATTGATAATATGAAATACTATTTAATAGTTAATATCATCCTATCAACAAATTCTAGAACGTGGACCATTTGTTTGCAAGTGGTGCAATTGCCAATTCAATCATTGGCATTCGTTCGACCATATTTTCTTTAGAAGTTATTATTAAAAACTACTTTGAGATTCTCACCATCAAACAACATATGGTGCTAACCGCTAGCTATGGAGAAAAGATGATTACTTTAATTAGTTTTTTATTTTATTATAAAAGATATCATTAATGGGAGTAAAAACATACCCCGATCCAACAAAAATCTAAATTCAACACGATAAATAAATAAATAAATATGACGTAAATTTTTTTGTCAGAATTTACTTACCTTTCAACCGAATTTTAAATTACTAGAGTTATTTTTCTTTGAAATTGAAAGTTAACACCAAACATATCAGAAAATTTATAACAAGTATTACTCTCTATATCTTCATTGATAAATCACCTCTAAAATTTGACAAAAAAAAAACCACCTCTAAAATATCAAATGATGAATCGTTCAAAAAACTCAAGTTAAATTCCAACACGAAAAGTTATTGGTCATATTATACTTATTTTACAGGTGAACTCTTAAATATCAAGATCCATTCCTTATAAAATGGAGGATTTAAAATAAAAAACAAAAAATTCCCTTCTTAATGTGGAATATCACCCATTCCTAATCAAATGATCCTTCTTTTGAAAAATTATGTGATTTCATGTCAGCTAAATGGACCACACTGCCGCACACCAAATATGGAATATGACCCTTTTTACCATTTAATTTAGATTGTCCTTGTTTTAATTTTACATATGCCAAATCAAACTTTTCTTTTTGAAGCCAAATCAAACTTTTATAGAACTTTTATGATCAATAATATCAAAGTTCAATTTACTTATTCACAGCACAGCTCCTTGTGTTAAAAAAACAAATTAAATGACAGGTCCTTAAATTTAAAAATAGAAATGGAATTAGCACAATAGCACAGTTAGGGTGTAAATAATGTTTATCTCTGCCGAATACATAAAGTTTGAGTTTAAATTATAAAAAATAGGGTTAAATATGTTTTTGATTCATCTAAATATGTTAACTTTTCGTTTTAGTTTCTCTGAAATTTTCCTTCGACTTTTAGTCTTTATAAAATTTTCAATCACCACTTCTAGTCTCTCCTTTTAAGTAAACTTATATGTAGATTTTAAATTTTTAGATAAAATTTTATAATGTTATAAGAATCTCTAAAAAAAAAAAAATTAGATTTTTTTAACAAAACATGAATTAAATATGAACTTTTATAGTTTTGGCCATTAAAACTTCATATTTGATTCATGTTTTGTTAAAAAAATTCTAATTTCCTTTTGAGAAATTTTTATAATATTCTACACATTTCCGCACAATTTCATTAAAAAATACAAAGGTTAAACATGAGTAAGTTGACTTAAAAGTATGGACTAAAACTGGTGATTGAAAATTTTATAAAGACTAGAAGTCGAAAGAAAATTTTAGGAGGATCTTATTAGTTTGAGGGATGAACCTCTCTGCACTTACGGAAGGAGAATATTTGTTTTACATAAAAAGTTTGAGTTTGTAAATGAGTTTAATTTTTTTTCCTTAAGATTCAAGACTTTACTCCGCATCATAATTTAATAAATAAGAATGCAACCTCTATATTTCAAAATATATTTAAAAATAGGTCAACATAAATTGATGTTATTTGTATAAATTTTGAATCAAATATAATAGTTTTTGTTGATTAATTTTTGTTTATATTTTGAGAAGGAGGTAATATAACGTTTTTTTTAAGGGAAACAATGTATAACTTGTTCACTATTATAAAAGTGGTTTTAGTATTCTTAAGCCTAAAAAAAGGTTAAACATATTTTTCTGAAAAAAATAAACGATATTCATTCATTCAATTAAATAGAGTACATCAATATGATACAAATTCGAAGCTGCTAAAAATAAAAATGATGAATCCGCGAACAAACTCACAACATTCATGTTAAAACTTAATAGCATAAACAACATAGTACTTATACCTACAAATATGAATATATTCAAGTCTTCAGAATACTCATGTCTCCGAATCTGTAACGTTGAAGACATCAAAGTCATTGATTGGATGTACACTTGCTTAAAGCTAATCTTTCAACCTGAATCAAATAAACATTGTACTAAGACGAAAAACAAAAAATACACCGCACAAAGACGGAAAATCAAAACAAATAGAGTCGTGCAAAGATACGAAATTACAAAAACAATTGAATGAAGACTAAAAATTGGTGGAAATTACTTATTTAACAAAAAAAAATTATTCGAATGGGTGATTTTAGGTCAAAATCGACCGTAAATCACCCCTCCTTACTATAGAAAAAGAAAAAATGTGGAGATTACCAGAGTTTAAGAAGAAAAGAAGTGAGAGTAGGAGTTGTTTCCATAAAAGGTTCAAACTTTTTTCGGAGTATAAACAAGTAGTAATTTTTCGGAGTATAAACAAGTAGTAAACAACAGACTACAAAAACTCTTGTCATTTCCCTCAAAAAAAATAAAATCTTGTCATTAATTTTTTCATATGATATTTTGTTTCAAAATTTTCTCACCTTGAAATTTGAATTATTTACACGTTCTTAATGTTGAGTCTTTTTTTTCTTTTTTGGTACAGAAGAGGATTAATATCGAGTCTTAGAAGATTGAGTTTAGCTCATCCACATAATCAAGTTTAATTTTGACCGAACAAGTTTTGGTACCGAACAATTCAATTCAAAAAAGAAACCGAACATTTAAAGAGCCAACTTCAAATAATTCACGAATGTGGTATCATTATGGGTTGCACTATGTTTTGTAGTTTGGTATCATTATGGGTTGTGCTTTGTTTTGTGCCTCTTCTTTTTCTTTTTGACAATATAAATAAATATAAATAGTTCACGAATATGGTAAAATATAGATATGAAAAAGTATTTAATTATCATATTTTGTATATTTCAGAATTTGAAAGTATTTAATTATCATATTTTGTATATTTCAGAATTTGAAAGTCTCATTTTTTTTATATCTTATAACTCAAGTGTGTGCTGTTGTATCCTTGGGCACCTTGTGTTTGGGTATGGTTTATTCAATTCATTCACTTTGCCTTTACAAACTAAAAGTGAGGAGAATCTTCTATTATAATTACCTTTCTTTATAACTATTATGATTATTATCACTATGTGGATATATTATGTTATTAAAAAACACCACATTCAAAGATTCAAAGTTTACCTTTACAAACTAGTAAAACTAAACTACTTTCCATCCTTTAAACCATTAGAGACAATGGGAAAAAAAGAAAGATTGAGAACTTGCATTTGAGGTTGGAAATTTGACAGGTTTGTTTGTGGTATAAAAGAAAAATGCAGGGGAACTTTGTGTCCTGTTATGATTGATTGGTTGCCTTGCAGAGTAGAATGAGTGATGGGATTTACCGATCCCATGTAGATGGCAAGAATATCCGCAAGCTCTGTCTTCTTATGATTGGATTTCATTGGTTTTATACTCCATATTAGATTTTTATTTTTATCAAGTATTTTATACAATTTATTTTTTTTATTACATTTCAGATTAAATTAATTCTATTTTTTTTCATTATTTTTAATTTTAGTTGATGGACACGTAATGATAATAAATTTTTGGTCAAATAATCTAGTGACCGAAAATTCATTTTTAAAGTGAATAAACCTCTATGTATAATATGTAATGTTTCAACCAACTGAATTTAGGTCAAGAGGACCCTAATGATAATATTTAAATCTAAGAAAACATAGATTCAATATTTTTCTCAAATTTTCTTTTACAACTTTATCAAATTTATATTGGAAATGCCAAAATGTTATTTTCATTATTTTCGAAAATATACCCTCCATAATTTATCTTTCTCAGTCTCTCTCTCACATTTGCTCACAAGTTTTTCATCTTCTTAATGTTTAGTTCTTGTGGTGTCTCCCACTCTTCTTACGACGTCTAAAGTTTATTCTAGGGTTCCAGCCGCTTGTCGGCGTCTCTTATTTTTTTGTATGTCTGTCCCTGCCCCCCCTTTTTTATTTTGCACGTTGTTTTGTAGCTTGGTATCGTTATGAGTTGCACTTTGTTTTTCACGATGGCACAATTCATCAATTGCTATGGCTTTGTCGTCTCTTCCCTTTGTGGTGACCGGTCTCCCTCCAAACCCACATTGCAACTGCGTCTTCACCCACCAACCCACATCCCACCCCATGTCACCGCTTCACCTAGCTCTTTCGTAGGCAATCATTGTGTCCAATGTTTCGTTTGTTCCATGTGCCAACCTCATTACTACAAGTCCCTCCTTGATCGATCGATCCCCACTTCATAAACTTTCTTTAGATCTGGCTTTTATGACTGCAATTTCAATTGAAGAAAGAACCTCCAAACTCCCTCCTAATGCCAGTTTAGAAACTTTGTGTTATGGTCACTTCATCACTTTTCTAGTTTGAGATTTAATAATTGTGTTGGAGCTTTTTTTTTATGTTTTGTTTAATTTGTTTTGCTTAGTTTGTGTTATATTATCTTTTTGAATTTGTTTCATGTTTGCACTCCATGTGTAAGAGTGATTCATTTTGTTGGTATCATATTATGTCTAAGGAGCTTATTATGGTTATCACTAAATTTAACATTCTTTCAACCTTATAAAAAATCTGTCAACATGTGTTTGAATTGGTCATTCAAGGACAACATATAGTTAAAATGGACGAAATGTCGAAGCAAACAACAATTTCTTTCTTTAAGGATGAATGTAATTAAAAATGGTGGATCTTTTATTAGTCTTGATCATTTGCCATATATGGAAGAACTTTGTTTGATTATTAATCAGGATTAAGATTTTGATTTGTTAATGTACTTTTAGGTTTGAAATTTCTATATATTGAGAATATGTATTTAACCTTCAAAACGTATATGAAAAATATTCTAACTCATGGCCAATTTAATTGTACTCTAGTTATTTTAAGAAGCTTATTTTATTGTAAAAAATAAAATGGAAAACACTTATTTAAATTGTTGTAAAGATCTATTTCTCTATAATCTACTCTCGTCCCCAATTTCTCCCCTTCAAACTCCCAAAGAAAATCTACAAATTAATTAATTTCTATGATATTAGTGAATATCAAAATTATGTTTTTTTACGGGCCCCTGTCTTATAGGTAGGTTACTTTATTTTTTTAAACTCAATATAGGCAGGTTGTATATTAGGTATAAATATTTCAGTACTCAGTAATTAATGCATTGATTGATATGATGAGACCCCCTTAAGATCCAAGAAAGCATATCTGCATTATTGGGTCGGCAAAATATATATTTATCCCCCATATAGTAACTGTACATTCAAGTATTTTTCCACGAGGAACATCCTCTTGGCTGTAGCCCCCACCTGGCGGTTGATCTGTAATCCTGGAATCATTTTCGTGACAATGACGCATCCTATGCTTGTAGTTGTAACCTCTCTCATAATTATATTCTTTTTCCATTTCCTAACTAAGTTGTGAAAAGTTATAATCTTCGTTGAAACTTGTGCTTAATTAGCGAGCATCTCTATTTCTTTGCGTACATTACCCTGCATAGTGTATATTCCTCAATTTGATGAGCCACAATGTTGTATACGCCTCTTTATTCCTTATCCAAGCTACTCTATAAAGTATATTTATATACTCTGGCTTCAAGATCAAGTTCTCTTTCTTTATACTATTCTTGGTTCACTCTTACTTAATTACCTTGGAGATTTATAATCAATCCATCATGTTCATCGATCACGATGACTATAAATCTTTTTTTCTCATTATTGTATTAGTCACGCCCACCTTTTAGTACATCTTAATGAGTAAAAACAAAGAAACGTAAAAATGAAGTCATGGGATTAAATATATGTCTCTTCAGTGAAACAACATGCATGTAATTTGGCCCTAACACTAGTTTTACAATTCAACACCGAGACTGTCTCATTCAATCACGAATTCGAAACATTCAACATCATCAATATACTTTTATGAAAATTAACCTTTAATTATGACTATAGCTCTAACATTAGCCAACTCTTTTCATCCAACATTAATGTATCATTAGCAAATGTAAATGTAAAATATTGACCGAGCATTACTATCCAGCTTATAGCCCGAAAATAAACATGTCAAAATTGTCGCATTCATCATCACATTTAACCTTCCGCTGTAATAAAAATGGGAGCGATGGTCACTTTGCCTCATCCCACTCTCGAAAAAAAACTCATGTTGGACTTGTTGTGAAGAATTTGTCTTCCCACTAGACATCAGAAATAACTCTCCTAATTACCTTTCGAAGACAATTACCCAACACCTTAGCTAGAATCTTATACATACAATCCACCAAAGAAATCAACTTAAAATTATCCGGTCTCTGCAGACTCTCAACCTAATTTGAAATCAAATCTATAAAATGTTTTCCGTCGTAAGTTTATCATTTCGATAAAATTCTAATTCTAACAAGAACCGCATCACATCACTTTTGAGCTTCACCCAAAAATCCTTAATAAAACCAAAATTAATACACAAGAGAAGCAACATTACCTTCGAAATTGTATATATCGGATAATGTTTATGGAATATCATGAAAAAAATGCCAGGACAAGCAATTTCTTATCTAATTATCAGGTACTTAATGAAGGTTGATTATATTTTTCCATAAATTAAGAAGAAAAAAAAAGTCTCTCACCTCGTTAGTTGCATTGCATATAAAACTGAGAAATTTAGCTGCTAAATATTTTTAAAAAATTCCAATAAAATTCAAAAATGGCGACTAAGAAATTTAAATTTCACATCCATATCCAAATTTATTTATTCTATCATAAAACGACAAAAGTTAGCTATATTTTAAAATCACAAGGTACAACAACACACTGGGTCTCATGAGTCATGACACATGTCATCCGTCTCCATCGCCCACCCTTTCATCCTGTAATTTTGCTTTTCCATAAAGTAATAATCCTGTAATTTATATTCCATTTCATTCTCAACCTCTCAAACAAAACAAACCGCATCAAACAAATTCATGCATAATTGTCAAAATATATCAACCGTATAATTAGTAGATGCCTCTTGATATAATTCTATACTTAGCTAGCAATTTCTATTAAGATATTAATGCTAAGGTAATCATGTGTAGATAAATATTAGCCAACCTACCAAATTAATACCATTCGTCACTTACACTAAAAATAGCTAGAAGAGTTTGATTCCATTACGTAACGCAACCTAGCTTAGCTAGCCACCAAACCAAGCCCCCATCTATCTACCCCTATCCTCTTCCATTTTTGAGAATATTGTCAATTTTCCTTCACGTAATAGTTACTCGAAAGAAAAATATGCAACTCTCTCGTTTCCCGTCCACATTGTTATATGCAGGGATCGAGTTCGAATCGCAGACATCCCTCTTACTCACCTTAAAAGAATACGCAACAAAAATTGATATGTCTGACAAAGATTAAACTTAATACAGTAATTTTTCCATAGACAAAGTGATAATTTCAAATGATTGAAACTCATTCACACAACTGCAAAATTTCGAGTTTAGATAGAATTTTCCAGCTGAGCTAGAACTTATAGACTGTAATTAAGAAAACCCAGTTGGGATGAGAGAGAGACAAAGAAACATTAAATTCTGATAAAATCACCGATATATTCGGTTGGTACGCCTGTGTAAAAAAAATCGGTTGGTACGAACAACATCAATCATTCCTGATAATTCATACAGAAAAATCCATAATTTAAGAATCGCATCACACAACTAAACAAAGAACACCGTAAAATATTTAAACAATAAAAAAAATGAAAATTGGTATGAAACTGGAGAATTCAACATTAAGTTGATCGATTCCATTGAATTAATTCACATATTCGATTCAGATCCAATATTTCACATCTGAAATATTCATCATATCATATCATATACTATATAATAATTAACATATAAAAAAACCATAAGAAAAAGAAATCAATTAAGAAATTGATCATCCTTCAAGAAGAGGAGAATTGGAGAATAAAAGAAGAAAAAAAAGAACAAAAATCGTGTAATTAATTAATTTACGTAATTATGAACGAGCACTAAGGTAGTGTTCGATCCTCGAATTGCAGAGAGGTTGATGATGATGAATATTCATGTACAAGGACAAGTTCTCTTCGGAAAAGTGGATCTGAAAAACGCGTCCATGTCTTCATTATTCTTAACTTCAAAGAATTGAAAATCATCCATAAGCTTCCTCTTACAAGAAACGAACGGCTTCGGTTTTCTCGGCGCCGGCGGACAATCCTGTATCTCCGGTATCTTGCTTTCTTTCGACGTGGGAGTCCGGTAACTCTCATCGATTTCACCGTCAACAACAGCACCGTCAACGTTTTCTTTCTCAATTTCAGGCTCTATTATCGCCGACGACGACATCGTGTCGGCAACGTCAGGGGCTTGATCGGAGGAAGGAGTGACAACGTCGTCGTTCTCGACGACGTCGACGGCGGAGATTCGAAGTTTTGGTAGTTGCTGGAGGTGAAGATCCGTAGACATGGTTTAAGCGGTGTTTGGATGGTGGAAAATTGTGTAAGAGAAGAGAAGAGAAAAGGGAATTTTACTTTACTTAACGTGAAGTGCGAGAAACTGTGTTTGTTAGTGTGTATATATAGATAGTTGAGTTGTAAGAAGAAACTTTATGGAAAGCTTTGAAAGCGTGCTTTCGAAGGTAATAAGAGATTGAAATTGAGAGAGAGAGAAAGAAAGAAAAAAAATGAGATGGGTTTTGGTTTTTGGTTGGATGGAGGTGAGGTATCACTATCACTACAATAGTGCTATTATAACTTGTTTAATTTTACAGTTCACACTACACTATACCTTAATTCATTACTTGTATTTTTTTATTATCATTCAATTTTTCAACTACATGGTATAAATGTACTGATTTTGTTTTTATGACTTTTTTTTATCTTCTGATGGTACTTTTATATTACTCTTTTCGTTTTAAAACGAGTGTCGTTTAAATACAATTTTTTGTGTCGTTTTATGTTGTCAAATCTTCCAACATCATGTTTATTTTAATTTTGTTTTGAGTAATTTGTTTCTTTGATTGTATACTTATTACAATTTTTCAGTCTTGTTAAAAGAATCAATCATGCATCTTTTGAATTGTCTCAATTTTTTTTTTATAAACTTCAAATTTCAATCATGCAAAGTTTTACACAAATTGGAAAACTATTACTCCTACATACTTTTACTATACTGTAGATTGGCTACCGGCCACGGCCGTTTGGACTTTCTAGCTGACTAATTTTTCATTTTCTACGTTACCTAGATAATAAATTTCTCCTTTGACAATAAGATAATAAATTATTCAAAATTAGTAAAATAAGTACATATATTAATTAATAGTAATAATTTCTTGAGTGTACAACTGGTGGAGTTAGAGAGATTTGACAAATTAAAGAAAGAGAAAATGCAGAAGATCTGTTTGGGATAATGGGAGCACTATAGAAAACTTTAATTAACCTCATTACTCATTAGTACTCCATATTTTAATCCATTACAGTAAAATTTTATATTAAAAAGTCATAACTAGGTATAATTACTTACATAAATAGATTCCCAGATCGGTATATATTTATTTATTTATTTTACAATCTTGAAGTTTATACTTGTAACAAATTACTACTTGCATAGTTTAAATTATTTCGATACTTTCTTTTTCTATTTGATCCGGAGTAAATGGAGTAGATAATAGCAATAATAATGGTAATAATAAGAAAAAAGTTTATTTAATCCTGGCCCATCCTTTATTATAATGGTCCTGAATAATCCCGATGCTGATGCTCAAACCAAAAAAATTCAATATCTGAGAGATTAACAAAGTACCACGGTAAACGACAAATTGAACTGTTCCACGTGTAAAAGTTATTTTGACTTGGTTGGATAAAATTGTCTTTTTGCATGTTGGGTGTAGGAATTAAGATACACTCGGTTGTAGCAGATAAAAGTGTTTCACGGAACGGACATCACGGTCCATTGCTTTTACGAAGAGTGATTACTGAGTATGGAACGTTCATTTTACGTTACAGCAGGCGCATTTCGGCTTATAGGTTCTATACCACGCGTGTACAAAGCGCGTGCTGAAATTTTGACTTATTCACCCAAAGATGCAAATAGTATATTTATGTGCCAGAGAGAGTATTTCCTATGGTTACTGATTATAAGTAAAAATATCCAATTTTTTTAGATTTATAGAATAGTTGATCTACAAGTTATTTAATGAACTTAAAATATGATTTATTTTTGGTAAATATTCTCTAGACACACTAGTTAAGGAAACCAAATATAATTAAATATCATTGCACTTGTGCGGTTAAAGTTTTAAAGTTTTTTTTTTAGCAACAAAGTTTTAAAGTTTAAAGGTATTTTTTCAATAAAAATATTTCTTTTTTTTTCCCTTTAATTTAATTAGTGTCTCAGAGATTAGTTAGTGAGACTTTTTTTTTTGAGAAAAAAAAAGACTAAATGAAGTACTAAGTTAAACTAAGATCACGTAACATTAAATTCATTTGTATTTTCCCACCAAGAAATAAACAAATAAGTACTAGATGAATCTGAAAAATACTCCATAGCATATGCTATAGAAGTGCAGTATACTAGTATCTTGAAAACTACTACTACTAGTAACAAAAGAGATTGATTATATATTGTCTCCTGTAATTTGACATAAACATGTGTTAGTAATCTTGTTGTCTGTTACGGAAAGATGAGTTTTGTAGGTGATCCCATCAATGGCAAGAGGGTGTTCGCTTTCAGCCACCCCACACCACCACACCAGATGCGCGTGCACATGGGCAGGCATTGCATGCAAAGAACACGACCCATCTATCTTTCCGTGCCTTGTTCTTTTCCATATCTATCATACCATCGGTTCTGTAATGATCGATGTATTTGTCAACAACAATTGTTTTCAAAGAATGATCTAGTACTTTTACTTTTTGGCAAATACTAACTTGTGTCCTTGAATATATATATTAAAAGTCGTGCAGTCAACTTCTTAAAAGTTAAAATATTATGTTTTTCAATGCAAAGTTGCATTTTTAACATGTGTTCTTAGGGCACAAGTTAGCATGACCCATCTTTACTTATACTACTATAGGCATATGTTAAGTAGGAAGAAATTTGAGGTTAAAACTCCGACTTATATCTATTGAAGTGTCGCTGTAAACCAAGTTATACTCAAGATGACATTTTTTTGTTTCTATTTTATTCTTTGATAATGGTATTTTAGTAAAGAAAATGCTAACTTTATCTTGAAAATGATGCATTCAAAACCTCTAAACTTTAAAAATTGATTTTTTCTCTCTTCATTTTTAGCTTCTTAACAAGTGTTTTTAGGACACTTCTTCACATTAAGTGTTTTAAGGACACTTGATAAGAAGTCCAAAATAAAATTTTATCTTGAAAATGATGAATTCAAAACAACTAAACTTTAGAAATTGATTTTTGTTTTTATTTTTAGCTTCTTAACAAATGTTTTTATGACACTTGTTAACACGACTTTGTTTATACCGTATAGTTTTTTATTTGAAATAATACGATTATTGTAAATGGTGGGACTATCATTTTTTTCTATTGATGTCGATCATTAGAGCATTGGATACCATTTTAGAGCCTTGAATACGCCCATCTACTTCTTTCTCCCTCAAGTATAAAATATTGTGTTTGTTTGTGTGGATTGGGTTTACCAAATATACCAACCCATCTTCAAATGAATCTTTCCACGTGCATTGTCTACTTACTACACATTAATTATATGCTTGGTTTTCACCACTAATCATAACCAAAGTAGTTATGTTTATTAATTTACCAATTCATTTTTTATTGCATTGGTATAATTGTCTTCCGATTTGATAAAAAAATATTGTCTGTGGATAGTCCAATTACAAATTGACTTTTCTTAATTTAAATGAAATTTTAATTAAATATGGTGACCATATTTCACTTTCAACCCTTTTTTGTTCTGAATTTATATATTTACTAAGAACACACTATGATACAATATAGGTCAGATTTAAAAAGGACAAACTGTCCCAACTGAAAGAGTAAAAAGAAATTAAGAGACTCAACAATTTTCTTGATAATTTTGTGCTATGACTCTTGATTTTACATGAAGGTACTACTGCCATATCTAGCGGAAATTACGTAAACGTTGAAGTTTTACATTTGGGTGATTCAGCATGTCGCAGTCAGTACCAAGAAGAACTAACTAACCAAAGAAATTCAACGCATTAGTAACAATTTATAATATGGTGTTGTGTTAGTACTAGTAGTATTTATTCGGCCATTTTGGCATTGCACAAATCGGGTACTAGTACGTTGTTGTTTCTGAAATTTTGACTTTATACAATATGTCTGTGAGTTAGTTATGTCATTGATCCCTATGACTAGGATCAGATCAGTAAGTGTAAGGCTCATGGTCGCACGTGCATAGAGCTTTTACAATGATTGTTGTGGCTGCATCACTCCACACAACCCCATGTAACTGTTTTGATGGTTACATTTTCATCAACTGCATGCATCTAAATTATTGTAGTATATGATATTAATTCATGATTTTTTTTTCTTTTTCATAGAAACCCTTCAATTTTTAAATTTATTTATTTTATTAATCATGGAAAAAATTTAATTCATTTTTAGTTATAATCTTTTAATTTTTTATCTTTACTTTTTTATTTGACGAATATCTTTTATTTTATAACAAAATAAATATTATATTGAAAAGATAAATTAATCATCTCTCACCCGAATAGTAAATTTGAATTTGTACCATGATATAAAGACAATTTTAAAATTAATTAACAATTGACTATTTTTTAATCAGACATTTTTCTTGATAAATTTACAGCTAACAACTACTTTTCTTTTTGTTCAAATTTAAGTTAAAATTCATATCTACATCTTAATTATAGAAAACTTAAAAACTGACTACCTATTTTAGTTGCATTTTTTTTTGTTGTTATTTAATTTAATTTTTTTAATAATAATAAATATTATAAAATAAAATAAAAATAAATTACATAATATATATTATAAAAAACCAATTATTTTTTTTCAATGAAAAAAAACCAATAAAAATAAAATATGATCAAATATGTATATAATGAAATATATAATAATATTATAAAAATGATAAACCATCGACTTTGTTTATACAAAAAATTATATAATTTTTAATTCTTGCAATATAATTAATCGATATAGAAATATAATTGTATATTTTTTTTGCCTAGTAGCCTAATGGCTATAGCTCACTCATTTTAAATGTAGAAAAGTGAATTGTCTGAGGTACGAACCCCGACCCCCACATATAATATGCAATATCTCTACCAACTAAACTAAACTCACGGAGATAGAAATATATTAGTATATCTATTACAATATATAAAGGGAATTTACCGTTTTAGCATGGATTTTTTCTTTTATTTTTATCCTTCATTTAAATTATTTAATCATTTTTATAATATTATATAAATTAGCAATTAATAAAATTAATTAAATCTGATTAAAATAGGAAAAAATGAATACTAATTGGAATAATATTGGATACGATAAAAAAATGTTATTTCGACTTTATATAAAAACTAGTGTTACGGACACTAACGTGGCCGTTTTTTCCAATTTCATTGGAAATGAACGATATAATAGTACAGTACAAAATAATGAAGTGAAGGCTAAAATTAAAAGAAAAAATGTTACACCAAAACATTATTTTATTTTATATAAGTCAAAATGATAATTTTCCATAGTGTTCAATATTGCTTATATTGTTGCTTATTGTTCCTTCTATTATTGTGGATTGTTTCTATTTTAATGCATTTACTTAATTTTTTAACTAATTATTTAAATTAAGATGATAAAATAGTATAAATGAAAGGGTGAAATTGTAAACGAAAAATCCAACCCACAAATCAGGTGTATTGCCTTTACATATACTTGTATAAATATTGTGTTTTGATGTAAGGTATTTTTTTCTTTAGTCAAGTAGCCGGTGGTTGAAATTTAATACATTTTAAGACGAATAAATAGGATATTTAGAGTTTAAATTTTGGTTTTTGTAATATCCCAGACGACTTTAAACATAGTCGACTGATCGTACAGACCAACACGAGTGTTTTCAGGGTGTTTTGTCATTACTCGCACACTTACCGGGAAACTTTCAGGTAGGTCACCCATCCAAAGACTACTCCAAGTCAAGCACGCTTAACTGTGGAGTTCTTATGGAATGAGCTACCAAAAAGAAGATGCATCTTGTTGATATAGGTAGTACCAAACAATTCTTATAAGCCTTCCTTCAACCATGTAGTCCCATACCTACACAGCCTCAGGATCTCTCTCATTCCAATGTGATTCGGTTCCTCTAGAAGCTGTCAGGAGCCGCTCATTGTCGTGCCTTGTGCACCAGCGACCACTCCCCGTCCTCGTCAGCCTTGGGTGTCACAGTTTCGATATATAATATACAATATCTGTATTAAGTTAAAATCAGAGTTTCCTATTTTATATTATTTTTTATCAATAAAAGCGGAAAGACGAACAAGAGAATTGTTGTGATAGTCTTTACACAGTCAACTACCACTTTAACTCTTGGCGTCTAAGTTAATCAAGACTTGTGACCTTTTGTTAGTCCTTTATCACTTTTTCCCATTTAAATATTTAATATTCACTTTTTAAGATGGATGAAGCAGTTACGCCAGATCGAAAGGAAGAGCGCAATAGAAGAGTTGATGAGAAGCCTCGTTGTTGTTTGCTAATGTTTCCTTTGCATGTTTCCAATCTGTCTTTTTCTCATGCTTCTGCACCAAGTTTGCTCTGTTGTCTCTCAACCATGTTCTATTTTTTTGTCCCTTTACTTATTATTTTATACTGTACAATAATAAGGAACCCTATGCATGTCTAGATTAATTGAAGCGGTGCATACATATACATGTCATTGACATTATTATTATCTCTTTTTCATTATTTTATATTTTTCTAACAAAAATCGAATTTCACAGAATCTAAACAACGTGGTATAATTTATTTTAATTTCCAAACAAATACATGCAAAAAAAGTTATATACTTATTTTATTTAGTGAAGATTCCTGGAAATAGGTATACTATAGCTAGCACCGATTGAAATTATTACACTTATGAATAAAAAAAAGTAACTAGCTTTTTTTCTTTCTGAATGAAAACAAAGAATTAGCTAGAAGACAATTAATTCACGTTTGGCTAGCTAGTGAACCATATATCCCTTTTGTTGATTGCTTCTTCACTTATCAATATGTTTTCTCCAGCTGGAAAACTGGCATTATCTGCGCTTGTATAATTTGTAAGCTTATGCATATCATGATGATTTTTAGAATCTATATTAGAATTATCTTAGCCACAGATTTATCATACTTATCTCAGAAATCACCACATTAATCCAACACTCTTTGAGTAAAAACAACATAAAAGGTAAATATTGGGCTAGGAAAATTAAATGTAGCAGGCCACAACTAACATAATGTGGGTCACAGTAATTAAAATTAACTTCTCTAAAAAAAAAAAGTAATTAAAATTAACTAAAATTTGAAGTAAGAATTTCACAGTATGTCATGTCATAGAACAAATGTCCGTAACTCACTATGCATGTGTTAAAGACTTCTACACTGGATGAAATGGATGAAATAAGACATGAAAATAAATTTGTAAATTTGTGCTTTCCTTTAGAACAGGATTATACTAAGGGGGAGAGCGTCATTTTCTAATTTTTATTAAGAGAAATGATATTTATACAACTATTTTACTTTCTTTTTTTATTGTTTTAGTTTCGTGTTAATACCAATTTTTTTTTTTTTTTTGTAATTATGGTTGTATCAAAAATTATCACACAAATGGTTAATTGTTCAAATACTACGCCTCTTTTTATAATCTGATTAAGACCTTATCTTTGTTCTAATTGGAGTTTGATTTTTTCCAATACCATGCATGGAACTAAAAATGGGGTTTAGTTTACAAGATCTAGTTCAACTAGCAATGTCGATATTAATAACTGAATATTTTCTGATGTTGTTTTACCACTTCGTCCACTTAAATTGTTTATTGTGGGCTCGAGGGCATAATTAAGCCAGGTAGTCCCTCGTCACTAAGATTGTTGGTTTGGAGGGCTTCACAACCACATTTATGGCTACATTCAGGGGCGGAGCCATCCCTCAGGCTTCTACTTTCTTTGTAGCAAGCCCAACCATTACTAGAACCTCTCGCTTTTCTTGCGGATTTTGGTGTAAATTCCGTAGGACACACGTTTCCTGCAGATTTTGCCAAGGATTTAAGTTCCTAGGTAAGTGTAATACCTTCGTGGGTAATTGTTTCCTTAAGATTTTAGGATCCGCATAAAAGGTATATCCACAGAAAATATGCAATTATCCGCAGAAAGGAAGTAACATTATATGGAAAATCAATAAAATTATCCGAAAAAAATGTGCAATTTTTGTCCGGAGACCGGATAAAAGTCATGGCTCTGTCACTGACTATATTTCTTGCATTTGACCACAATATTATGTTCGTAGCGTCACTTCAACTCATGAAATTTAGAATCATGACTATGAAATCGTACTTTCGCAACAAAGCAGCTTACTATTGCAAAAAATAATGATTGCTTTAGTAAATTTTAGCCCGGTAGATAATATACAATATATTCTCTATTTTCTTATTCTTTTTAAACATGCAAATATACACTTCATATTTATAATTATTCTTAACAACCACTCTGATTCTCTCCCTCGAAAAACAACCACTCTAATTCTCTTCTTTTTTATTTTTTTTTATTTTATGAAACTCTTGTGAGCTACCACTTTATGTGGTATATTTTCTCATTTGAAGCTATCTGAAAGGTAATACATGGTATTCTCATTTGAAGAAGGTAAATTTGTTTCTAGGGATGACAATTGGACCCAGATCCTATAGGCATCCGCAAAAAATACCCACTATGGATAGGGTAAAACCCCGCTTTATAGGTATGGGTAATTACCCGCAAATTTAGATGGGTATGGGCACGGGTATGAGCACTATACTACCCAGTCCCGCAATCCGCATATATGTATTTACATAATATGATAAATAATTTATTTATTTTTGGTGTACAATTAATTAATTAATTTATTTAACTATTTAAGCCTAAACATAAACCTAAAATAATTTAATAAAGTAACCCTACCCCTCCTGATGTGTTAAATTTCTGCCGCTGTCGGCCTTTCTTTGCTTTTTGGCTAAATACTACGATTTGTACTATCTTATGAGTTGATTTGAAATTTTGTGGATCATAGTTTTATTTCAATTCTAATGTTTTTCATTGTCTTTTCATACTTAAAGTGCGGGTAATTAGTGCGGGTATGGGCACTTAGGTGCCCATAGGGTATGGGAAGGGCACTAAAGTTGTTGCCCACGAGGGTACGGACTTGAGTACAGACATTTTTTACAAACGCGGGTATGGGGATGAGTACTATAGTACCCTACCCATTGGGTACCCATTGCCATCCCTATTTGTTTGTAAGAGTTAATATTTAGAAGACTGTTTTTCCAGAGGTTTTCACGCGTCATATACAGTTTCGATTTTAGAATTCAAACCGTATAAAAACCCATAGACCATTCAAAAACACGTTAAAATATTTCAGATTTTAGAATTTAAATAGGACACGCGAGAAACTCAAAATTATTTAGAATCCAAAGCTATTAGTCGGTTCATTGGCCCAACCTCATAATTAAAAGATTCTCAAATATCTTCCAACATTAATACCACATCTTTTTGGCAATTGAGTCAAATATAGATGTATCTATAATCGGATTACCGTATATACTACTATATTGGTTTGGAATCGGATATATATAGTAAGGTCCACCATCACCAAAATCAGATGTAATTAATATCATGTTTTTTTATACGAAAATGGATATGGGAGTATCTGTATTTTACAAAGTTTTGCATAAAGATATACTTTCCCAATTTAAACAGAGTTATATTACAGTTCACATATTTGACTCTATAGTTGTTTAGAATAATTAAAATAATAATTGTCAATTTTTTTTATTATAATTATATTTCCTCACAGTGTAACAATTCTCTGGCCGTCATAAAAAGGTTACTCTTGTGATTAAAAAAAAATGAAAAACATCATGTTCATGCATGTGTCAGGCCTGCATAAAATTGAATACATCCAAATTAATATGAACAAAGTTACATAATGGAAGATATGGTAATTGTCCGGAACCGGAAGACATGTTCATATAATAGTTTAATATTCACAATAAATGAAATCACAGTTTCTTCTAATTTCTGTTTCCAAGAACCAAGCTAATCCCATATGGGATCAAATTGTTAATTGTAAAATTACTGAATCATGGATTTTCAAAGATAATAACACTTTAGCCACTGGTTTATGATGAATGATGATAAGCTTGAATTTGTACTATAGTACTAGTATAATGTAATTTAATTAATTTATTCAGTTGAACATATCCTTTTTGGGACAGAGTTTATCAACCTCGAGTTTAGAACTTTAGACACAACATTCAGCACCATTCTTTGCGGTATATGTGTAGGTGAGCCCTCTAATTCTTCTTCTAATTCTTCTATTCTATCACAGTTCTCTAGTAATTTCTTTATTTATTTCCTATTTAGTAATTTTATTTATTTATTTCCTTTAGTTATTTAACTAATACTAATGTACACACGCAAGTGTGTATTCAATTAAGCCACGTCTCACCTTGTAGGATGTAGCTAGTATTCAACGCTCAAAACTAATACATATTGACACGTCACTTAAAAGGAATCCAATGAACTAGTTGCTAAAAGAATACTTAAAAAATGTAAACATTATCTTGAAGCCCATTAAATCAAAATGACGTTTTGTGAGAGGCTAGTGATCATGGCTTCATTCAGGGTAAGCATCTGTATATTGATGTGGAAAGGACTAAAATTGTCAAGAGTGCAATAATTGAATATTTCTTAATTAACCGTCTTGTGGTTAGTTAGTTTTACGTAGTACTTGGGATCATCTATAGCTACAATATGGTAGTATATAGGATCCAAAGCACGGCTTACATACAATAATAATATATGATCACTAGGGTTTAAATAATATATTTTAACCTAAGGAATAATATGCTAGACTTTTTTTTTACACATTCTTGTAATCCTGTTATATTTATTGATATATTTTACTATCGCATTGTTGATATTTTTTATGGAGAACAAAGACAATAATACATGAAGGTATAAATAGTTGTGCGAGCTTGGTAAGGTGGAGGGAGAGGATCATGCTAGGATTGATTCTTGCAATTTGTGACACACAATAAAACTACTTCCTTTTGGCATGATTTTAGGTTATCGAGCATTACGATTAGAGAAGTTTTTCCTAGATTGTTTGCTATGTAGCTTCAAAAATAGTGTAGTATTTATGAGATGGGATTCATGGTGGAGGGATCTTGGAGTTGGGATTTGAAATGGCAGATAAATTTCTTCTAATGGGAAAAACATATATGTGATGATCTTTGGGCCTAATTAGGGGATGTAAATAAATATATACCATGGCTCATATGATTGCATGTATTATGACGTTCTAATAACACAATTCATTCGAGAATACACGAACATGTCCTCACATCTACATATCATTTTTGTATCCTGCGACAAAAGTAGTATAAGATTTCTGCTCTTTCCCCTGCACAAAACACTCGCGTCCATCATGATTTCCAAATATACCTCTGCGTTATTTAAGTAACGCTGCACTACTTAACTCATACAACGTGAGTTAAGTCACGCAAAGTTACTATTTTCATACAAAACCCATCAGTCCATACTCCAAGCACCATTTTCTTTCCCTCCACCTTCAAAAACCCAAAAAGTGAGAACTTTTGGGTCAAAATCCTCATCCCAAATCATTGCAAATCGTCAGGAAGCAAGTTTCTACGCTCATCAAGCACCAAATATCAGGTATTGTATCATCAAAACTCATCTCATTTTGTTGGTTTTTGTGCTTGGTTTGTCTGGATTTCGTAGGCAGTAGGGCTTGGTGCGCAAGTTAACTTGCGCAAGTGTTAAAGGATGCGTGACTTAAGTCACGCAGGAGTTAAAGTGTTGTGTGACTTAAGTCACGCCACTGTACAGTCCTGTTTTTTGAATTTTTTGCGCCACTTTTGTTCTTGGTTAGCTTGTTTCACAAGTAATTTATTTATTCTTCCTTTGTAATTTTTTTTTATTCAATAGATATATAGTACATCATTTAATGATGTACTGATATATCAATAGAGCGTGAGTTAACTCATACAGTGTTTTACATGTTTTACACATGCGTATGTTAAGTGACGCAGCGTTAGTTAACTAACGCATAGTTTTACACTTGTGTTAGTTAACTAATACAGAGGCATTTTAGGCATGGCTGCAGGGCGTGAGTGTTTTCTGCAGGGGAAGAGCAAAATTCCTAGTATAATATGTATGAGGGAGTAAAATATAAAGAAAATATATAATAAATTATTAAAATAATTTATTAAACTTAATCAATAAGTGGAAAGAATCACAAATTTCATTTATATAAGCAAAGTACTAAAAGGTGTTCTTATGACATAATTGAAGGAATCAAAAGAGATAAATTTTGTATAAAAATTAATGTATTTATTACTTTGGTAAGTGTTGGACTTATAGTTTCTAAACAATATTTCCCTATATGAATCCCTTAAACAATGTTTAAGACATTTTGTTCACTTGACCTTTCATATAAAAAAGAGGAACAAAGAAATAAAAAATGACATTAATTATTTAGAAAAGTTGAGTTACATCACACTTCAAGAAGTTAACTTCATCGATAACAGACTATTCAGTAATAAATAGATTTACAACGTCATTTTAAATATTATATCGCATTTGACAATTTAATTTGTTAGAGAGGTAACCTTGGCGCAACTGTTAAAGTTGTTGTCATTTGATTGGAAGGTCACGGGTTCAAGTCTTAGAAACAGTCTCTTGTGTAAAAAACAGGGTAAGGTTGCATACAATACACCAAATTGTGGGACCCCTTCCCAGACTCTACGTATGCAGGAGCTTTAGTGCACCAAATTGCCCTTTTTATTCGACAATTTAATTTGTTTGAAGTGGCAAAATGTATTAAAAAAGATTAGGATAGTAAATATAGAAAATGTACATTTCTTTTAGAGAGAATTTTTTTTCGGCAGCCAAAAGGCTACCTCATGCATGCTCATGGTAGTGAAAGGCACCACCCTGTATGTATGAAACAATTAAGATGTTGTTTCGAAAAAAGTTCTTGGAAAAAGAACTTGAGTCATTGTCTCCTATATGAATGTTAGTATTATTTTTCTTTTAGTTCACTATTAGAAAAATAACATGTTATCACATATACACGCATTAATAGAAAATTAATTATTGTACACTATGATTTGTTTCCATCCACTCACGTGTTTCACATGTTGCATAAGAATCCTCGATGATTGTATTAAAATGGCCAATTCTTGTGTATGAAATTATTTTAGTTGAAATAGAAAAATTCACTTTGTGTGTCCACAATTTTTTTGATGGATATTGATCACTAATCAACTTCGTAGGATAATACATTAACCCAACAAATGAGTCGCTTTCCCATCCACCTCATGTGATCGCACGTTTTGCATGGGTGATAAATTGACAAATATAATAGTTGTTTTTATCAACCATTAGAGATTTTTCAAAGAGGTTTGTTTATAGCAAGTGCCGTGGAGTGCAAGAAATTAACAGCAACAGTTATCCTAATTAATTTCTTCAATTAATAATAATTTTTTTTTATCATAGGCAAATCAACTTCAATTATATATATAGAAGAGCTTTGTACGCGTGTAACACCAACTACAAAAGCCAAAGAAATTCCAACCTAATCTTGGGACTTAGTTTAGACTTTATGAATCAAACAAGTGATAATGTTGTTTTGTTTGTTGGTTATACATCAGACTTTATAAATTAAGGTCACACTCACTTCAGTAGAGAGTGAAGAGATCCTCTTATTTGTTAATAGAAATAAAATCTCTATTATTATAATTTTAGTGTCTATATATATAATTTTAAAAACGTGCATGTTTTTATATTATATTATGTATATATCTCAAAACCATAATAGACATCTCAAATTTTCTTTCTAAATTTAATAGAAAGGACTTGTCTTCATCCCATGTGTGCAACTCAGATGGTAAAAAATTGGATGAATACTAGTCATGTTGAAGCAGGTTCAAATCCACAATAGTTTGCTTTTAAACATTTAGTACGTCGTAGTTTTACCGTTAAACTCTTTAGAGTGTTAGTTTTACCGCTAAACTTTTTTAAAAAAAAAAAAGAGGGAAATAATTTATACTTCACTCATGCAATACTTTTTCAAGATTGCATTCATGTAAGCCTATATAACTTTTTTTTTGAATGAAAGCCTAGATAACTGTATTATGAACACCCGCATCAATTTGGCAGAAGGAAACAAAACTAAAAGTTCACAAAGTCTTAGCATGCTTAAGTGCTAAACTACCAATTCACAAAATATAGAAAAAGTAAGAACTTCTACCTTCTTTTTTTTATTTGGCTTAATAGCAGTTTTAACCCCCTAACTTTTCCAAAAATGTGATTTTGGTCCCGTAAGAAAAAAATTACAAAACCGCCCCCTAAGTTTTGCATATGTGGTAGTTTTGGCCCCCAAGACCAATTTTGACTCAGTCTACGCTGACGTGGCACCCTAAGTGAGGTGCCACGTGTTATTTTTATTTTATTTTTATTTGCCTTGGGGTGCCAAAACTGTTACAGTTGCAAAACTTAGGGGACGGTTTTGTAGTTTTTTTCTTAGGGGGCCAAAATCACATTTTTGGAAAAGTTAGGGTGCCAAAACTGCTACAGTTGCAAAAATATAGCCCATTTCACCATTGGTTTCACTTAACTGCAGCTGTAAATGGTGATGGGATAAAAAAGTGCAGTTATAAATAATTATGGCAATGCAGACAGTGAAGTTCTTGATCCAATTAATATAATCTGCACGTAGCTAAGGAACATAAAGATGAGAACAGTTATTTTTATTATATTAAAAACAAGATCAGATAGTACCTAAAATTTATGAAAATCATAATTGATTATATTTAGTTAGCTATACAGATATATGAAAGTTACCTAACAACACAAAAAAATAATGCATATTTAGTGCGCCAAGCCCTAATTGATGCGTATGAAGTAACATCTAATAGAGATTAATCTTTTGGATTAGTTTCCAAAGTTGTATATGTCAGCGATACATGGGATACGCCATGATACATGGTCATTTGGGATATAGACCCTGATACGTATCGCCCATGGCTGTTTTCATATTCTATCAAGACACGTATCATGTAATATGTATGAACGCAAATCGAACATGAATTTGTATGTATGTTAAATGACTTTTGTGAAGAGTGCTTCCTAGCTAATTCATAAGTTATAGGAACTGAAAAGTTCATTTGAAATTGAAGATTCTTCTACAGGTTTCACATGGACATGTTGATGTAGGGAAAATAAACACTAACATAAACAGTGATGTTGAGTGTAGCAATTTAAAATGGGCCAAGTAATTGAAGGACATTTTGTTTCTAGTAAGTCATTTCAAGTCGAAACAACCAGCAGGTTGTACCTATTAAATCCCCAAACATTTATAACATGGACACTAGTGTTGCTCATCATATTTTCGATCATTCATTAGTACACAACATATCTTTACATATATATTAAATAGGTCAGTCTATTATCTTCTAATGTTTTTTTTTTCTCTTCCAAAGACAAATAAATAGTAATTACAGTATAAGAAATACTCTAACACAATTTTTTGGATGCACCTTGTGTACATTAAAATCTATTAAAGTGAAGAGGATGGAAAAATAAATGGTATACTTTTGTTTCAAGATTCAATTAATCACTTTTATGGTGGCATTTCAAAAGGGAAGCAATTTATTTTTAACGTCGATGGATTGATTGGTAGGTGTAAAAGTAGCACGAATGGACAAGGATGGATGACTATTAGCAATTAATCTTGACACATGATGCACTTCAATGAATTTACCAATTTTAATTCCCATTTTGTCCATTCTATTTTTTACCAATTTTAATTCCCATTTTGTCCATTCTATTTTCTTTTTCCAACCAAGTAATAAATTGATTCCTTATCTCGTTACATCACTTGCATAGATCACATCATAGACAATGTGTTCTATGACAATTCAATTTTTTAAAATTTTTTTTATGGAACAATTTAATTTATTATTCACCATGTGATAGTTGTTTTTATGTCATGTTATGAAAGATTAGTGGCTTTTTTTAAGATTGGCAATCAAGGAAACTTTTGTATTATGTGACATTGACATTTAAAAAGTAGTTTTGCTTAAAAAAACACATTTACCCAGGTTGTTCACTTGTAATTGTCCAGCTACATAAATCGACATTATTTGGATTCGAAATAGGTTGTTCGGTGGATATGGGTTCTAAAAGCTGGTCCATGATGATTGATTAATACGATGAAACTAAATCATCACGTACTTTTGTTTCCTAGCTAGTGGATTCCAAATAACTTCCACAAAATATTTACTAAGATTTAATTTGTAATTCTCCTTACCTTGTTATATGATTCATTTACAATAATAAAAAAAAAGTAGTTAAAAGTCTACGTTTTGTTTACCAAAAAAATAATATTAACCTTGTCAAAAATAATTTCTCTTCCATACTTGATCTTGCAATTACATTGATATCGTAAGAGAGAAAAAAATAATATTACATTTCCCAACTTTAAATTAAATAAAAATATTTTTGTAAAGAAATCATTAGTGTATATACAATTTTGAAAAAGTTGTATACAAAAGGAAACAAAAATATCAAAAATGAGTCTAATAATTAGAGGCAGAGAAAATATGTATTATGGATAGGGGTGAGAATAAGCTATACCGATTTAGTTTTACAAGACTTATGTCTGACCTTTCAAAAAATTTAAAGCCTAAGTTCGACTTGCAGTCTGTCATACGTTTATTTTGTAGGTTTGTGTCTGACCTTTTAAAAGCTCGTATGACATTCTAGCATGTTTAGAAGTCTATTTCATACGAACATTTTTAAATAAGCAATCTGATCTAAGTTTAAATTAATAGACTATCGAACTAAAAAATCAATGAGATTAAACTTTCTTTTAATATTTAACATGAATTTTAGAGAATTTGATCGTATATTATATCCTTTTAATATATACTAATGATATTAAATTACTAAAAAAAGTAAACAAAATAATAGTATTAGTAATAAGTAATATTATTAATGTATGGCAGGGTGCAGAATGCATGAAGATGTGGATCACTTGTTCGTCAGATGTATTTTTTCATGGAAAAATTTGGTCATTAATCTCGGATTGGCTAGGATTTGTTACGGTAAGTCCGAGCTATCTTTCAGATCAACTTTTGCATTTTACTACTTTAGGCGGCTTCTCAAATCAAATTGGTATGAATCTTACCATTATATCACTCTCTATTGTTTGGATTATTTAGAAAGTAAGAAACATACATATTTTTTCAGCACATGGAGGAAATCTTGTATACGTTAAGTGATAAAATTAAGCTTCAATATTTTTGGTGGTTGAAAGTATTTCGGCTTGTTTTTTCTTGTCTTTTAAGTTCTCTATTGTGGTACATTGACTTTGTAATATGTAATGATTTGAGTAGTTTGTTTCTAGTACACCTTGTGCTCGCAGGACTTTTTTGATGTGATTAATATATTCTATTTTGCCTTGTTAAAAAAAAATTATTCATATTTTCTTAACTATGTCAACTTGATACGCGTAAGAGACTTTTTATACGGCATGAGGTCTAGCCTTTTTAACTAAATAAGTTTCTAAAAAAAAAACCTAAGTCTTATCTATTTAAGTAAAAAAACCTTACTTAACCTTTCGCATGCTATCCCCCGCTGGTCGACCTATTCTCATCCCTAATCGTGACCGTAAATATGCAGTGTTGTAACAGTTTACTTACTAAACAGAAACTGGTTTGAGATATTAGGCTTTTTTTTTACTCAAACTGATGTTAAGCTTGTACAATTCTAAATTGTTGAAATTATGCATAGATTACATACAAAATAACTCCAAGATCGAGTTGTTTATGAAATTGATAAATATTTTTCGTCAAAAAAAGTAAATCAATATTCATAATTTACATTCAGTTAAAAATATTAGGCAACAAAATCAACATTAATGAGGGGATAGAATTAAAAAAGCAGGGTAAAGTAGTTGGTTCAGCATCAAACTTAGCACATGCTGAAAGTGACCTCAAGCCCGATTGATTAAGATATACAATAAAGTGGATAAAGATGGGACCAAATGAAAACATTCATTATGAGGGACACAAATAACATAATGTGTGATGTGAACATGAGCATGAATAGTTTTTGGAGGCATCCATCATTAATTTTAATTAGATGCAAGAATACATGTCATGTATCAAGGTTGGATGATGATACTATGTGTTTGTTTTTGTAGGCAAATTGAAGTATTCTAACAAACTAATTTAGTGAAATCACTTGAGGAAGAGTTTGTGATGTGAAATCCCGTGAGATTTGTACTTGGTTTATCAATGATGAAAGGTTGTTGAATAATATTTTGGTTTTGTTGCTTTTGAAACTTGACTGGTTTATTTTGTTGAAAAATTTCTGTTCCAACACTTTTGTTCGTGTATGATGTGTTATCATGCTACATTATTGTTGCCCCCTCAGCCTCAGCGCCAGCCCTTATGTTGTTTTGATGATGTGTTACTAAGCAACTATCACTGCTCAAACAGATTGCAGGTTTTGTAATTTCTACAAAAGCTACAAAATTTGCTTTTTATAAGAATAAATTGGATTAAATATATTTTTAGTGCTTATAAAATCATGACCTTTTAAATTTAGTCTCTGAATAATTTATATTAGCTTTTAGTTCCTTATTTAAAAAACTTTTTAAAATAATTGATGTTTTAGTGCATAAAAATAGTCTTTATAAAATAAAAAAAGGGACCAAAAGTAAATAAAATTTATTGAGTAACTAAAAAATAAAATAAAGAGCAAAGTACTCTCATAAAATAGAAGGTCAAACCAATGCATAATTTACTATCTACATATCATATGACCACTTTCAAATTGAGCAAGGGGTAAAAAGTTTCTCTTTTACATGACTTCTACTTCGAAATTGGATTCCTATCAAGGATAAATCGGACAAACAAGGTATCATTCAACCTACTTAGTTTTGTGTGAGTGTTTGTGGTATGGAGGAAAGCAACGAACATCTGTTTTTGGGATATGAACTCTTTGGGAGTATCTGACATCTTCTTCGGCATTGGGTATGCCCTTTTTAGTAAATTTGTTACAGTTATTAGATCATCTCATTCAATTTGATCATTTGAGAGGTTTTTCATAATCTTTATGGTCTTCTTTACATTTGATTTGGTTATCGTGCATTTAACTAATTTGGAGGGAAATAAATAGTTGCATTTTTCAACAAAATGAGGAATCATTACAACAATTGTTAGACAAAGTTAAACTTCTATCTTTTTTGTAGTTGGAAGTTAAGAATGTTACTTTTACTTTTGATTTTCATAATTGGTGGCTTAACCCTAACGTGCTTGGGGTTTCTCACTTAATTTTTTAGTTTTGTTGCTTTTGTTTTGTCTGTTTTGGTTTTGTAACTGTTTGTTCAAACTTCTAAGTTCTCTCTTGACACTTGTGTTGGATAGAATTTATTGTTCGATATAATATATTTCATTTTGCCTTGTTAAAAAAATCATTAAATTAAGTAAACAAATTAACTCCATAATGCGAGAAGAATAACTTAACCTACAAAAAATTGAAGAAAAAACTATTGTTAAATAATATCTTGACACCTATAACAAAATGTTTTAAAATGCAAAAATATTTCATGGACATCCAATTTTCAGTGCATAATCACATGCAAAATTGTGGTTAATTCTTGTAAGTATATGGTTAATTTAGATCATTTTAAAAATTACGAAATTGCGGTTAATCATATAATTAAATTAAGGGTTAATTAAGTTTTTAGTCCCTATAAATATTCACAGTTTTGTTTTT
>Ga0315914_1000719_pt1 | contig 44562 bp, 23 predicted proteins | sample MpolenodulesMG_FD_203920 | JGI IMG/M metagenome (GOLD analysis project Ga0315914, IMG submission 203920) | Medicago polymorpha root nodule microbial communities from Los Angeles, California, United States - elongated nodules | ecosystem: Host-associated > Plants > Roots > Nodule | place: USA... | reverse complement strand
TTATCTTATAGGGTCATGTTAACTTGTGTCCATAGGACGCGTTAATTCTTTCTTAAATTTTGTGCATTTAATCAACTAAAAGTAAAAAAATTAAATTCAAATACATTGATTACAATAAAATATTTCCACTTTTGACTCTTTAACTTGTGTTTTAAGGGCACAAGTTAACATTTCCCTATCTTGTATTATCATCGTAATTATACCAATAAAAAATCTCCACCGTAACAATAATGATTGCAATTATGAATAAAATGATTTTTTTTAAAGATGAATAAAATGATTTTTTTTTGCGTAAATAGAGTATCTTTCGCGCACGCAACTGCATAGACTAATCAAATGAGTCTTGTATTTAAATGAGTGGCAAACTCTCCGTAATAGTTTTAATGTTACTATATGGTGAAATCTAGATTCGAACCCAAAAACTTTGTTAAGTTAGAAGAGACATGTGTCATCTTTTCTTTTTGCATAAACAGAGTATCTTTCGTGCACGCAACTGCGGAGATTAATCGAATGATGCTTGTATCTAAATGAGAGGCAAACTCTCCGTAAAAGTTTTAATGTTACTGCATAGTCAAGACTAGATTCGAACTCAGAACCTTTGTCAATTTTTAGGTTAAAAATCATTTCCCTTCTTTGGGTGCAATTACAGCATGTGTAGTAAAGATATAAAGATATGTAAACACGCTTATCACACAAGCAAAGGTCTAGAAGGTGAATAATTTGATTAACTATTTGTCCATTTTATATGATGATTCACACACATGTATGTCACATTGTACAAGATTCTAAACACAGGCAAGAATATGCTGTGGGGAAGAGTTTCACAATTATTGCACTTTAATTTATTATTGATTATTTAATTCACAACAATTTCTTATTGGTTTAATTGAGAGTTTGTATAACTGATAGAATCCGATGAGCACAGCAGCTCTTTGATGCTTGATTGATTACTAGTAGTTGATTAAAATAATAAATAATTTTACCATATGATTTTTGATTCCAGCTTATCTGAAAATGACGTATTTTAATTTAAATTTCTATCCATCATTGAACAACATATTTCAACTTTAGTAAATTGAAATGTAAATATTAATCAAGTCAAAATAGATGTCATTCTCAAACTTAAGATTTGGATCAACAATCACACAAGTGTGTGAATGAGAAGAAATAATCCAAATTCATTATCCAAACGTGCCTCGCGTGATTGTGTCATGAATATTCTATAAACTATAGGTGAAGATAATCCGAGTATTCATCACAAACAAAAAAGAATAATCTGAGGATTCCCACACAAAACCTTGGACTTTATTAGCTTAAAGAAATGAGTAGTCCGCAAAATTATTGACAACACTTACATTCATTTTTTAACATTTTACAATAATATAATTTCTACGAGTAAGATGGGTGGTTTAGTTTTATCGACATGACTATTATGAGCACATGGATAAAGGGTCAGGTAAGGAGAAACACAATCTTCTATGTAATGATTTGTTTGGATGATAATATAACTGCAAGAGTTTCATTCGGTGGTAAAAAGGTAGATCTTTGAGTTAAAAATTTTGGATTTTAGTTCTAATATTATCTTTAAAAGGAGATAAATATAAATATTTTTATAAATATTCATTGAGTTTGAAAGTCTACTCTATGTTGAACTAGAGCACATCTCCTCATTATAAATTATTTTCATAAAATAAGAGTACAATATTTATCCACCAACATCACATTTACCTCATGGAATGTAAGTATTAGTTTTAGGGGAATTCGTTACTAAATGAAAAAGTTAGGTGCATATATTTATAAGATAAAATTAACTCAAAATTTAAATTTATAAAAAGTAATTATGTTGCGGCAAATGATTGAGTGTTAGGTATTTTTTTTTTTATTACAATGCTAATCAAAACAAGAAAAAAGAAAAGAGAACAGAAGAACAAACTACACTCTAGAGAAAAAAGTTTCAGCTGCGTCAATTTTTAGAAGACTTCGAAGGCCTTCTCGGGAGGTGAAGTTTGGAACGAAAACTTTATATATGAGGAAGCTCTAAGCTTGACAAAAAAGTCCACACATTAATTCTCTTCTCTTAAAGTATGACAGATAAAAACATTAATTTGATCAATAAACTCCTTGATGTGGGTGACAGCATATATGATTGACAGCATATTTGTCACTCTCATATCGAAAAGAGAGTCACTTTTCAAAGTTTCAGAAATCAATAAATAAAAAAAATCAACTTCTTATCCTCACTTTTATGTTGTTCTAATAAATCCTCCTTATGAGTGGTAACTAAATTCAGTTCACATGAATATAGAAAAATAAAACGCAAATGATCACTAGAAAAAATTGAATCCAAAAAATTAGATAGGAAAAAGGGTTTGAATTAGTGGAGGATGATGGAAATAAAAGAAGTGAAAAATGAAAGTGAGGAGTGATGGGGACAAAGGAAGAGAAAGATGGAAAAGAAACGAGATATGGAAATTGGAGATAAAGGACCATAGTTGAAAATTTTAAAAGGAATTTGGGGTCTTTTTGTTGATATAAGGTGTAATCAGAAATACTTAAGATGTAACTAAAAAAAATTGAAAAAATTAAAAAATCAATAATAACTAAAAATCACGCTATTATCTTTTCTTTTTTTAAAGAAAGAATCACTGTATTAACTTGACAACTAAAAAATTTGCAACACTTCTCGGTTCTAAGAAAATCCAAAACATATAAAAATGGTACAAAAAGTGTTCCAAAAATAAAATGATAGATTAGTCAATAGTAACAATCATATTGATATGTAGATAGTAGTTGCTTGAATGTTAAATAAACGTGGCACTTTATCGGTGACTAATTTATTTAGATATTTTTTATGATCAAATTGTTTCTTTTTTTTGGCTCATTTATTACAAATTATAAGAAAAATGTGATTTTGATATTCAATATTTATAAACTAATTTTTAGAGATTTTTTGAAAAAACATAAGTTGTTTTGTTTTTGTTTTTGTTTTCGGAGTGTTTTTTTTATTTATAAAAAATGATAATTTTCTAGAGAAGCTACTAGAAAGAGCATCTCATTTGAAGCAATTTTTTCAAATTTCTCTTTAGATTTATCGTCAAATGACTAAATTGCGCATTTCTAACTATTGTTGGATTTAGTTGTGCCTATATTGTGGCCGTTCATATATAGTTGCAAATTGGTCCTTTTTTTTGGCGGGTTTGAATTGCATATATTATGCATTGTCCTTACCAACTAAGTTAAGCTCACGAGGACTGTAAATTGGTCTTTATAAACAATTAAAAAGTTACGAATTGGTTTCTAAAATATTTTAAAAACTTTAAATTGATCCCTATATTTTAAAATTTACAAATTGATCCATATTTTTCATATTTTAAATAAGGTTTATCAACTTTTTGAAATTTCATAACAATATCGCAAAAAAGTTAAGATCAGATAATTTTATTACTTTATCCAAAAATTAAAAACGAAGAAAATTCTACCGAAGTTTATTTAAAAGGAGATTCTATCGAAATTTTAAATAAGGTTTATCAACTTTTTGAAATTTCATAACAACTAGACTCTAACCCGTGCGATGCACGGATTTTGTAGAGTTTTATATATAAATATCATATTGATTATGCATTCAATACTATGCTATAAAATGATTGCAAAAAACAAAAAAAAATATGCAAAAATTAGACCGATTTAAGCTATTAAATTTATTTTCTTACCAAATAATATTACCAAATTGTGCTCCTGAAATTCTTTCTCAACCTTTATCTTCGATTACATTCATATTAAAAGAACAACTAAAATAAACAAATTAAAAACAGTAAACATGTTTGAAAAGTTAAAGGGAGAAAGCAAAGTAATGTTATAATCAAGTAGTGATTTTTGCAAATAAAAAGTCAAAATAAATATCTTCAAGTAATATAATATATGAGAAATGAAGAGGCCAACAAAATTACACTAAGAAGTTAAGTTTCTAATGATAAAATTATCATCTAAATCAGTCAAATTATCAACAATTTTAAATATCGTAACACGTAGTAAGCATACACCAAAAAACTGATCCTAACTGCAAGGCCTATTAAATTTATAAAAATAAAAATGAAAAGGAAAATAACAATAACAATAACAATAATAATAATGAAAAAGAATGACCGTCAATAAAGGAACCGTTAATATTGAAAAGAAATTGCTATCAGAAATGAAACTGCTAGAGTATTTATGGCATTAAAAAAAAAAACTTTAGTACCATATATCAATTTTTGGAAGCAACAATATTTCAATCAAAATGGAAGTGGCTTAGTGGTGAAAGATGTAAAGTGTTACCATATGGTACTGGGTTTGAATCTTTGGAAAACCTTTTTTTAAAGATATCGCAAAAAAGTTAAGATGAAGAAAATTCTACCAAAGTTTTTTTAAAAGGAGATTCTATCGAAATATTTGAATTTCTTGAAATTATAATTTTTCTAAAATTTTCAATTATCTTGTTTAAACATCGTGGTTCTGTTTTTTTTTTCTTTTCTTCTTTTCATTTTAACATTTTAAAAACGATAAGTATGAAATTAGAAAGAGGAAGAAATTACACGTAATTAAATTAATTGAGAGGCATATATAAAATTTTATTTTTATAGTACCCAGAATAAAAAATAAAAGAAATTGCACAATTATGTTATTTGGAGACCAAAATTGAAATTAATTTTTTTTTAAAAATTAAATAATCATATTTTGCCCTGCATATCAATTATGTAGATTTATCCATTTATGCAATGACTTTTGTTCATGTAATTTTCCCCGTCAATTTTTTTTTCTCCATCAAGTGAAACAAATGGAAAATAACACAAACATACATAGTCCAAAATCAGCTGTACTTGATATATATATATAAAAAAAATAAAAATTATAACACATCTGATGGAAGGATTTGCATGTGTGGTGAAGGAGGGGATTGGGTTAAACAATGAGCATTGCTTTGGTAATAATTTAGTGAGGCAATGGGGAGGATAGTAACTTTTGGTGCGATCCATGGATTGAAGGTGGTCTGCTTTGTATTTGATTTATTCGGTTGTATAAATTGTCATTAGAAAGGAATGTATTGATATGTGAGATATTTAGGTCGGAGGGATATATTGATGGTGTTGAGTGAAGGTGGAGAAGAAGTTTGTTTAGATGGGATAATCGAAAATACTCAATATAAAACAAAAGTATTAGAGAATGAGTTAGTTTATGATTGTATTGTCGTTTTAGATTTGTTCAGGAACCACGTTCCCTACATGATTTAATTTGGATCAAGATTACTCTATTGAATATATCTTTATTTGCATGGATGTTACCGAATAATAGGCTTCTAACAAAAATATATTGATTTGACGTGGAGTCATTGCACCAACACATTGACTTGAGTAGGTGGTTATGGGAAAGAAGAGAATTATTAACATCTGTTCTTTGAATGTGCATTCTTCATTAATTTATGGAGCAATTTTCTTAATTGAATGGACATTTCATGTGTGCTTCTAAATGATGTTACTTCACATGCTCAACAATTTTGTTGGTCTCCCGGATTTCAGAAAAATGTTTGGGTTTGTTTCTAAATAATATGGTTGTCTTGTGTTTGGTGCTTATGGAAGTCAAGAAACCAACGAATGTTTGGTCAAAAGGAATTATCACTTATACATCTTCTTGATAGAATCAAAGTGCGAATCATGGTGGTGGCTAAAGTCAAAGTATAGAGGTTTTAGTTATGACTTGAACCATTGGTGATCCTGTCCTTCCAGTTGAATTTTGATAGTGATATTTTGGTTTGGATAAGCCCGGCTAGAGTTGTAACATAATTGTTTTACTCTACGTGTGCTTTCGGTCATTCTTTAAGAAACTTAAATTATAAGTTTTATAAAAATTAATATACTCGATACATTGTAAATTGAATTATTTGAATTTTTAAGAAATAATTTATTAATTTGAAATCTTTAAAGATTGTCTCGGATAGGAAGGACTAAAAAGGACTAAAAGTGTCTACATTTTGTAACTTATAGACTAAAATATCTAATATTTTTAAGTTAAATGACCAAATTGAAATAGAATAAACTTAAGGATCAAATTGCTTAATGTTTGTAATTTAAGGGATCAAAATGAAATGAAATGAAATAAACTTAAGGGACCAAATTAAAACCTAAAATTACCTTAAGGAACAAATAATATATGACAAAGAATGAATTATATTATTGAGAATTTGCATTTCAAATGTGATCGTGTATTCAAGTTTCTCATTCCATTTTATCTAGTGTATGTTTAAATCGACGGTCATAACTCATTTAAACATCCAATATGGTGGAGGGAATTCAAACTTAGAACCAAACACACATAAAAATCAACATTGAGTACCACATACATTGAGTACACAAGGCCATTATGAAGAGGATCCTAACCCCGTTAAACAATCTTTAACATTAATATAAAACCTTACACCAAAAGCTATATATAAACATTACTATCTCTGAATTATAAATAAACTTCTTGAAATAATTATCATGACAAATGTAAGAAGCTAAAAGTCCTGTGAATCTAGCACTTCTTTCCATTTCTTGGAGGATGGATATCTATTGACAACTTTGCCAACCTTACGAGTGTTGCTGCTGCACAAAAAACAAGCATTACCAACACAAAACCCTAGCATCATTCCTTCTTAGATATCAAAAGTTGAGGTTCATTCTGAGTCTATACCACCCTCTCTTGCAAGCACCCACAAACATCCATCCACTTCTCACAAGAAATCTTTTACTTTTAAACCTTCTCATATTATGCACCTCCCTTTGGTGATCTTTTGTCCTTGAATCAACAAAAATATTTTTCGACATTGAATTAATCTAGCCACCAAAATTAAGGTCTTAGATTCTTATTAGGGACAAACAATAAAATGTGTTATTTCCTTTGTGTCTTGTGACTATCTTTTATAGTTCATTTTGAGGTTGTTTTTTTAACTACATTCTAGGTAACAAGACCTTGACGTTTGCTTGTTCATTGATTGAAAATTGAGATGTTTGTTTTAAAACCGTGGTAGAATTTTGGAAAGTTAATTATGGAAGTCTTTATCAGTTTGTTGTAAACTAAAATGTATATTTAGTGAGTTGTGTAATTAATTTATGGGTCAGTTTCTCTATTTTTAGATGAGATTCGAACAGAACGTGTTCAATTGGTGTGCTATTCTCCCATGACCATGAGTATATGCTTTTTTTTGAAAGAACCCATGAGTATATGCTTGAAAGACCTAAAAATAATAACAAAAGATTTTAAGGCAAAAATAGGGTAAGAGAAATTTAAATAAAAATTGGATTTTATAAATATATTTAAAATATGAGATTTGCTAACATACATCTATTTATTATTTATAAGTATTTTAACAAATTATAAAAAAAAAGAAGTTAAACATGTGTTTACACCTTTTCTACACAAGTGCAGGGACGGATCTATTCATGTTGGCGTGGGGGTCAGTGCCTGCACCAACATTTCAAACTTGTTAAAATACCATGTAGTATGTAATTCTTTTTGTGGTGGTCGGGTTTGAACCCCGAATCTTGCATATATTATGCATTGTTTCTATTAACTGAATTAAGTTCACGAGGACATGTAGTATGTAATTTAACACTTCATTATAATTGTTATGATTTTAATGTGTTGTTTTTAAAAAAAACACAAAGTAATAATAATTGTCTAGTAGAACCAACCAATGTGTTGAGTGAATTGTTTGTAATTTTTAAATGTATGACGTGTTGTTTTAAATTTTTATAGTCTTTATATACATTAAATTAAATTAAAAAATAAACTTAAACATGTCTTTTATGAGTCATTTTAATCTTTAAATGTGTTATCTAGTATTTAATTTGGCCCTCAAATATATTTTTGCTTGATAAATTTGATCGATAAAATTATTAACAAGAGATATATTTGAAGATGCGTTCCTAACTTTGTTAAATTAAGTGACAATACTTCACACGTTTAGAGACCAAATTAATTATTTACTATATTTTTTGAATTCTACATATATTAATAATTGAAAGTAATAATTGAAAGAGAGATATATAGTGCCCCACTATTCAAAGTTTCTGCATCAGTCCCTGCACAAGTGACGCTTACAAAATATGGTTTTACAACTTTTCTACACAAAGTAGAGACAAGCCACTACTACTAAAGATTCAATTAATCATGATCTATGACTCTTTTCTTATTTATATGCATATTCTCATTCCTTGCTAAACTTTTCATGTCATAGAATTTGTCTTGATCGTTCATATACTGATCTCCTCTGCAAACACAGTACCATATTATCAGCCTCACACATTCAAGACCAGCTACAATATTGTTGATTCTCCTAAATAATCCAACAAAAAACATAAAAAATGCACCGCACATTCCGACCAATCCATCTATCCGCAGAAAAATCCGCTTATGCTCTAGGCCATAAAAGTATAAAACAGACGAGGCTATTCTTCGAAACGGTATCTTCACAGCCGATATGCCGATACACAACCTCGGAAACTTCTTGCAATTGTAGCATATAAGCACATTATTTTTCCAAATTCTCTCCAACTTTCAAATTTAACAGGAGTGTACACTGTGCACCAAATTCTGCATACCATCCGTCATTGTACATTTTCCTAACAAAAACTAATGTTTTGAAGTACTTGAAAAGAGACTGTTGTTCAACTAAAAACCACGTGAAACTATCGATTTCATTTAATATTATCCGTTTAACCGAAAATTCAGAATACAAATGTGGATTGGTCCAGAGCAGTTCTAAAACTAGTATTCAAACATGTTAGACCAACAAAATAATCCTAATGTTAAGGATAGTGATCTGTCATACATATCTCTTGTTATTATTTCAAATTTGAATTGCATAGTTGTTTGTAGTTAAAGTTGTTACCATAAAATAAGCTAGGCAGTTATCTCTTAATGCCAAGGCATATCGTTGTACTTAAATACATGTATCAGCAATACATAATTCAATATAATTGCCATTCAAACTCTTATATGGTATCAGATTTTCTTGAAGCTTAACAGCACCACACGATCCTATTTTCAACATGGCCACCAACCCTTCTAACACCAAATCATCTCTTATTCTATATGCCTCAATCACGTTCAAACTGTCTCGCAAAAATTTCCGTGCTTGGAAACGTCAAGTCACTACCCTGCTTGCTGGGTAATTCTTGTCATATTAATAAAAGTCATAAGCTTCCTTTTTCTTCTATCAAAACCACAGCTCCTCTTGAACTTTTATTTTCTGATGTTTGGGGACCTTCTCCTATCACTTCAGTTAATGGTTACAAATATTATGTTGTGTTTGTTGATCATTTCACTCGATATTCTTGGATTTATCCGTTAAAAAGTAAAACTGATGTTGTTACTATATTTCCAAATTTTCATTCAAAAGTTGAAACTATGTTTTCATACAAAGTTAAATCCCTCTACACCGATGGTGGCACTGAATACATAAAACTCAAGCCATATCTTAACTCTCACGGTATATCTCACTGTATCAGCCCACCATACACTCCCGAACATATTGGTATTGCATAACGCAAACATCGTCATATAGTAGAAACAACGCTCACCCTCATGTCTCACTCTCATGTTCCACAAAAATTCTGGTGTTATGCCTTCCAATTCCAAATGGCGGTGTATTTAATAAATCGCATGCCAACAACACATCTTAAAAACAAATGTCCTCATGAAATTCTGTTTGGTTCCACTCCTAATTATCTTAATCTTCGAATCTTTGGATGTCTGTGCTACCCATGGCTTCGACCATACTCTCAAAATAAGTTATCCAATCGAAGCATGCCATGTGTTTTCTTTGGCTATTCTACACAACATTGTGCCTACCAATGTTATCACCCACCCACTCAAAAGTTGTATCTCTCAAGACACGTCACCTTTCATGAGTCACTCTTTCCATTTTTATTGAATCTTTATGCCTCATCCACGTCTTCTATTTTAAATTCAAACTCAAACACTAACAAGCACTTTCCTTCTCGTCATCCTCTTATTATTCAACACCTTAACCATCCTATTATTCCTCCACCTTCTCCTCAAAATTCAAACTCATCACTCATCCCTACACCTCTTATCTCCCCCACTACACATACTCCAACTATATCTCCTCCAATTTTTCAAGTTCCCACTAACTCTTCCGCGAGATCACTTACTGGAACTGCATCATCAACACAGCACCCGTCGCCGGAATCTACTCGCATAGTTACAAGGTCCGTGAACCAAATACACAAGCCTAATCCAAAATATCTCCTTACTACAAAGCATCCATTAGCCTCCTCAATAGAACCAACATGTGTTTCTCAAGCCCTCAAATCCAGTGAATGGCGCAATGCAATGAGTGACGAATTTGATGCTTTAATCCAACAAGGCACATGGGAGTTGGTACCTCAACCTCAAGCTGCAAATCTAATAGGGTGCAAATGGGTTTACAGAATCAAAGAAAACCCAACGGTGATATTGATAGGTACAGGGCTAGACTCGTGGCCAAAGGCTTTCATCAAAGACCGGGACTAGATTACACACAAACATTCAGCCCTGTTGTCAAGCCAACAACAATAAGACTAGTTCTTTCTTTAGCACTGCAACATAATTGGCCACTCCGTCAACTAGATGTCAATAATGCATTTCTCCATGGCTCCTTGAGTGAAGAGGTTTATATGCAACAACCTCCTGGCTTCATTCACCCAGAAAAACCACATCATGTTTGCCGCCTAAGAAAATCAATCTACGGTCTCAAGCAAGCACCACGAGCTTGGTTTCAAACCTTACAAAAATTCCTATGTGACTATGGGTTTGTAAATTCCAAATCTGACTCTTCCCTGTTTATTTTCAGAATTGCAGGCACTGTTCTATACACCCTAGTATATGTAGATGATATTATCATCACGGGTAATTCCTCCATCAAAGTCAATGAATGTATAGCAGCTCTTGCACACACTTTCTCAATTAAAGATTTGGGCAACTTACATTACTTTCTGGGTGTTGAGGTTATTCCAAGTATCGCTGGATTATTTCTTAGCCAACACAAATACATTGGAGACCTTCTTGAAAGAACCAAAATGCAAGATGTCAAATCTGTCCTCACTCCAATGTCTACTAGCGCACTATGTGTAAGGATGATGGTTCTCCGAGCATTGACACCACCTTCTACAGAAGCACAATAGGCAGCCTTCAATATTTGTATACTATAGTTCTAATTTAATATCATGGAAATCTTCTAAGCAACGGGCTGTTGCTCGATCATCAACCGAAGCTGAATATAGAGCTCTTGCGAATTCTACAGCAAAAGTTACTTGGATTCATTCTCTACTGACTGAGTTAGGCGTCGTCCCTATTTCACAATCTCCTCTACTTCTCTGTGATAATCTCAGTGCAACCTACCTTACTCATAGTCCAGTTTACCACAGTCGAATGAAGCACATCTCAATAGATATCCACTTTGTTCGAGACTTAGTACAGCAAGGAAAACTGAAAGTTCAACATGTTTGTACAGTTGATCAGCTGGCCGATTGTCTCACCAAACCGCTTTCAAAGTCTCGTCATCGACTGTTACGGAACAAGATTGGTGTTACCAACGGAACACCAATCTTGCGGGGGCGTGTTAGACCAACAAAATAATCCTAATGTTAAGGATAGTGATCTGTCATACATATCTCTTGTTATTATTTCAAATTTGAATTGCACAGTTGTTTGTTGATAAAGTTGTTACCATAAAATAAGCTAGGCAGTTATCTCTTAATGCCAAGGCATATCGTTGTACTTAAATACATGTATCAGCAATACATAATTCAATATAATTGCCATTCAAACTCTTTATAAAACACAGTTCCAAACTAGTATGCAAACCACTACGAAACCAGTAAGCAATAAAAAACTATACGAACCAATATGTGATCGCAATTGAAATCGGTAATATCAATAGCAAAATGTAAATTAAATTCCAAACCAGTATGCAATCAATAATAGCAAGATTACCATCATCATTCATAAATAACTATAGTTAAGATTCAGATAAAACCAATAAAAGCAGCCACTCTGAATGAAACGAATGCATCTTCTTCAGATTTCTAGTTCTACATCCATTCAAAATGAGGTTGGCGTAGAACAGAACCCCTTTGACACAAGTATAATTCTTCGATCATTTGGCGCTGCTCTTCTGGTGGATTCGAAGAGGTATTTCTGTAAATCTTGACACTGCGCAAGACTGTTGCATTTTGGATAATATATTTGATGAATTGAAGCTCACTTTCGTTGCCTGTATAATTTATAAAAGAGAACATTTGTAGCTGTGATGAAAAGCATTCGGGGACAAATTGTGGATGCAACCAATTTTTATCATCATCATCGCTTAATAATCCATAGCCTCATCTAATCTTATGAATCGCAAGACTCTGAAGACTTGGGCAGGCGCAGATGAATTTGATTAACCAATCCCAATAATATTCCTCCTTAAATCTAAGCTCCATATGAGTTAAATTGAGAAATTTAGTGGCAGAAAAATCTTCTTCTAGTGTATGTACTGTCACTTGTGCACGTAAAAACTCCACATTGCGAAACAGTTTCAACCGAAAAAAACAAGAAATAGAAGACTCAGAAACGTCGACTTTGAGCAAGTTGGGAAAGGTTATTAAGAACTTTGTAGCATCATCGGCAGCAAGAGTATTGTCGTTAACTTGTAAATTTTTCATGAGTAAATCTTCAAGAAGTGGACATAGAGAGAGAATCTTGACAAGAAATTTCAGCTTTAGAAGATGAACGTTTGTCAAGTGCAGTATCTCAAGTTTCGGCAAATTAGTAAAAAGTCTATATCAACATAGTGTATAGTTAAACCATTCAACTTCAAAATGAAAGGATGTGATATAATAGTTCGTCTGGTAAACCGCTGATTCTGTCTGCTGATGCTACCATAGTTATATAGTGTTTGGTTCTGCTCTGCGGGGAGAAAAACTGATTGGTCGAATTTATTCTGCAAAATTGATTCCGACTTAAATTGAAAATTGAGTTGAAGATAAAATTGTGTTTGGATACATTCATTTAAAATTGACTTGGCCAGTATATTTGAGTGAAAAAATCAATTCTAGAATAGAAGCTACAAGTTCTAGAATCAATTTTGACGCCTCCAAAAATAAAACTATTCATTGATGAGTGAATGAAAAAGAAACTCTAACGAGAGATAACATTTCAGTAAAAAAAAAAAAAATCAGAGTGAGTTGTTACCTTTGTGATGAGGTTTCACAGCGGAGTCACCTTCTTCCAAAGGATGCTATGCACTCGTGACTCGTATGTGTGTATATAAGGATTTTCAGGTTCAACTAGAACATCGACTCGTGCATCCGGGTCCAACTAACTAAAATAAAATATAATTCAATACTTCACATGATGATTATTATATATTACATAATTAATATTAACGTGAAATCATGAGAGGTCGACGTTTGAATAGATAAGTACATAATTTTACTGATAAATTACGAAATACTTCTATATAGATGATATTTGAAGTTACATTAGTATCTTCATTAGTTATCAATATCTACAAACCATTCTCTTGATGTAATTCTTAAAATTTGGACATGCAACTGATCATGTGAAAACACAAGCACTGACAAATATATTCCAACATGTGTAAGCGATTGATTTAAAATGAAACATCTAAAGGAATCTGCATTCGTTGGAACTTGAAAGGAATTCTTACGTTAGAATGTGTTAAAAATAACCTAAGTATAAAAACTTTATCACAAATATTACTTCATGGTATCACCTTTCCTTCAGGTACATATTTTTCCATCATTGTTAATATCAATCTTGTCCCATTGCATAATACTAATATAATTTATGGTCTATATTCTTTAATAGCTCTGCAACTTTTAATCTCAATTTGTGATTTAAAAATATTTAACTAACACTCAAACTTTTAATCTCAATTTGTGATTTGGAAATATATGACTTACTGAAATGCAGTTCACAAATCAAGTTATAGTCATGATTGAATTTTATCAATTATAGTTTCTTGTCATGAATTCTCATTCATGGTAGTCGGATTTGTATTCTCTCCATTGAAAATTCTCTCAATTTTTCTCATGTGGAATCTCAACCATCAAATATGAGAGAAAATTAGAGTTAAATTATAAAGAAAAGTGGTTGATGTCTTCTAAATTTTGAGATTAAAATTGAAAAAAAAATTCAATGGAGAGATTTCAAATCCCGTGTTAGATTTATAAAAACTCACTATGTTAGTCCCAATCACTTTGTTAATCTTCAGAATTCATCTAAACACCTTTAGAATATAAGGAACCCACTTGATTTCGCTTAAGAAACTCATGGAAATTAGGGTTGTAGTAATTGTTGGAAAGAGAGAATTCAAATTCAAAATGGGCACATAGAAGATCATCAAGTATTAGAGAGAAATGACTTTTAATACCGCATTAAATGCACACGTGAGATTTCTTAAGGAAGCTAGGTTAAGATGGTTAGGAGGGAAATTTAACTTATGATTAGGGTTAAGCAAAAGCTCAACCTTATAAGCTTTTAGAGTAAGAAGATAAGTAAAATGTTAATTTCATAATCTCACTTCTTCAACAAAAGATAAATAAATAAATTGATAATCAAAGTCTTGTCATTGGAGCAGTAACAATTACTTTTACACCCTCATGAGTTATGTGTGCAAAAATCTGTCCTCCATAACTAAAGAAGTAGTTTATTTGACCAATGCCAACTCGCAAAACCCCGAATATGCACCCATCTACACACAAAAAAAAATAGTTCAATAAAAATTGGGCATATATGAGATTTTCATCTGATATATCTATAAGAATTAAACAACTCAGCAAAAATATGTAAGTAACATCATCGGGAGACAATTTTTTCTCATATGAAAAATTTAAAACTAGCATCACCATGTTAATATGGCAATGGAATATCATTAAGCACATAGTCAAAAACATCAACTTTTTCAACAACAAATTTCATAAGAGGGTTAAATTTGGGATAACTAATCGTTCGACCAACTGTATCCTTAAGATTAATCTCAAATCGATACAAACCCAAAAAGGTCATCACGACCCAATCACTTAAACGAATATCATCTAAATCAAGAAGAGCTTGTCATAGTTTTATTAAAAAAACATTATCATTGAACCTCTCAACTAACACTGGGAATTCATTGTTGTTTGGATCGACCTGCATAGCGACTAATTTGATCACCGAAATGGACGGATAATTAAAAATACAAAGCATACAATCTCACATGGTCCACATCAAACTCCATGTAGTATGTTCTTTATTTTATCCTTAGTTTGTTTACCAGTTTGTCTAAATCAGTTACAGGATGCAGATCTATAAGCGTCAATGCATAAAAATAGATAAGGTTACAAGTTAGTAACATTAGAACAAATTTTAATACAAAAAGATAATAAAATAAAATATTAAACAAACAAATACCGATCAAGCAAAGATATGAAATCATTGTCTTCATATTACGATTGGTCATGATGAAAATGAGAGTTACAAAAATCCAACTTATGAATTTGTAAGATGAGATATGAACAACAAATAAGAGTGAGTTGACAAATGAGAGATATGAAAAGTAGAGATCTGAATTTATAGAGGAATGAATAGATGCGTAATTCATATATTTGGGAGCGAAAAAATAAAATTTATATTTGAATTTCAAATCTTGTTGAATCTCATGTTATAAAAACTTGTTAAATGTCATTATGACACAACTAATTATGATACGTTGTTAAATATTATTTAATAGAAAAAAGGAAGAGACAAATTCGTCTTTAATAGAAAGCTATTAGGGGTAAATATGTCTTTTCAAATGCATTATAGGGAAAGAAAACCATGATTAAGTGTTAGCTTGACCCAACTAACTTTTATAATAAGAGAAGAGATTTAAAATTCAAAATTTGATGTAAACAAAGTTTGCATAAAACGACCAACCTTTTGCTTAATATAATTTTTTTTGGCTAAATTGCATTTTTGTCCCTTAACTATTTAATTAGCATCGCTTTATTTCCTTAATTAATTTTTATTTTATTTTGCTATTTTAACTTTCTCTTCGTTACACATTTTGGTCATTTGCGTTAGTTTTAATTCAAAAACGTTAGAGTTTCTTCATCTTCGTATCGTCTCCATCAACCTTCAACAACAAAAATCCCAGAAAAATTCCAGAAGAAAATGAAGAAGCCCTAACGTTAATGAATTAAAACTAACGAAAACGACTAAAATGTGTAACAGAGAGAAAGTTAAGATACCAAAATAAATCAAATTTTAATTAAAGGACCAAAGCGATACTAATTAAATAGGGAGAATTGGATTTTCCACAGATACAACACGACATTGGAATCGATATGAGACGTTCAATTTTAAATTGGCGGTTGAGATTATTTTACTATATGAAATCAAATTTAAAATATGAACCATCTGATCTAAAATCAACGGCTACATTCCAATACACCGAGTGATTCTCCCAATTCAGAATCCTAACTAAACTAACTACCATAAGTTAGTTGAGTTGAGTTCTCGTTCCCAAGCCAACAACCATTCTAAGCTCTAACTAACAAACTCGCAGTTGAGTTTGAGTTAAACAAACACCACTAAGCTTCCCTTCACTTCAATGAACCACCTTCTTCTTCTTCTCTTTCTCTCTCTAGAATGGAAGAACCCAATTCCGCCACCGCAACTCCTTCATCTTCCACGGCCAACGTTGGAACTTCTCAACCAAACGAAAATGCTCAAGTCTCACCGAACCGTCCACGTGAGTCTCCGAGCGTGAGCATCGCCTACCGGAGCTTCGCGCGGCATATCAACGGTCACTCCGCCATTGCTAGGGATGATAACTGCTCTTGCTTAGCCGTTACCTCCTGCTTTTGGTTCTTCGGTAACCAAATTCAATCTCTCCGTTTTGCATTTCAGTTTCAATTTTCATTAGCTAAATAAACACTGATAATGAAAATGTATAATGCTCTGTTTCGCAAAAAAGTTGCGGATAGTTGATAATAGCATATGAACTTATAGCAAATAACTTATAAGCTAGCTGATTGAATTTGAATTTGTAGTATTTGGTAAAATTAGTGGTTGATATCAAGTAAGATGGCAAGGGTAATATTGTGAGAAAAATGTTAAGTTATCATCTAATTGAATTAGCTTATAAAAATAAGCTCTAAGCTCGTGACAAAAAAAGGTTATCAGACGAGTCTTCTTTTGTCAAATGATCTTATAAGTTATAAGCTCAAAATCTGGCATTGCGGAAGAAAGTCTGAATATATGTCAATTAAGTTAGTTATGACAGTTGAACTAGTTAGGTAATTAACTATGGGCCTATTTGGATTGAATTATTTGAACTTATCTACTGACATGAACATTTGTGAGACTGTTTGGGAGAATTTTTTAAAACAGTTTATGACATGTGCATAAGCTGTTTTCAGGTTATTTTCGTAAGTTCTCCAAGATAGCTTATAGCTGACACACAAACAATTTAACTTTATTTTGTGTTTTGTTATAGAAATAGCTTATGCATAAACGCTTATCATGGTAAGTGTTTATGCTATAAGTTGCAAATTAATCTGTTTATCCAAATAGGGACCGAACCACAATCTTACATAGTACACTTAAGGTTTGTACAATAGCAATCTATGTTTAGTAATTTCAATGAAATACTCCGTAGTTCATTTCACAAGTTCTTACATAGTTGGTCTGAACACTGAATGTATTTACAATGCTGCATTTATTTTCATTATGAAATATTGAGATTACTTTGTAATGTTACAGTTGCGGTGATAATGATAATGGGGGTTTATGGGTCGATGAGTGTGGTTCTAGGTCCATGTTCTTCACTCATCTTGCAACCCAACCCCATGTTTGTGCAATATGTTAAGGTAAATTTCAGTAACTGGATGCTATTGTTATTTTTTTACAAATTTTCCATTTGCAGTTTGTGAATGCCTTTGTAATCTGGGTTTGTTTGCATTAGGTAGAAAACTTAAAGGCAAATCCAGGACTCGTTCTTTATGGTACACATCAAGATCCACCTCTTGATGTTGTTTCCACTTGGAGTGAAACCCATAATATGTCTATTCCTTATGCCTCAGTTAAGGCAAGTATATGTATTTCCCCCTTTCTTGTGATTTGAAATTCTGACGCTGCAAAACAGAAAGAATTTATGCTTAATCTTGTTACTGAAACCTCACATTTCCCGTGATTGAACTGACACACTTTTCTTATGTCTTCCCCAGCAATGGAAATATTATCTGAATAGAGGGTCTGAAGTAAATATTTCGTATAGCTTGAGCTCTGAGAACTCCTCTCTTTATCTTGTAATTGCAGAAGGTATTCGCTCAAAAATGAGATTTCAGTGGTTTCTCTGTAATTTTATGAATTTGTTTCTCGTTCAACTACCACCCACTTGTCACTTAGTGCGTTTTTGTATCCGTGTTTGACAAGCGTGATTATGAATGATTTTGATTCCGTAAAATTTATTTGGTTAAATTAAATTTGAAGTGAAGTGATTCATGTCATATGTTTTTAGTCTATAAACAAGTTTGATGTATAGCTTAGTTTAAGTTTTCAATCTAATGCAAGAGCTACTTTTTATCACTTCTAGTCAAACCTTCAATTTTGATTCAAATGTTACCAAACGTCTCTCTCTTTTTCCTTTCTAAAATCATGTTTGATACAAGGCGGAGCTAAAAGAATGAAATCTGAAGCTTGAGTTGATAAACTACAACCCACAAAAATACACAGCCGAGTTGGGTAGCGAACTTCAAGATTATATTCAATAACAACAAAAACGAGAGCTGCACACAACCCACGACTCATTTAAAACACAAATCTGGTAGAATAATAAATGTGCCTTTCAATTTCTTTTGGCTTTTACATATTATTTAATAAGTTTCTTCAACTGAACTAATCTTTTTTAAGAGCATGAAATTTGCGTGACTGAGTATAATGTTCACTGATAAAATTAAGAGCTCTCTTTGATCTTCTTTGGAGTGGAATGTGTTCTTTCGTAAATGCTTTTTCTATAGCGTGTTAATCCTATGGTAGGTTTCATGATTTTACAATTTCTTTTGATATTGTTTGCTAAAATATTACTTCCTGCAGAAAATATTTCATTTGAAGTTTCTTTTCTGTTTCTTTTTCACTTCCATTCCTCTTTGCTTGGCTTCACTGGCTATATAGACTGACAGGTCTTTTGGAACTTTATTGGTTTCGCTTCCATTCCCCTTCCCTTCTGTTTGGCTTCACTTCTTGTTAGGGCATATCCCTTTGTTACAACCCTGCTGCATCTCTTATGGGAATTTCTCTTCTTTTCAGACGCACTCTTTTACTGAACAAAACAAATCTGACAAAGTTTTATTGCCAAGACTCGTTTTCTATTTTTATTTTTTATCAATGTGTTTGATGTAACAGCCACTTAATACCCACAATGAAACAGATATTAGTTTAATTTTGAGGTGGAACATAATGGAAATTTTCCACAATCCATGTGCATATAGCATGATTTTATTTATTTATTTATTTTTTAAAACTCGGACATATAACATGATTTGTGAAGACATTTATACAATGAAGCCCCAAAATTGACTAATCACGTAGTTGTAAGAGAGGATAGAGCTGGTTTAAGTTTATCCTTAAGACCTTAGTTCAATGGCTGAGTTACATCGATCATAAATATTACACTCAGATGTGTAAAATTTTTGCAAGTAGCGTTACAAATTTGAAATGTACTCCCTGTTTTGGTTATCATGAAGCTCAAGTCCATTATATTTACTAGGGACATATCAAAAATATATCTAGTGAACATGTTTTTTTTTTGTCTCTGCTTGCAGGAGCTCAAAGCCTCTCACTATGGCTGCAGGACCTAACATATCCCAATACAACATTGTCTTGGAATGTGATCCGTGGTAAGAAAGCGTAAAAGAAAACTACATCTGGATTCATATTAGTCATATACTGATTTTTATTTTTTTTTCTTCAAGGAACTGGTATGATTACACAGAAAATATTCAGGTCATCCAGCTATTATGTGGCATTGGGTAATTTGGAAGAGGAGGTGAAGGTATTTTCATATTTATATACCATACTTGTTTCTGTAGCTGGCATAACTAATTACAATCTCTAGAATGATAGAAAACTAAAAATTCCATTGGTTATGAAGCCATGGTGTGTTATTTTTCATATTGGGAAATCTACAAACATAAGTTTATGTTAAAATATACTTAAAATGGGTAAAAATGATATTAGATTACAGGATCTCTTGTTCAATTGAGCAAGATAAGTTATTCAGAGATTATAAAATGTGGATTTAGGCTTAAGTTCTGATGTTGTGTTATGCTTGGTTACTAAGATTTATGATGTGAATATTTTCATTTGTCTTTTATTACATAGATTTTGATTTGTATGTTTGAGAACCTTTGAATATTCATATGTTACTTTAACTTCTGAACATGGACATCACTTATCCCTAATACTTGCTTTGGTAAACATATTTGTGTGTATCTAAACATCCTTGCACAAGAAAGCTGGTACATGAGAACTAATTTCTAAACTACATGCTTTCAAAGAAAAATCCAAATAGTAGCGTGACACATCGACATGTGATAAATATGGATATAGATATTCTGATAGCAAGGATTTCAGAATGGTCTTGCATGCAAAGCAGATACATGCAAACTTGAATTCTAACAGTACCTTGAACATAACCTAGTCACAAACAGAAACACTGCCAGACCAGATCACATTTGTGCCACTGCTCGCTTATAGAAAGAAAAAAAACTTTTGCGCCACTACTTATACTTCTTGATCATACCACCAATACCCCTTTGTTGTTCCCTCAAATCTGTGTAAGCATGAATATCATAAGTCCTAATTAGTGGTTGTTGTTCCCTCAAAATATGGTATGAGAATATCCTAAGTCCTTTGATAGATTGACATTGACCCCTAAAGAAGCAAATATCTTGCAGAAGCCAAATTTAGCACATATTTGGTTAGTTTTTTATTCATCATACCATAATGAAATTAAATATCTTCTTTTTTATTTTTCCCTCTTTCCATATTTTTTTCCCTATAATCTCGTTTTGATCAGTTGAAGAAAACACCAGACCTTTGATTTGCACCATATTTGGAAAGAGTTAATGTTACACAAAAGGCCTTGTGTTTAATTAAATGTTGTTTGAGTTGTGATAATTCTGGACCGGAGTGTTCTGAGTGTCAGAAAGTTGGTATTTGATGCAATGCAGGGGTTGTTATAACATTTTATTTATTTTCTCATCAGAGTCAGTTCTTTTTAACCTTGTATGATTCTAACAGGCTTATAAACTTGTAAGGCAAAGTGTTTATTATTTTCATCATCATTGACCATCCTTAGTTGTGTCCTTTGTTTCTTCTTGTTGAATAGGTTGAATTAAACCTCACTGTACGGGCCTTCTTGCATAATACAACAAATGCTTACTACAAATGTGCCCTGACTAGTAGTCCATGCAGAATGAATATCTTCTTTCCTGACGGAAACACAGCTGTCTTAGTTTCTCCTGCTCCACAACAGGCAAGATTATCTATTGCATTACTTGCTTCAAATAAATTGTCATCCTTATAAATCTTAAGTGGAAATAAATTTTTTAATGAGGCAACCCAGCATTCTGGTAATTTATCTCTGATGTTGCAATCTTGAAACTCTGCATTTCCCCTATGTGAAACAGATATTTATTCATTAATTTAGGAGATGACTATATTTTAGTTTCTTTGCTTTTCCTGTTTATTTATGTTTTCTTTACTTTTGTTCAGAACACATCCAATGATGAGTGGTATGTCAAACTGACCTATGGACCAAGATGGCTTACATATATTTTTGGCATAGGTAGCTAGCCTCTTTCTATAATCAGCCTCCGACAGTATTAATCCCAAATGCTTTTATATGTTACTTAAGCTGCATCTCCCTACAGGTGTTCTGACTTTGATTATGTTTTGGGCCTTCAACTTCTTCAACAAGCTTCAATGTTCACATGATGATAGAGTAGGATCTAGATCTGAAGGAACAGGACCTGATCGAGCCCCTTTCCTTTCTCGCAAAGATGATCTTTCAAGGGGTTCATCATATGATTCCTTACCAGAGGATGATGAGGATCTTAACTTTGTCCCCGGAGCTTCCACTGATGGGAAGATATTAGGTGATGGTGAAACCAGTAATAACACCCAGCGTCTTTGTGCGATTTGTTTTGATGCTCCACGAGACTGCTTCTTCCTTCCATGTGGGCACTGTGTGGCTTGTTTTGCATGTGGATCTAGGTAAGTTCATTGTTATCAAAACAAGCACTTCCAAATTCCTGAAACAATTTTGTTTAGAAGTATATAACTCATAGGTACGACGAGACTGAAGCGACAGAAACTTTTTGCAATGACAAAAACCACGACGTGACTGCAAAGTAACCTTGTTCATGATTTAAAACCTTGATTCAAATATACACTTCCCTCATCATTTCACCCGGTATATTCTCATATTTCTCAACTACATATAAAAACTAGCACATGTCTGAAACTTACCATTCCAGAAGAAAGACTTAACAAAGATAATTTCTTAAGAATTTGATTCCTCTTGTATGATTTTGACATTTGCAAGTTGATGAATTCGATACCTTTACTCTACAAATTATATTCAGTGACATACATGATACATCTCAATGCATTATGGTGCCTGATGCTTTTATGGTGAATGCTGTATGCCCAACCTTATCTATGCAGGATAGCCGAGGCAGCAGGTATATGTCCTGTTTGTCGTAGGAACATGAAGAAGGTGAGGAGAATTTTTACTGTTTGATCAGTGCTCTGAATCACGGACTAATTGAATAGCTACCAGAACCAGAGATTTCTTTCTCATGTACTCGTTATTTCCCTGCCAATCATTACAATGATCAAGCTAATGCTACCTGCTGCGAGGGTTGTATTGGTCATTGCATTGCAACAAAACCTGAGGGGGAAAATGGGTGGGTAAATTTCAAATTGGAATGACCTACCATGAGATGAAATGTAATTGGTGTATGAATTTGTCTGAATGAATGAATATCACAGTAACTGTTTTTGTACTGTGAATGTTTTCCATGAACTTGCTTTTAAATTTCTACTAAGAAATTAGAAATGCCTAAAGGATCGGTGGAAATATTGTGATAGGATGATCATATACAGAAAATGATAAACCCCTTTGCTTGTCTTCCTGTGAGTTGATTACCTTGGCATTTATGGCCGCTGTCTAACGGGAATTGGCTGCAACGGTTTGAAACGTAGTATGATGGGCTGTCAAAGCTTGTGAAGAACAGTGGGTTGAAGAAATTTGAGTAATAATCTTAAAAGAGTCACCATCCCATGTTATAACCTAACAATGATCATAGCAGAGGTACACAGTCAATAATGCATGACTATTAAGTGGGACATGACATCCCGTCAATCGGTAATCATTTCTTAATGTTGAATTGTATTAAGGCAGAGAAGATTTCCCTAGTCAAATGGCAATGGTTTAGAAAATGAGTATACTACAAAATGTCATGGTTTCATATGAAGCCATCCATCATATACAGTGCAAGATAAAGTGTCGGGTCGGAGAAGTGGCATAATAATCTGCCTTAGTTTTGGGAATGAGTATACTACATGTACATGGTGATGGTTCCATCTGAAGCCATCCATCGTATGCAGCGTAAGATAAAGAGCTAGGTGGGAAAAATAACATAAAAATCTAAATAAAAAAATTGAATTATGTAGTATGATTTGAAAAGACAATGAAAAAATAATATGATAATACAAACTTTTTATATTGAGAGAAAGAATCGTCAACTTACGTGATTTTAATGGATGTGATATAAAAAAAAATGGCATGAGAATAAACACTTTGGTAATGTGAGAAGTAGCCATCTCAAGTTAGTTTTCCTTCAAATTTATTCCATATGTCAATAAACATTTTGGTAATGTGAGAAGTAGTCATCTCAAATTAGTTTTTCTTCAAATTTATCATGTGTACAAAAAAATTCTATATATCAATAACAATTGATAAAGATTAAAGAGGGGTTCTTTATCATGATCGTTAAACCTCTTTGTCATTGTCATATAGAATAAATATGAAGGAAAACTAATTTGTACAATGGAAATACATTTTCCAAGCCCAATCGAGGGGTTCTTTTTGGAAGATTCACACCCATTACATGAGTATGTTTTTTCTACCTCCATCGTTTGTGGAAGAAATTCAATGAATGATAAATTATTTTTGGTGGGGCAGGATGTTGATCAAGAACATGTGCAAGTACCTACATCCAAACAACTAATAAAGTGATAAGTAGAAATCGTTCCTACGAGAGTTTACTTAGTTAACATCAATTTCATTCCCTTCATCAAATTAATTAGTGATCAGAGAAAGGAAATAAAAAATTCATTTTAGAATAAATATGTAAGAAATCAAGACTTAGATCAAAGTTGATATAAAAGAGTTAGAATGTGTATCCCTTGTAACTTTAATGTTGGTGTGCTCTGTGATGCTACAACACTTGAGTGCAAAATAAAATGTATAGAATGTAGTAATTTATAGATCTCCTCTTTGCGAAGATGAACCTCCGGTGGATGAGGCCTAACCCAATTTCTCCATTATCTTTTAGCTTATTTTTGATGTGTTCTTTTTTATATGCAATCATCTTAAGGAATTTTTGTAATTTGCCTTCCCCTTGACTATATTGTGTTGTTAAACTATCCAATCAAAACTATTGTGGAAATGTACTGTTATAGGAAAAAGATTGTAGCTTATTTCTTATTTTTTTAATTATTTCATGAAATAAAACCTTGACCCTCACATTCACGTAGACTGTTAGATGTGCTTGGGAAGTGTTGAATGTATAAGAAGCAATTTAGCCAACAAACAAGGTATTCTATGCACCAAAACTCACCCTAAATTTTATTGTGCTGCATTTTTAGGGTTAGATTTAAACCCAAGAAGTTACTTATTTCTTTTGGTATAGATTATTGAATAATTTTGTGTTTACCTCGTAAAAATTTAAGAGTTTGCCAAAAGAAAATTACTGAGTAATTTTATTTGTGAAAAAAAAAACAAATATAAAATGTTAGGAGATATAAATTGTTGAATGGTTATTTGGTCAAATATATGGAAAAGATATATTTAATAGTGTTAAAAATGAAAATAGTGTATGAATAATTTAATTACTATAATTAATTTCTGGTTGCTCGTGTGAAAGGATGCAATTATGCATGATGGGGTGTAAATTAACATCACCAACCGCCGCCTTTCACCACCTTCTTCACAGCCGCCGCCGGTGGCGCTCTCTCTCACCACTTGTGATCCACTAATATTCCATCGTCACCACCACACAATACATCAAACCGAATGCTCCTTACCACTCGCCGCAGTTGCATCAACAGCCTTCCCAAAACCAATCAAATACCGCACATCACCACCTCCTCACCACCACAGAACCATCATAACTCATGTTGTAACTTGATGGATGTTAGTAACTAATGTAAGGGTTGTGTATTTTCCATAAAGTTTACCTACTAATTTACCATCAAGAACATATCATGAGAAAAACAAACAAAAAGGAGAAAGATTAAAATTTGGAGAACTGTTGTTTCTAGTTTATGCTATCTATTACCTTGAATAGGGAGTTAATTGTTTTTATCATGTGATTTAAATGTTTTTATCATGTGATAATCATATCATATATTCCAAATAACTTATGCATAAATACTCATTTGTTTCAAATTATATGTCAATTTATCAAATTTACGTGAATTAAGAATTGTAGTTAATCTTTTTATAAAAGAAATTGTGAGTTATTTTACAAAAATGTTCTTCATTAATGACATGGAAAACATAAATTAAAAGAGTTGGAAAAATATAAAGCAATATTAAATACGTTTTTGGTTCCTATAAATATATCAACTTTTCATTTTAGTCTCTTTAAAAAATTTCTTCAACTTTTAGTCTCCAAAAGTTTTCGATCTTCACTTTTGGTCCCTCATTTTAAGTAAACTCATATGTAGAATTTTTATTTTTGAATAAAATTTTACAGAAAAAAATTTATAATACTATAAGAATCTCTCCAAAAAAAAAAATTCTAATGTTTTTTGAGAGAGAATTTTACAATATTCTACATATTTCTGCACAATTTTATTAAAAAAAAATACAAAAGTTAACTTATAAATAGGGACCAAAAACAGTGATTGAAAATTTTATAGAGAGTAAAAGTTGAAGGAAAATTTTAGAGAGACTAAAACGAAAAGTTGATATATTTATAGGGACCAAAAATATATTTAACCCTAAATAGAAAATGACATAATATGAAAATAATATGGAGATTTGATCACTGATCTCCAAATTATCAATCTCCAAATTATCAATGTTCAAGATCAACAGTAGATTATGAGCATTCATAATATGAAGATCAATGATCAAGATCTTCACATAACTTTCTCAAGTTTTTTTAATGGATAGAATTCATTTCCCACATAGACATATGTATACTAGGAAAGTCGCCGCCAAAAAAACAATTTTACAAACAAACAACTTTATTTCACATAAATCGATTCTCTAGAGCCGCAAGTGTCAGTAGTCACAAAAATTAACCATTAGATAAAGAACACATGACCTTTAAATTTAGTTTTGTAAGTCTAAATAATTATTATTATCAGATCTTAGTAATTATGAATCTAACCATTCACCTAGACACAGTTTTCTCTAAAGACGCAAGTGTCAATAGTCATGAAAATTAACCATCAGATAAAGAACACTTGACCTTTAAATTTAGTTTTGTAAGTCTAAATAATTATTATTATCAGATCTTCGTAATTATGTTTTGAATCTAACCATTCACCTAGACACATTTGTATTAGAAAAATGTTAAAGTAACGACCGTGACATAAGTAATTTAACTAATAAACAAGGTTTTTTATGGAATAAATTCTCTACGATCAAAAGTACCTACAATCACATATACAAACCATTAAATGAAGATCGATCAAAATATACTTAGTTACATTTTAAACATAGTTCAATAAACCTAAACCAACAATCTTCAAATCACAACTTCACTTTACAAAAATATATTCTCTATAATCTTAAGTATCAGTAGTCACGAAAATCAAACATTAGATCAACGTAAGTATCAGTAGTCATAAAAATCAACCATTAAATAATCGTAAGTATCAGTAGTCACAAAAATCAACCATTATATAAAGATCAGACGATCTTTAACATTAATCCACCTCACAAACCTAATTTACTTTAACCTAAAACATCAGTGGTGTGATATCACAAACGACACTTTTGTGTAACCGTAGAGAATTGTTACCTTAGTAACACACACTTCACTACTAGTACAAAAACACACCCTTTGCTCTACGTTCTTCATTCTTCTCTCTATTACCCTTTTGATCCATTCTTATGGTTTCACCTCTCTATCCTTTCAATTCAATCTAGTTTCTCCAAATCCAAACCTCTTTTTCTCAGATCTCAATTGGGTTATGGAAATGGCTTCTAGCCCTCGTACCGTTGAAGAGATCTTCAAAGATTACAGCGCTCGTAGAATCGCCGTTGTTCGTGCTCTCACTCAAGGTATTCTTATCTATCAAAATTCTCATATGGGTCTTTTTTTTTTCGTATTTTTGTTATCAAAGTTCTAACCTTTTTTGTATTTGTTTTTGTTTTTCCTTTTTTTCAGATGTTGATGAATTTTACGGTCTCTGTGATCCAGGTAAAGTGTATTAGCGGATCTGAATTTGTTCTTTTTTAATTTAATGTTGTTATGTTTTGTTTTACGTTAGAATTTTGTTGTGTTTTATTTATGCTTTTTGTTTGTATTGGTTTTGTCTGAATATTTTGATTCTGTGTTATGTGTGAATTTTGCATGGTTTTTTTTTTTGTTGAATTTGACTAGGGTTGTAATGTATTTGTTTTAAAGAATTTGATTAGAGGGTCACATTGAATTTTAGTTTATGTGGTTTTATGATTGTTAGTTATTTTATTTGTGCTTCAATTGAGTTTGAAGTTTTGTTGTGTTTGTTTAGATAAGGATAATTTGTGTTGAAGTTATGAGTGAATTTTGCATCGTTCTTCGTTTTGTTGGAATGTTAAATTTGACAGGGTTGTAATGTAATGTATTTGTTTTAAGGAATTTGATTAGAGGGTCGCATTGAATTTTAGTTCAAGTGGTTTTAAGATTGTTAGTTAGTATGTTTATTTGAGATTAAATTGAGTTTGAAATTTGTTGTGTTTGTTTAGATAAGGATAATTTGTGCCTCTATGGTCATAATAATGAAAGCTGGGAAGTAACTCTGCCAGCAGAGGAAGTTCCGCCGGAACTCCCTGAGCCAGCTCTTGGAATCAATTTTGCTCGAGATGGCATGAACCGTAGGGATTGGCTTTCTCTTGTTGCTGTGCACAGTGATTCATGGTTGCTTTCTGTGGCGTTCTATCTTGGAGCTCGTCTTAACCGCAATGAAAGGTACATTCTATCTTGCTTTGGTGGAGATGTTTGTATATGATCGTAATTGAAGTTCATTGTGGCTCTTTATTACATTCTTGTGCACCTTGTTTAGTGTTAGAAACTATGGCTTACAATTGGAGTATGTGGTGATTGTTCAAATGTGATGCTGGATTGGTACATACATGCATTGGTTTATTGCTGTAAAATGTGTCTTAAGACATTCTTATGTTACGAGCAACATTAGTTGAGGTCCGAGTCAGGAAAATTAACAAATATAAATGTGAGTTATTTTAGATTGGCGTTGGGAGTATTCATGTTGACTATTTTAATAGCCTACTTCAATTTTTACTAGTATTATCAATGGTCAATGACAGATTTTGGCGATGATCCGCCATATAAATTTGGTATTTCGGCCGATGGCTTACTTAATCTGCCTTGGCAGCAATTTGACAACACAAATTTTTACCTCTGTAATCAACCATAAAATGTTATGACGTGGGAAGGTTGAATTTTCCTTTTTTTGCAGCATGAAAGGTTTCAAGAAGTTGTCACATTCTATGTTTCAATACTTCAAAAATTCTAAAACACTACCTTTTAGTCAAAAATAAAAATAAAAATTGGGTTTTCCTTTTCACTGTTCTTGTATTTGAGCAGCCTTCTCTTAGTCTCAAGTCTCCTCAATCTTAATCCATGGCTCCCTTGTCCAATCTATTGTGTAATAACCACTGGCCTTATCCATCGACTCTGAGAATGGAGCAACAATGTAACTCATTAAATTGGTAAAGTGGATTGTTGTCACCGCTGTCTGCTGGTATGACAACGACTCTGTTATAGGTGTTCCTGCACTGCCAAACATTCACACTCAAATGTGTTCCTCAGTTGTTAAAGTGTGATATTTTAAGTCTTGCTTAGGTTTTATGATGTTGATTGTGGAACAATTTCTGTGTTATGATTTCACATTTTGTGATGTTTTGTTGTCAGTTTGAACAGTTTAATCTCCTATTATGCTATACTAATTTGAGTTTTTTTTTTTTTTAATATTTTATGCAATTTGATCATACTTATATAGCACTTTTCTTTAATTGGCAGTTATTATGTTTTTCCTCTTAAGGCTATCTCTTCCATTGTAATCACTGCAGTTGAGATTTACACAGACCTTAGATTGAGTCTATTCATTGTGGCATTTCTTTTCAACATCTGCTGCAACTTCACAGATGGTTCCTTATATTGATGGTTTCCCTGATTCTTTGTGGCAGGAAACGTTTGTTTAGTTTGATCAACGAACTTCCCACCGTTTTCGAAATTGTGACCGACAGGAAACCAATTAAGGACAACAAGCCAGCAGCGGACAGTGGAAGCAAATCCCGAGGAAGCACCAAGGTTAGTGTTTTCCCTTTTCTAGTTATATACTTGTTTTGTTCGTTCTTTTGGCTGGTTAGGTAAAATTTCACCTTTATTCGCAGAGATCCAGTGACGGGCAAGTCAAAAGCAACCCAAAGTTTCCTGTGGATGATGGTTATGAGGAGGAGGAGGAAGACGAGCACAGTGAAACACTTTGCGGGAGCTGCGGCGGTAATTACAACGCCGACGAGTTTTGGATTGGTTGTGATATATGTGAGAGGTGGTACCATGGGAAATGTGTGAAGATCACTCCTGCGAAGGCCGAGAGCATAAAGCAATACAAGTGCCCTCAATGCAGCATCAGGCGGAACAGACCCTAGTTTCAAAGGCAATTTGGAAGAATACATATATCTCAGAAGTGAATGATGTTTAATGGCTGAAAAGGATACTTGACTTTTGTTATTACATTACTTAGAGAAGTTCATGTTATACTCTTTTAAGTTTGATTTTAGTAGGAGAAAATTAAACAATTTTTCTCAAGTTTTATTCATGTTTTCTTTTTGTCACTTCATTGCAAGTATGATCCATTTTTCCCTGACTAACATGGAAGAGGAGGCATAGCATCCTCCATTAATGAATTTGAACATACCCAAAAACTTGATGAAACAATGAGGCCGATTTCTTGATTGGTATCACTATTGTTATTCTTTGTTTGCAGGGAAATCAAAGAGCGTCGACAAGCCTATCCCACTGGTTGGGATAAGCCAGATGCACCAAACAACACCATAATGTTATGTCATAATAAACTATATTTTGAAATTATTGTTTCTAAACCCTTTTTAAATAGCTCGATTTGATTCACTCTCGATATTACAAGACTTTTCTTATATCAAGTTGAGATTAAATATTGAATAAATGGTCAATTACTCTATGAAATTGCAATTTTTGTCAAAAACAACCTTCAAATTTGCAAAACTCGCAAAACTCTTGATTTTGTCAAACATCAGTCAAATGCCCCTTCTGTCTATTTTTGTTGTTACAGCCTATGATGTGATTATTAACGGTATATGTGACACTTCCATATGAAGATTATGCCATGTGACATGGGGGTAATTGATTTTTTATTTTTTTTCCATCTGCGATCTATGTGATTATAAACATAGGACAAATACCTCTACAAATTTAAAACTTAGCAAATACCCCAAATCATTTTCGGAGTAATTGATATTTCATAATCATATGAGGGAGATTTTCTAAAATGTGTTGCTGCAACTCTTTCCCCTATCATTTCATAATCATAATTCATTGACTAATTAATGACATTATCAAAATCATAGGCATTCTCACCAAGCAAATGACTTAGACACGACATGTTAATATGTTTTTGATGGTAAAGACTGTTAGGTTTTTACGTAATAGTATACTACCTGGTTTCTTCCGACAACTAAAGACAAAATGTAGAATCTAATGAAGCCAATTTACCTTGGTGAACATCGCCACGTTGGTTAATTCTATGTCTCTTGACAACTGTTTTTGTCTTGTTTTTCATTCCATTTACTATAATCCTTCATTTTAGTAACCAATTTTTTGGGCCTCTTTCAGACCCCAAGAGTTCAGTTATGGGTTCCACTCGCTCAGATGGCTCTGCCACACACAAAGAACGCTTAAGATGGACACAACAACTCCATGATCTCTTTGTAGAGGCTGTAAATAGGCTTGGGGGGCCAGATAGTAAGTATTTGCGTCACTAAGTTCTAGCAATACTATATGTATGATAACATGTGCAGTGCAATTTGTAGATTCCCCTTTTATTTCTATCGCGGAAAACTGCGTCAGTTCACATCAATGATTTATAAACTGAGTTGGACGATTCAACCAGTTGAATCATGAATGGATCATATCCACGGTTCAATCATGCCCCGTTTAAAAAAGTTGAACTATGATCCGTATGTCTTGTCGGCTCAATGTCTAGTTCGGTTTTTTAAATCATTAGTTCAAAGGAAAAATCTGAAACGATCAATCATACTAACATAGAGTACTAAAAGAGATTTGCAAAAATAACTCTTGTTGAGTAATGTTTGCAATATTTACGATGATAGACTTTATGACCTTTTCCTTTTTGTCCAAGAGATTTCGCATTTGAAAGGCGACTTCAAACACAAAGCATATAAACCCCTATTATTGTCGTTTTTTGTACTCAAATTGTTGCAATTAAGACAATCACATGCAGTTAAACAATCGAGAGATCTTGATTGTTGAATAGGATTTGATACTTGTACTAACAATTTGATTTTGTCAAACTTGTTTGAAATTGCATTATCCTTTTTCGAATTTATTAACAAATGATTTTGTGTTCTACTAATATATCTTGATTTTGATTTATTTATTTTTCCATCGACTATTTATACATAGCTTGAATGTATAGTATGATATAATTTAGTGGGAGTTGTAGCGTGCGACATAAGTAAAAGTTTATTTACATAGAAAAGTTTATGATTATATGCATCTTCAATTTGAATATTGTTTGTCAGGGGCAACACCAAAAGGTATATTGAAAGGAATGAAGGCTATGGGGGTTTCAGAATTGAAAATATTACACGTCAAAAGCCACTTGCAGGTTCTTCTCCACCCCATGTATATTGGTCATAAATTTTTGGATGAGTTTATCACATGATCTAAAGTATCAAGTATAAACACTTGCACAAGTATTTAGAGTAGTTTATGAAAATAAATTATGATATGATCACAAACTAAGTCCAAAATTGTTTTTATAAACTCTTTAAAATAGTTTACAGAAAAATTTCACACAAAACATATGACTTTTTTTTATTTATTATTTTATATTAAAAGCTACAAGCTCAAACTGTATTTAAAATAGCTTCTCAAAAAAAGCTATAATCTCGTGTGGGAAGCTTGTTTATCAAACACAATTCATTTGATCAAACAAGTTTATAAGTTATTTCAATAAGCTATAAGTTGTTTGTACAAACTCTCCATAAACTACATTAAATTATTTATTAGTGTTTTGACACATTTATACTTTTACCATCCAAATTGACTTATATAAAGTAAAGCCAAATAATTCCCTTGAAAATTGAAATACAAGTAACGTTATAAACAATGACTAATATGCTCATCTTGGATATCTTCAGAAATACAGGATCTCCAAATTGATTCCAGAATCCACTACAAGTAAGTTTTTGACTTAGCCAAGTAATAATATTGATTGAATAATGATAATACCAACTTCAAATGAAATTATAACTTGTTACTTGATCATTTATGAAGGAGGAAAAATTGAGAAGAGAAGCATATCAGATATACTGCCAAATTTCTGTTCTATATCGTAAGTCAAAAACTAATTAAACAATAATTTTCATATCTCATTTTCAAACAACTTGTATGACTATATTTTGCAAATAAACAGTGCTCTTCAGTTAAAAGAAGTCCTTCAAATGCAGGCAGAGGTGCAAAAACGCATGAGTGATAAAGTTGAGGTATTTTATAGTGTTTGACCCTATAGGATATAGTCATTAAAGTGTGATTTATTTATTTCATTTTCTTTTTAGTAAACTTTCACACAAAAATTTAACAGTTTGTTGAAGAAAAATAATTTAAAAGTTTTAATATTATGTTTTTTTTTTTTATCAAGTAAGTATATGATATTTTTAATTTGTGAAAGGAAAAACAAAACATATTACACATTTTGCTTCTTTATCCAAATTTGTCTGCTACATTTACTCCTATGAAGCACGGATACGGACACGGACACCGAACACGACACGGACACACCCTCACAGCTAATAATTTGAAAAAATCACATAATTCAGTGTAATTACAAGTGTCGGTGTCGTGTCGCCGGGACACGTCTAATCCGAGGAGTGCCCGTGCTTCATAGATTCACTCATAACATATACTCTTTATAATTTTTAGGTCAAGAATTGTAAGCAAGTTTTAAAGGAAATTAAAACAAAACAATATATTTATTACTTATATAAGGTACCCTAACCAATGGAAAATGGAGAACATGTATAATTTCTTAGAGGAGAACATGATAGAGAGACTATTAAGTTAAATTTTTTGTATTATTTGGTTTAAGGTTCAAAAAAGCTTGAAGCTGAAAATTGAAGCACAAGGAAAGTACCTAGACAGAATTGGACAAAGTAATCAAATCAAAACAATTACAAGAAAAGCTTGCAAGCCTTTTGTTGGTAAAGCGACACCTCTGCCCTCTCTTTCTGAGGACTCTGAATCCTTTAAAACACAATCCGAAGAAGAACATCGAGCAGCGAGAAAGCAAAAGGTCACAAATGAGAATGTTTTTCCTATAGGTTTTGAACTAGGATCATCCACTACCTCAGAATTCAGTAACCAAACCTGGAACCTTTCTTGGAGTCAGCTGGCTGAAGCAACCTACCAATCACCTTTGGTGCCTAGTTTCTTATTATAGGTTTTGTATAATTAGAATAACTGTTTGCCCTAATAAGAGAGTTGATGATGATGTCCATCTTATATATACAATGTTTGCTTGATCTTTTTTTGTTCCTTCAAAGCAGTTTCATATGGACATTTATAAGTTGGAGGACCTTGAAATGAACAATGTTATGTATATATTGTTGGATGAAAATAAAAGGTTCAACAGAATCACACAACATATATGTATACTTTGATAGTAAGTATAGTTGATTGCATGCAACAAAGTTATTATGATTTTAGAGTATTTTTGGACATTTTACTTTTGATATGTATGGTTTGTTGCAAGGTTCTTGATTGATCATAGATTATCTAGGCTAATAACTAGCTCAAACTGCAATTTAAACTTGATTTTGAAGGTGAAAACTAAGGCAATGAAAATGTTGGGTAGTAAAATTTTAACCAAATATAAGCCTAAGTCCGAGTGATTTATCACCTGAAAAATACCCAAAAAATCGATAATCAATAAGTCATAATCAATTACAACTATCAAATGGAAAAATAAAAATTAAGAATTACAATTTTTTCAATAGAAGTATATATGTTGAATGTAAAGAGCACGAGTGGGACCTCTCTAAAGTGCATCTCTACAAGTCTGCAACAGTAGCCATCAACTTGTAAAACAAAATTTGGTAACCAAAATAAACACATTTTTAAACATTGACAATTCATTGAAACCAGTGTGCACAAATCTAAACCATTGGCAAATATAATTAACTTGAGGATGTTAATTTATAAAGTGAGGAGTGTCAATTCTTTATAAATTATTATCTAAGGTGGTGTTTGTCTGATGGATTGCAAATTTATCCCTAGAAATGTAACATTGGGAATCCTTGGTTCCCATGTTTGTTTTAAGTTTTCATAAATTATGTCTAGGTATATTTTATTCCTAGGAATAAAATTTACACATTATTTTTCCACTTGTTATTCACATGTTAAAGTATGGGAATCTTTTATTCTCATGGGAATAAGAGATAACCACCCATAACTTCCCACTCTCACACTATTTTAACTCTTTTATTTTTTTGTTTTAAATTATAAATTTAATATATTTAAAAATATTTTCCGGAAACTAAATTTATTACCAAACATTTTATAGGATTACGATTCCTATGAATAATGTTCCAGGGAATGTTATTCCCACGATTGTAAATTTAGTCCTTGAAACAAACACACCCTAAGAGTCTTATCTATTCAATGTGAGATTTAAGTGGTGAGGAGCGTTTTCTTTTTATAAACTTATGTTCATGCCATATTTGATCATATGACTCGTAAACTAGATATTGAGTATTTTTATTCCAAATGTAGCATGATGCAACTACAAGTAATTTTGAATTATTCGATTATTTTTTGCTTACTCAATTATTTATTGGTCGTAAACTAGATATTATCGTTTATTCCTTACTCAATTATTAACTGCATTGATCGTCATTCACTTTATTGAAATTTAAGGAATCTCTGCCCTTCAACCACTCACCCTCACCACATCACTCTTCTCCCACCTTTACTTGTTCAAAACTCGTAAAACTCATACCATGCTTATAAATTCATACATATGCATCTAAAATAGCTCAAGTAAGATAAAGAAAACTTGTGAATGTTGTCATTTATCCATTTAAACATTAACATAATGTTTACAAAAATAAGTTTTGGCGTTGTTTAATGTTTCTATCAGAAATGTCGTATCGTAAGTGTTACTTTACTATCAGAAATGCCGTATCGTAAGTTTTGCCGTATCTAAGTCAAATATAGGAAAACCATCAACATCTGGATCCGGCTCGACCATATTTTATCTATGCTTATAACCTTAAATGGGTTGTCGTGGACGAACCACGTGGAGTATATATGGTTATGACATATAGCAATGTCATTTAAAACAAAGATTACATTTCTAGCTGATATGATTTGACAAACTGATTACATCTAGAATGAGGTTACAAAAGGATAACAAAGACGGAAAAAATGTTGAAAAGTCACAATACTGATAGGTCAAAAACATGTTTTGGAGTCGAATGAATGTGTGTTGAGATGAGATCTCTTCTATAAAATTTGAGTGATTTTATAGAAAACTAATCAACAAATATCATAGATGATTAGATCATCTGATAACGATGAATGCAATTGATAACCATTGATAGGAATGTTACTACCTATTGTCGGTAAAGGGACATAAAGCAACAATCCTTCCTTGAATGTCATTCAAACTGAATGTTTAAAAGAAAAACTATCTATGTGATGCTGCTACTGCTTGTATCGCTATCAACAGCAAATTCTTCGTCCACTAAAGTATCGTAATCCGGGTCGTCAACAATCTTCTGAATCAGAATCAGTAAGATCCATCTCCTCGTCCTCCTCTTCTTCATCACTAGTACAATAAATTTCCAAAAACCCTAATAAATTTCCAACAAAAAGAATAATAAAAACCGTTCTTATGTTCTTATTCACTAGTACTAGTACTGTATCATTAGAGGTTGGTAAGAAACTTGTTAATTTGTGTTAATAGCGTAGATGTATCTGTTATATCTGGAACTTTTGGATTTTGATTATCATATGCTTTAGTTTTGGATTAATTAGTTGATGGTTTTATACAAGGAAAGAAATATAAAAGTAATGATTTTGAGTGTTTGGATCTAAAATGTAAAATTTTGTTGTTTATTTTGGTCCCTCGTCTATGTGGGTGTTCCAGTAAGCATCAGATATGGTAAAAAATAGGGACGTCTCATCAAAGCTAACACCAAGATAACTTTCCGACTAATTCGACTAACAAAACTAACATTGAGGGAGTTTTTAATAGTTTATGTTGATACAAAGACGCGTGTCTTAGCGAGTGATATTTTCAAGGATCCAAACGAGGGTTTGTTATATATATTTTAGTTTCTTGTTATTTTACTTTTCTATAAGAAAAAATTAGGGTGAGGATAGTGCCTCGGTACAAAATAAGGAGCATCTTAGAGCTTAAAGAAAATGAGGTACGAACTCAGACGAATTCAAGATCTATCTTTTTATCACTAGATCAAACCTTGAAATTAGTTTCTTGTTATTTTTTTATATATATTTTTAAGGAAAACTTAAATATGGATATTTTTGTAAAAAAATCATCAATGCATGTGAAATTTTGTAGAATATGTTATATTAAAGAAAAACAATAATTTGTAAAGAGTTACGGAGGGAGTATATATATAACTTCTCCACGAACAAACAGGCAATAAACATGGTTTGTTGTTGGTAGGAGAAGGCCAATTGTGAGGCATGTTGGTAGGGAGTATATATATAATTTGTTGTTTGAAAGAGATGAGGGTGACTGAATGTTATGTCGGAATGTTAAACCAAACATGAGATTTTTGAGTCGTCGTGTAGAACAGTAACATTGAAATAACGACGAAGGTGTTGAAAGGAGATCTCTCTGTTTTGAAGAATTAGAGTGATTTTCATGCTGTCCTTTGAAAAAAAGATAGAGCGACTAACCTATAATTTTTTTATTTCATCTTTCTGCCATGGCTTCTTTCAAAGAGATTTTTATTAAAAAAAGGTATTCAGATGAAAAATTGTTCTTTTAGTTTTCCAAAATACATTCACATGGATTTATAATTGTTTAGTGTTTATGTTCTTTTAGAGTTTTTGCGTGATTCTTTTTTTTCTATACTACTGAGATTATAGCAATATATAATGTACATTCTTTATACGGTTGATGTAAAATTGAAGAAATAATGTCAAATACTAGAAAATAATTTCATTTTCTAGTAGCTTAATTAAATGGATTAATTTAAAGTATTATTTATTTAAATTATTTAAAATGTTATTAAAATTTATAAATGCTGATGATTTATCAAAAAAAACAAATTTGGTCAAGTTATTAAAAGTATTTATTTTTCATCCAAATGTTTTTTCAAACCACATGTATAATTGGTTCCACTTTTAGAAGGGTCGTAATTGATTCTAAATGTGTAGAATTGATTTAATATGTTTGATTGCTTTTAAATAGAAATGTTTTGCCGTTAAAGTTGTTGGTATTTTCCTTCTAATTTCAAAATGTTAACAGATGCACTTTATAATTGTTTAATGAAATATTTCAACGTTACAAAATTTTATGCAGTAATTTTAAAACAATAAATTATTTGATAGATAATAGATAAAAAAAATATATAAATGTAATAGAGGTTAAAAAGTTACAATCACTTTGTATTTCTAAAATACATAATATTCATTCTCACGTGATATGCATGACACAAAAGCCATATTTAATACATGAAGAATGAAAGAAATATGAATATTTTTTTTACAAAATATATTTGTGGTTCAAGCATTTTTTTTGTTACGATGGCTCATGCATATAATTGGTGTTTTTTTTAGAGGTAGTTGACAGTGTTGTTTATGATTGAAATGCATCATGTTTAATTCATGAGAACGAGAGAAAATCAATTGCGTGAAATGTATATATTTGTTTACCGGTGTTTTTTTTTGTAAACGACAAGTCTAGCTTTGCTTATTACAAACGGGATCAAATCCGCTTGTCTTCGACCAACTTCTTTTATGACTCACGTCTCATCGAACTCTAAGGCTTGTTCACCTCTTTCAGACGCCAAGTCCATATCATGTCGAAATCCTCATGATGAAGAAAAATATTTTGATTTTTGAAAAGACAAAAGTCAACAAATATTAATTGTATTAATTGAGCCTGTCGAAGTTACAGGCTAACACTAATATTCAAAATTAATTTTTTAATTTAAATAAAGGATACATTAATTGTGTTTTTATATTTTTTTTAACTAATATAACATGCATTCACCAATATCTTTGTTAATTGATTAAAAAAGTTGCGAATCAATTTAGCACATTAGATATTGTATTGACTAGTTTCTAACATTATTTTATAGGGACTGTGACTTTGTCAGATTTGAGAAAAAATAATTTGTGGTGTTATTATTTGTTGTTTATGATAATGTTTCTTAGATTTATTTGTATAATATACAATGATGGTTGTACACGTAGTTAGTCCTACTAGAGCTATTACACATTAAAAATTTATCGCTTTTTTGTAAATAAAAGATTTACAGGTTCAATTTTTTTTTTGACACCCCATTTATTCAAACTCCGATACTATACATAGAGGAAACAAACTGAAAGGAAATTTAATCAATCATTTCATACATGGAACTCATAAAATTGGTCACAGTCCATTACTTGACCTAAGATCTTGTTCATTTGACAAAATAAATGAAAGATACAATTTGAAGAGGGATAGACACAAAAAATAGATAGTGGATCTTACCACTAAGTGAGTCCCACTATCATTAATTACTTTTTACTTTTTTCAAAATTTTATGTGTCTTTGTGTCTCAAAATAAAAGAAATTGAGAAAAACATAAAGTGGAGAGGATTTTAACTCCCATTACTTTTCTACTAGTCAAATACTACCAAATATAAAACTAAAAATAGAATTTTGAAACCTAGAATATTTTCTAGACACATCATTTGAGGATTTTATTTTTTTAACTAACATCTTGAATGCTAGAAGAGTTTATACAAGAGGTGTTTGAGCCGATAATAACTCAAGGTTACAATGATTACTAAATTAAGTGATCTTACCTTTATGAATTTAGCAATATTATTTGTGAAATTGATATTAACAATAAAACGAGTATAACATTAGTCATCTGTTCTCTAAAAGAGAACATTTTTGAACTCCCAGTCTTCCTCAATAAAAGGAGAATGCTAAACTTAAGGGAAATGAAGAAGAAAAACTTGGGGCTCGTCTACTTTTTTTTAAGAAGCAAAGATAAAATTTATCATGTTAAACATAAAACATCCCAAAACACAAGATATACTATGAGAATGTCCAAATACATGGTATGATCATAGATTGCAGAGGACAAAACCCTCTAAGCACTAAAAACAACAATAAGGATGTCAAATAACTCCAAAAAGGATAAATAAACTCGAGCACCAAGATAACAACTGAAAGTCACCTAGAAAAAACCAAGACAAAAGCTTTAAAGCCAAAGAGTGGGAGCTCCAAAGTAAAAAAGTAAAAAAAGTTGAAACTCTACCAAAGTGCACTTTTCGAGCGTATTGATCAAGAACAAATGACCAAAGATTGAAAAGAAAGAGACACCTTAGAATCTCGATCCAAGCAACTAACGAGCTACCAGAAGAATGTAGATAATGCAAGGAACATCAATTACTACTCTGGAGCCAACCGGACTAGGATTTTGAGATACAACCAAAGAATCTCTTAATACACGATCCGATAACACACAATTAAAAAGCACTTAGCTCGAATATGTCCTCAAATCAATGCACCTTGCTGCATAAATTTCCACTCTAGGATAAGGAAATATAGATCCAATAATTTAGGGCTCATTTACTAATAAGCATAAGGAAATATAGATCCAATAATTTTCTCACCGTTTTCTTTTAGAATTTTTGAAAAGCGATCTAGGATTTTCATAAATTTTGAAAATGTCAAATTTGTATGAATTACTTCTCATAATGAAATAAAATTCCTTGGTAAAACGCATTGACAATATCTACATGCTATATCTAGATGATATTGCATCCATTCCAATATGGAATAGGCATATTGGCACAAATAAACATCGATTGTCTAACCAAGTTGCTATCGAGGTCCAAGTTATTTTAATAAATTTCTTGAATTTTTTTTATTTGGGTTCATATAACTCTCAAAGTCGTTTATGCAGTTCACATGGAAGGGGAACACTTCATACACAAAAAACTATCATTTATGTATACATGTAAGTGGTTTGATATGTTCACATGATTAACGCGACTTTTTATTCAAAAATTACCAACTGATAAAAGTTTGTATTGTGATTGAATTTTAATAGGGATCGTGCTTTTAATAGTGCCACATACGACTTTCTTTTTTTCTAAGATTAATTTTTTTATTATATATAGTCGTTTTGAGGAGTCTTCTTTGAAGATCTACCAAAGTTTTTAGCAGAGACTCAACCTACTGAATGAATCAAGTAGAATTCAAGTGACAAGAAAAATGTGGTACCTTCCTCTTTGAGGATGTCAATTCCCCTCAAACATCTGAAGGTCTCTTACTGCTTTGATATTTGAAAGGTAGAACTATATTTTACATTGTTGTTCTCTAATCCTTTCAAAAAAAAAATTGTTGGTTCTCTAATGTATGTCGACTAGCCTACTATTAGTTAATCAAAGATTGGTTTACCTTCAATAAGGAATGGATTATGGACTATGAGTGCTTCCTGGGGTATATGAATTAATGTTTTAAGTAAAATAAGCTCGATGAAATACCATGGCAAAGTTTTATATTTTTTTACTCAATTGTCAATGTTAATTCCATTTTTAAATGAACATGGAAATGTAGCAATTTTTAATTAGGTAACATGGGTTTGGTAGGGTTTTTGTAGTTAAATGATTAGGTAAGAGATGTAATAAGGAATTTTAATTTGAATTTACCACACTAATAAATGATTGGGTCTTGTATAAATAGAATTTATGTCTTCGAAATATAAACCGTCACTTTTTATCAAGTAATAATTACATTAGTTTTTAATAAAAATTTACTTCTTTTAGTGCTTAACCAATGTCCAAAAGCACCGGTTAACATCCTCCATTTTTAATCAGGTAACATGGGTTTGGTAGTGTTTTGTAGTTAAATGATTAGGTAAGAGATGTAATAAGGATTTGTACACTAATACCGTTTAGGAATTTTATTGCTTTATACAAATATTGGTCTGCCCTTTAACCGGTCACCCTCACCACATCACTTATCTCCAAATCTTTACTCTCTTCCACCGTTCAAAATATGCTTGTTAATTCATACATATATGTATCTAACATAACTCAAGTAAGATAAAGAAAACCTTATATGAGTGAGGATGATATTAAAATATTAAACATCGAGATTTTATGCAAAAAGTGGAACGAATAATGAAAATAATAAATCAATTACTAATCATAAAACATACAATTACAAATTAAAGTTATGAAACATCTTTCCTGCTACAAGAATAAGATTTATCTTCATATATCAACAACTTGGAGTTTTTCTTTTTTTTTTGTTAGAACATGGTTTTAATTGGTTAAACATTAACATTACATTGCCCGCCAAAAAATTATTGTTCTTATATCTTGTAACTTTTTTGCTATGTTATAGGTTTACTACGAAGCATGTCAGTCTTTTTTTATACAGACCAACTCCATATCTGAGCAAAACGTAGGAAAATCAACATCCGATTCACCACATTTTACATACTCAGTTTTGTTGAGATGTATTTAAATGAGTTGTTATGTACAAACCATGTGAGGTATATATGGTTACGACATAATTACTAAATTACTAATGTATTATATTATAGTTTCCATATGATATATGGTGTGGTAAAACATTATCAAACCGTAGTTGGTTGCATCAAGAGTGAGGGAAGAGGTGACAATGGCGTCACAATATTGATGGGATAAACACGTGTTACTGAGTCGCCGTATAACACAAGCAAGCTTGAAAAATGAAGGAGTTGAGATGAGATCTTTCTGTTTTCAAAAATCTTATTGGTTGAGTGAGTGTTACATTTGTTAGAATGTTTAAACCCATCAGCTATTTTTGAGTCATAGTTGTCTAGCAGTAACGTTGAAAAAACGTGTTGTTGAGAGAATATGTTTTTGTTTTGAAGAATCTTCGTGATTTTCGTATTGTCCTTTTAAAAAAAAAAAGAGGAGAGTAAGTAACCTTGTAAAAAAAAAATCATCTTTCTACTGTGACTTTTTTCAAAGAGATTTTTACAAAAAAATATTATTTAAATAAAAAATTGGTTTAAATAGTTTGTTGTAAAAAAACATTTTACGCATTTTATTATTTTGTTACAACTTTTATTGGATAATAAAATTTTAGTTTTCCAAGATATATTCGAAAGGATTTATAATTGTTCAATATTTATGTTTTTTTAGAGTTTTTTTTGCGTGATTCTTACTTTCTATACTATTGAGATCACAATAAAATATAACAAGTTAAAGATATTTTTGGTCCATATAAATATTCAGAATTTCGTTTTTAGTCCATAAAAAATAAAAGAGAAATGTTAACTAGTGCCCCTGGAGCACTAGTTTAGAAAATATAACATGACCCAAAATAAAATCACAACTTTTAGTCTCTGTAACATTTTTCTTTAGCATTTCTAAGACTAAAAATGCTAAAAAATTTTGACGGAGACTAAATATGTTGACAACAATTTTAAAAAGACTAAAAAATGTGATTTTATTTTATAGAAATTAAAAACAAAATTATGAATAATTATAGAGATAAAAAAAACATATTGAACTCAAATATAATATACATTTTAAAACAATCTACTAAATTTAAGATGTTTTTTATTTGATAGAGAAGTTGTGAAGAGATAAATAGGCAAGAGAGAATGTAAAATTAGAAAAAGAGATAAAAAAAAAAGAGTAGATTTGAGATTTTGTTTGACATACTAGAAAGATAGAAGAAAATAATTTCACTGTCTAGTAGTTTGATGAACTGAATTAATTTAAAGTAGAGTAAATTACACTTCCCTCTTCTCAAAGATGCTTGAATTACACTCCACTCCTCTCTTATGTTAAAATATACACTCCCCTCCCTTGAAAAGTAAAATTTATACCCCCCTCTCTTATAAGATACTTGAATTACAATCCCCTCCCTTGATAATTAAATATGCACTACAATTTAATCAATTTTAACATAAATAAATATTTTTATGATATATATTAATTTTAAACCACCATTTAAGAAAAATTAATTCATTTCTTTATTATTTAACTGTCAATGATAATTAAATTTAAATATTTTACTATTGATTTTATAATTTAGAGTATAAAATTAACTTTTAAATGACCATGCTTTATTGTCTTTAGTAATTTTTCACATATTTTAGTTTTATTTTGGGTTGTTTTATATTTTATAATAGGGTTTAAAACTACATGTTAATGAAATTTTGAATAAAAAATAGCGAAAATCATGTATTCAATATTTTATTATATTAAAATAGACCTGCAATATTATTTTTTTCAAAGTGTGTTAGTTTATTATTTTTTTTTGCTAGATTATTATAAATAAAAAATAATATTGATGGAGTAAAGTGTAGATTTTAACATAAGAGGGGAGGAGAATGGAATTCAAGCTTCTCTTAGGGTCCGTTTGGTTCGAGAGTTTTGGAGGGGAGGGGTTGGGATGGAAGGGGAGATTTTTAATTTGAAGTGTTTGGTTCAATTT
>Ga0315914_1000718_pt1 | contig 44568 bp, 20 predicted proteins | sample MpolenodulesMG_FD_203920 | JGI IMG/M metagenome (GOLD analysis project Ga0315914, IMG submission 203920) | Medicago polymorpha root nodule microbial communities from Los Angeles, California, United States - elongated nodules | ecosystem: Host-associated > Plants > Roots > Nodule | place: USA... | reverse complement strand
AAGTCATAACTCTCAATTTCCTATCTCTAGGTTCCTATGTTGAATTAAACAGAATTACTATTTCAGGATTAAAAGCTAGGGTTAGTAGTCATTCAATTCCTAAGATCAATTTATATGGTTGAAAGAAGCTAGGGTTAGTAGTGAAACAAACAATCATAAGAAAAGCATTAAGCACAAATAATTCTGAATAAAGACTAGGTTTTCATTGATGTTAAAGAGACTTCTTAACAAATTACACCATCACAGATCACAAAGATTCATCTCATGGCTTAATCAATCTAAGAGTTTAGCTATTCATAACTAAACAATCAAATACATAGAAAATAGTAAACATACATAAATCAGAACCAACTATGAGTTGGGTGAGATCCACTGCGTGTTCTGCGGTTTCCTGGTGCCGTCTATGCTCTGTTTAGGTCTCCAAAATCGCACACCAAGCTTCTGATCGCATCTGGCTTTTATAGACAAATAATTAGGGTTTTAGAAAAGCCTACCATCGTGCCACGTTTCGAAACCATCGTGGCACGATTTGCTCATTAATCCTACGTGGCAGCAAATTTACTAAACCATCGTGGCACGTTACACCTCCATCGTGCCACGTTTTTTCCAGCATCTTCAGTTAAATTCCACGCTTCAAACGTGCCACGATTCAGGTCCATCGTGGCACGATTTCTCCAGTAGCTAAATTCTTGCATTTTTTCTCCAATTTGTGCAAAACTTCTCTTTTATGAATCTTGAGCTATTTAACCATGTATACAAGCATTTGACTCTCAAAACATTACAAAAAGGACACAAATATGACTAGAAAACTAGGGTTGACGTACTGTCATCAATCTTCATCTTGTTTCATTTTCTATGAGGATTAAAAAACATAGCTTGATTAACTATGGAAATATGCAGAATGTTGGTTTGCTTCTTAAGGAATGGGACAGTTTTACAGTTGATGTACCAGAGTTGAGGCTACTAAGGAATTACCATTCAGATGCTGTGTCATGGGTTTCTCACTTCAATGATGTTTTAGGGAGAGTTCATAGACAGGAAGATCAGCAAAATTCAGTTGATGAATTGAAGAGCATTCTTGAAGAAGGTTTATCTTTGAAAATTCAAGGTATTGTGGATTGTTTTAGTCTGGATCTTTCGAAGGCCCGTGCAATTTTTTATTTTCTTGTCAATTTACAGTTCCCAAGGTTTCATTTATGCTTTACAGTTGATGAGTTGCCTATAGTTGAGATTGAGCTGAAGAAGGCTAGTTGCCGACAGAAAGCTTTGAAGGTAAAATTATTGTTCTTACTGGTGCTTTTCGTTCACATCTATCTTTATTTCTTTTAAAAAAGCTATTGAAAGATAAGGGCTTCCTAATATAGAGGCTAGCCTATTTTGTAATATTAAACGCTCAAGCAGTTCTTACAACATTGAGAACTGAATGAAATCACGTGAAATTGGTACAGGCACATGATTCTAAGATGCCCCTCGAATCCATTCAGCAACTGCTAAAGGAGGCCGCCATGTAATTTTTACTTTTCCTTGTTTTAATTGACTAATTGGCTTATTCATATATTTTATTTCATTCAAATTCTTGCTTTTGTTTTTGATTCTTAAGGCTAGAAATTGAGGGAGAAAAACAATTCATCAGTTTATCTTGTGTGCTTCGTGTCGCCATGTGTTGGGAGGAAAGGGCCGGAGAGATTCTTTCAGTTGAGGCTTCTATTTCTGACTTTGAGGACATGATAAGGTTCAACAGTTTCTGATATGCGTATTTTATCTTTAGTAACTTTGACAAAGCTTATTTTGGCTGATGATATTTTATGCATATGCTGGTGTTTTGCAGAGCTTCAGAAAATATATTTGTTATTCTTGCTTCACTTGATGATGTTAACAAAGCGTTATCGGAAGCTAATTCCTGGTTAAGGAAATCAAAGCCATATTTAGCCTCTTCTAATTGTTTGTCAAACTCTGAGCGGAAAGTTGAGGACTTGCAGGTTCATCTTTTGTACTGTTTGTTTTACACTTTTTCCTTTGCTGCAAATATATACAGTAAATATGACCATTTGATTTTCTTCTTTTAGTTGTTGGTTTCTCAATCAAAGCATCTTAAAGTATCTTTGGAAGAAAGAAGGACACTTGAATTAGTTTTGAATGACTGCAAAAAATGGGAGTGTGAAGCATGTTCTCTACTTGATGATGGACGGTGCTTATTTGAATTGGATACCACTGTTCATGGGATAAGCAGTGGTTTATTGTTTAAAGTGGAAGATTTGATTGCAAGAATCCAGTCCGCCATAACATCTGGTGTATCTCTTGGTTTTGACTTCAGTGACATTTCAAAACTTCAAGCATCTTATTCTACACTGGAGTGGTGCAAAAGAGCCCTATGTTTCTGCAATCATTCTCCTTGTTTAGAGGTTACTGTTTCTCTATACTATAGTCATAATATATGCTCCCAAATATTGTATTTGCACCGAGCTGCGGCTCCACCCACCCCTTTCTGTTTGACTATGGTGCTTGCACTTTCTTCTTCCAACAATATCTCTCGACACTGGTTATATAGTTTCATTCATCATACCTGGTTTCATGCTCCATATAATGTCAGTTTTACCTTGTTGGGATTCAATTACAAGAGTGACACCATACTTTGTAGCCATAATCTCAGTTTTTTCTTATGGATCACTGCCTGATGAATTTGTTTTCCTTTTGGAAGTTTTTTTTTTTTTAAATTACTTTTTATTTATTTATTTCTCTCTCTCACTTCTAAAATATATATAGCAAACAATATATTTTATTTGTGATTAGATTAGGTATCTGGCATCTATTTGGTGTATAGCGCATGTGCTTTTTACTGGAGTTGATCTTTGTTTCATTCCATTTAAATTAATGTCTCTGCTTTCTTGGGTATTTTCTGCTTTGATAATTTTCTTAAATTAATGCTCCTTATCTGTGTAGTTTTTTCTCGTCATCTTACTGAATTTCTTTTTTTTTTAAAGAATTGGATATGTTTTTCTTAGTACCTATTATTTATAAGAGGTGGTTGCCAATCCTGTAGGATGTTTTGGAAGTTGTGAAAGGCCTATCTCATTCCTCTGTTTCTGGTGCTCTATTGAAAGTACTGGTTGATGGGGTCGAATGGCTTAGGAGAGCGTTAGAGGGGATTTCTAGACCTTGCAATTCTAGAAGATGCAAACTGACAGATATTGAAGATATTCTTACTGATTATCAGGCACGCTTTTGTGTAATTTTCTGTTACTTTAATTTTTTTAAAGCGCCTTATTATGTTCAATTTATTCATTGCTAGAAGAGGAATAACACTCACGTAATAATTTTAAGCTTGTAAATATATATCATTCATAGGTCTTTGACCCTTTTTTAGGGGTAAAAAGAAAGGAAGTGTATAGTAAATGAAGTTTAGGACAATATTACAAGGAGAAATGTGGTTTTAATTTTTCAGTTGGTTTTGGATAAACATTATGACAAGGCGAGTTGGGGTTTCTTAAATTGAGTTATTGACAGAAAGTATTGTAGTACTAAAGCCTAGATGAGGTATACTTTGTGCTGTATCTCAAACCGACTTTTTACCAGGCTTAGTTTTTTTGGAAAAATTATAATTTGCAACCATATGTTTGTGCAAAAGTTACAAACAGCTTATATCAATGAGCATCATCCTCAATTAAATTTACAACTACTTTTATCAATCCATTAACAACTAGGCTGAATAATTGATTCTTAGACTTTTGGGGGAAAAAAGTTCAAGAGAAAACTTCTTAGCATGTTCTTGATTATAGTACTTGATTAACATTGTTTTGCTATCAACAGCTTACATCTATAACTTATATCTGCAGGCTATTAAAATGACCTTTACGGAAGTAAATTGTCAACTTGAAGAAGCAATTGGAAAACATAGGTATGTCTTATTTGTTGGTTGTAGAATTAAGATAATATGTGATGTTAGTGTAATTAGTTTCAATCTTCTAAATGGAAATTCATCCTTCTTTTGGTGTTCTTTAGATGTCTCTTCAACTACCATTGCCTTGTAAAGTCTTTCTTCATTATGGTTATCAATCAAATTCCTGGGTAGTTAGGTTTTACACTTCTATATTTTTTGTAACTTATTATTGAGGCCATGCTCTAAAGATTTTATGCCTTCTAATAGTTCTTTATGATATATTGCCTGTGTACATCATTATCAATTAAGTCGATGAAGATTTGTGCTTTTCTAATTTTTGTGTTTTAAATATTTGACATACCTATGTAATGTATTTGATTTTAGGCTGTGGCAAGAGCAAGTGCGACAATTTTTTAGCTTAAGCTCTAGGGAACGAACTTGGTCATCATTATTGCAGCTCAAGGTATATTTTCTAGATGTACCAATTGATTGATATAGGATGCATTGCATATCTAAAACCTATTTTATGGGTCGTTATGTTGCTATGATTTCTAAAAAGGGGCAGTCATTGTAAAGAGCTTCCTTCCAATTTCATGTGAATTTTTAGTTATAGTTCTCTTTTTTCACTTTATCTCATTCACGAATTACCTTAATCCTTAAGATTTGTGATATTAAGTTTCTTCCAATTCTTCCTTTTTATTTTACACATTTTTGTGTGTGAGTTTCATTTTATTCTCCATTTACTTACTATATGTTAACATTGGGATATCAGGCTTATTTGTTAGTCAGGTATTTGAAATTCAAATATTAGAAGTGAAAGCTTTCATAACTATCAAGAAGCCTATTCCAGTTTGTGCTTTATTTAATAGGACATGACATATCCCTGGCTCACATGCACAGTACTGACGTTTATTTGCTTAAACTCAGGAGCATGGAGATACCATTGCCTTTAGTTGCTCAGACCTTGAATTAATATTATCTGAAGTTGAAAAGGTGGAAAATTGGAAGAAAAGATGCATGGATAATATTGGAGCTTTATTCCAAAAAGAAAATTCGCTGCTTCATGCACTGCAGAAGGTTTTGATTTTGACAAATTTTCCTCTCTGTGGTCCATTTGCATATTAAGTACGCTTAGGACTTTGCATGATGATTTTCAGATAAAACAGAATCTAGATAGATCACTATACATATATGGCAAGTTGCAAAATCAGAAGGAACCAAACCTGTGCAACTGCTGCTTTGTTGACTCTGAAGATCAGAAATTTCTTACTTGTTCTACTTGTATGGACTGGTAAAGTACCTATTACCTTGTTTCTAGAGAATTTGTATGGTACCTTTCAAATTTTACTAGTTTACGTACCAAAAGTCAGATCACATATCATTTAATAAAGGCATCTTATCTGAGTTGCTCCATTTAGTACTGAAACTTTTGATTATCGTAGTTTGGTGTCTAACTACCTTAAAATTTTCCCTTTTATTTTTTTTTCATTTAAAATGTTTTTTTTTTTTCATTTCATATCTGTAAATTGTTTAGGTTGTGTTAGTGTGAAAATTCAGCTGCAGTTTATCTAAACAGTTTGCATTCAATATAATTTTAATATAATCACATTGATTAAACTGAAAAATTTGTAATAATCAATTTCAGATTATTATTATTATTATTACTATTATTAATTACATTAATATGAAATAAAAATATTTTACAATCGAAGATGAAATTTAATATGTGCAAATTTCAATACTAGTAGAAAGTCAAGCGACATGGCTTTCATTAAATGATAACCATTCACCTATTAGCTCTGAAGCATGGGCACTCCAAACATGAAGAAGTACCGGTACAGGGTACGCACTCGTATTGGGTACGCGTACGGTACTTGTAACTTACGTACCGAACCGTACCAATTTTTACTTAGTTGTTTCGCTGTAGTTGATGCAGCAAAACCACGGGCAGTGGAAAAATATCCAAAATTATTTTGCTTTTTTATTGTATTTCAATTTCAAAGGGGTAACCTTGGCGCAACTGGTAAAGTTGTTGTCATGTGACTGTAAGGTCACGGGTTCAAGTCCTGGAAACAGCCTCTTGTGTAAAAACAGGGTAAGGCTGCGTACAATACACCAAATGGTGGGACCCCTTCCCGGACCCTGCGTATGCGGGAGCTTCAGTGCACCGGGTTGCCCTTTTATTGTATTTCAATTTCAATTCTCTCACTTGCTTTTGATGAAAATAGTAAAGGGGGTGCACAAAAAAGGTAAGATTCTAAAGCAACATGATGATAGAAGTGTGGTTAAACACATGATCAAAAGAAGAATAGTATTATACTACTTTTTTATTATATTTTTTTTTCTAAGCATGTTTTTCCAACAACAATGGTAGTAATTCATTTGAAAAATCTATTTTTTGATGTTTTATATCAACGTACCCGCACCTTCATTTTTTTTAAATTTGCCGTATTACATACCGGTACCCTTACCGGGTACCGTACCCGTACCTATCCATCATAGCCTATTAGTAAAAAAAAAATCAACAGTACCAAAATATTTTTAACATTTAAGCGTTACATAGATGGATGCCTTTATTACTCTGGTGTCTTCGCAAAGAATAAAATGAAGATTGAATCCTAATCTTCATTTTTATAAAAAATCATTGTTCTTTTGGTTCCTTTATGAATGATTTACTTTAGTTTATGTTTTCTGTGCTTCAATATTTTGTAAATAAATTGATTTATCTTTTATATGGACAGCTATCACTTGCGGTGCATTGGACTAACATCAAAAGACGCTGGTCTCAGAAATTACAAGTGCTCTTACTGTGAAATTTTGAAGGGGAAATCCCAATATTCAAATGGAAGTTCCCTCCTGGTAGGATATTATGTCTCATTATTACTGTAGTTCAGTAGTTTCTGGTCTTTCGCGGAAACACGTATTGTCTTACTATTCTTTTGGTTTATGCAGAGGTTTGAGAAGCATATTGAATTGAACATTCTTGTCAAACTTCTTTCTGATGCTGAACATTTCTGTCTCTGGTAATATATGATTCTCATAAAATCTTTATTTGCTTCTTGGATAATTGACTTATTGGCAATAATTTTCTTTGATACAATTTATTGTTACTCTGCTGAGGCTAAGGCCAAATTTGGATAAGCTTCTAGCTTACACAAGTTTTTTTTAATTGCAATTAGTAGTTTCGAACTCAATGAGAAAGCCTTGTAAGTTCTTAGGTGTTTATGGAGAAGTTAAATGATAGAGCTTATGATTCAAATGGGGTTTAGAAGTTGATTTCAACTTATGAGAGAATCTTTTATTTATAATACTCATGGTTACTGCAAGATTATTTCAGTTTTTTATTTTCTAGGGATGCTTTTTTAATAAAAAAAAAAGAAAAGAGGGAAGAGGAAATTATTATTAGCAGTGGCGGCACACTAATGATAATTTTACAACAGTACCAGATGGGATTTGAACTCGGTCCTTTGAAGTTACAATGTCTAGGGTTTTGGTTCTAGTCTGCTCTTATGTTTCAGTTTTTGGTGAATTTTTCATACGAGCGATTAGTTTATTTGTAATATTCTATAACCTGCAATTCATTTATTTGTGTATCTTGTATATCAGGATTGACGAAAAAGATCTTCTGAATCAACTTATTGAGAAGGCCTTTGCATGCAAATCTGGATTGAGAGAAATAGTGAACCTTTCTTCTGCTTATGTCAACGAAGATATTACCATCATCTCTGAAAAATTGACCATTGCTATAAAGGCAGGTTATTTATTTTTGACAGTCTATTTTCTTAAACGATTTCAACTACCTATATAGAAAATGTTGTATGTTGTATTATTCTTGGATATGCTGTCTGAATCCTCTATACCCTGTGATAATGTTGTGTTACTATTGAAAATGATTATGATATAATTTTTCTTAACTGGAACACATGGTCGTTAAATTTGTGGTGGTTTTGCTTACTGAATATATTTTATATGTAGGCTAGCAAAGTGGCTGGTGTCTATGATCAAGGTGATAAATGTGACCTTGAGCTGGCATTAGCAAAATACTTGTGGAAAATTCAAGTCGATATATTATTAAGTGGTGTACAAAAGCCCACTATTGAACAGATTCAGAAACATCTGAAAGAGGTATACCATGTTGTCCAGGTTTTTATGTTTTTTGCATGACGAGAACAGGATGTAGCCTGTCCCGTTATTTTATTTCAAGTACTTTATTTCTTTTATAACATTTATTGCCAATAAAACTGAAAGGTCCAAGTACATTGCAGGGAATGTCTATGGAAATATCACCCAAAGATCACTACATGCTGAAACTTACAAATATGAATTGCTTGGTCATGCACTGGGTAGAAATAGCCAAAAAGGTTCTGAACGTACTACTGTCATAATCCACATCCTTTCTCTCTCCTGAACAGATTTTAACTAATTTATATATCATGGACAGGCATCAAATGATTCAGGAGCACATAGCCTAGATAAAGTATATGAACTTTTAGCGGAAGGTGAAAACTTGCCTGTTGATGTAAATGAGGAACTCAGGGTAAGTGGCTATCATTTCTATCAAGTGTAAGCGGGTTTGAACTGACCACTAAATCTGGTCAACCTTATGATCCGTAGTAAAAAACTAGTTTGGTTTGGGTGGTTGGTTAACTTCAAGTGATACGGGGATGTACGCAATCTAGGTCGAGTCTTGAGTAAATTTAAACCCTCAAACCTGACCCAACTTATAAATTTTAAATTTTTCTTTTATTTTTTTTTATAGCTTTTCAATTTTAATTTTTTAAAAAATTGAAAGATATCTTGAGCGGATAACCCAACCCAAAGTTTTTCTTAATGGATCTCAACCCATTTTCTCCCAAACGGAACCCAACCTTCTTACACCCTGAGTCATTGTTGTATGATTTTAATGTCATTTATTTACATGTTTTTGACATGATGCCTAATCAAGTATTGTTTTTCTTCATAACAGATGTTAAGAGCTCAATGCATGCTTTACTGCATTTGTCGAACGCCCTTTGATCCCGGAAGGATGATTGCGTGTTATCAATGTAGTGAGTGGTATCACTTTGATTGTATGAAATTATCATGCACGCAAGATATGTACATTTGCCCTGCGTGTATCCCATGTACAACATTGCCTACTAACCATGACAGGTTAGATTATTGCACGCTCCTCTAATTAGTTAAAGAGTAACTATTGTATGTTTTCGTTAGGGCTTCTAATTTTGTTTTGCTCGAGATTTGTTTTTTAGCAAGCATGTCCCACGGAGTTCTAGTTTTCATGTCTGGATTACCAGCAGAAAGACTCATTCCGTTGTAGAAATCGTGAATAAATGTTTAATAAAATTTGTTAGTTAACAGCTGGTGTACCTTCTTATATGCCACTCTGTATGGTGGTGAATGTTGTCAAGCATTGATTTACATTTTTTTTGTATAACCTCCATTCCCTGTTTAAATTTTTCTATCTTGTATTTCAACCATCTAATAGAGCTGTCATTAGCATCAATTTGCTTACTGTTTGGTACTTTTTAATGATTATCGTTTATATTTTGCAGATTAACTAGTGGGAAACTTGAGGAGCCTAAAACCCCTTCTCCCAGGCATACAAACCCTAGAAAGAAACAGAAGAGGGATGTGCTGAGTCACACTTGCATCATGTTTGCATCTAGGAATGAAGATGGTAGTAATTTTAGGTATCCAAATGGGATAGAATGTCTAAGGTGGAGAAATCGAAAGCCGTTTAGAAGAGCAACTAGGAAACGTGTTGAACTGCAAAGTCTTTCTCCATTTCTATATGCATAAAAAGATAACAATGCATAGTAGGTAGTCATTGGACATTGATTCAATTGATTATTATTTTGTTGTCTCAGTCATTCTCAATGAGAAATATTCGTCCTTCATCCTTGTCATTGTAAGCCATTTATTTGCATGTCACACCATCTGAAATAATTAGGATGAAGATGGAGTCAATTTAGGTAGTCAACTCTAACTTTATAAAAGTGACAGAAGTAGGAAGGATTTTGGTATGTTTAGTTGGATAAAATAGTGTTACGAATCATTCATTCAAATTAAGAGTTTTAAGCATGTACAGCCCATTCTGTCAAAACTCCTAACAAAAGACTATTTTGTTTTCTAACTTTGATTATTATTATTTGATATTTGAAGTAAAAATATGTACTTTTAATTAACTTTTGAAGTATCTCCTAAAAAAAGTAAAATCGTGATGCTAGTATTTTTGTATTTTGAAAAAATACTAGCTTTTGAAGTAAAACTAAACTATTATTTATTCCCTATATTTTGTAGAAGTATTTTTGTTTTACCTAGCATATGTGTTAATTTTAACTTGTTTGTAAGATGATAAACTTTTGAAGTTGTAAAAAAAAAAATGTTAGCTAGAGATGTTTCATTTTCAAAAACAATACAAATATATATTTTAGTCATTTTCATTTTTTCAAGAAATGTAAAATGATTATTTATTTCAGAAGTCTGTTTCCTTGCTCAAAAAGAAAAAAAAAACTATTTAACGTATAATTAATTTTTGGACTAATCCAATTAGACAAACTCCGAACCTTGTATATATTATTAGACAAACTCCAAACCTTGTATATATTATGTATTGTTCTTACAGACTAATAGAACTTTACCCTCATAGTGAATAAATGAGAAATATAAATTTGAAATTGAACCCAAACCCATACATATTGCAATGAGTGAATAAGCTTTTTTGTCCTTTAATTTGTACGCACCAGTCAATTTCATCCCTAAATTTTTTGAAATACTTAAAATGTCTGAATTTTCAAACATCAATCAATTCCGTCCTTCCGTCATGGTGTGATGTATTCAGAGACGAAATTGATCAAAAAGTTTTAAAAAAATTGGGTTTTAAAAAAAAATGAAAGTCATTATAAATTTGGACATTGTCAAATCGATCCCTCAATTATTTATCTTAACTATTAAATTAAATTTAGGCTGTATAGAACCATTTAATCTTATTGTTATAGTAGATATTTATTGGATGTTTCTTTTTTCCTTTTCTTGTTGTTGATGTTATAGCCTTGTTTTTACATGTCTATGATATTAAATACAAGGGCTGCCTGCCAATCATTTTACCTGTCTTGCAGCTTGTTACCTTTTGGTTTTGATTGAGTATAATTCTCAGTATAGATTAGGAATTTCATCTCAAATAAGATAAAGAAAAAGCTTTTCTGAAGTTTAAAAATTTACATCATTTGTTGATTCTAACACTTGTTCATATCTCCAATAAAAATAAAATGAAATTGTTTTTTCGTCTAAGTTTTGTATTTTAACTATAATCTTTGTGTTTGGCATTCTGCATAATCAAATGAAAGAGTAAATATACATCCAATAATAAAAAGATAAAAATTAAATGAAGGTTTCTTAAAGTAACACATGATAAACCAAACCCCTGTCTATTTTCCATTTTTAGTTTCAACTTGGAAATTGAAAACCCTAATCTTACTGAAATGAGGCAGATGAAGCCGTTGGAGTTGTTTCACGATTTGGTAAAAACAACAAAGAACGAACGTGGAAGGTTGATGGGTTTAGATGTCGGTGATAAATATGTTGGTCTCGCTCTTTCTGATTTTGATAACAAAGTTGCTTCTCCTTTCAGGTATAATAATCTCTTTCTGATTAATATCTTGAACGCTACCTGTTTGATCAAATGTCTTATAGAGATGTCAAAATGTATATATATCTACAACTTTCCCTCCCTTTGTAAAAATGAAGTATGCTTGTTGTGTTCAATGCCAGTGTTCTTGTCAGGAAGAAGAGTAACGCTAGTTTAATGGCTGCTGATTTTAAGAGTCTGGTGAGCTTGTTATGTCTCTTTGCAAAATGTTTTAGTTTATGTGAGTCTCTGGCTTTGAATGTAATGACAATTTCATCTGTTTTCATGCAGATCTCTAAATATTCCTTGAAGGGTCTTGTTATTGGCGTCCCTTTTGAATATAATCTGGTTTCTCCTGATGTATGTTTCATTTCTTTGACCATCCGTATACCATTTATTACTGTTTTCTTGCACTGATTCATTCATTCTACATTTTTATCAGGCTGTGCAAGTGAAGGTCCTCATTGATAACCTCCGTAGAACAAACATGCTTGAAGGTCTAAAGTATACATATTGGAATGAGTGCTTCACATCAAAGGTAGTTTCACAGAATTGCTATTCCTAAAATTGATGAATTTAAATCTACATTAAGTCAGAAATTTCCAGCATGACTAAAACCACTACTTGGTCGGTAACTACTACTAGAAAGAACTAAATATCTAAAAAGCGTGAAACAACTAACAAGTAGTATACATTTAAAGAGAACCTACTTTATCCTGCTACACATACTCAAATGTAAGTTTATAATTGTTTCAACAATTTGATTAGTCATTGCAATAAAAATGAGAAAATCTGAAGTTAAATTTTATGTGCAGAATGTAGAGTTATTCTTAAAGCCTTTGAACTTCAAAAATGCAGTTCAGTCTAAAACTATGCTAGACAAGTTTGCTGCTGTAGGAATACTTCAAGTAAGTTCTTTGATCTGCTTCTTGGATTAATCTACAATTCGACTGTTGCGCTTCACTAATTCTCTTCCCATGTTACTTATCATGGAAAAATTATTTTCTTTGCTTTCACAATTCAATTATGTGGAAAGTTTAATAAGAATGTATGAAACATATGAGGTCTTTATTTGGTGTATAAGTTTTGAAGAAATCATTATGATGAATTTGTATGACAATGAAAGACCGGAAATAGTTTACTCCCATCACTACAATCATTTGGCGACAACCTCAACTAGATGGCAATTCATTCTGTATACAACAACAGTGTTTTCTGTCTGCATTTTCATGATTCTGTTTGGAGATAGACTCGATTGAAAGGAAAATTGTTTCTAGGACCACATTAAAAACCAATTTTTCATGAGTGTATTGTGAAGACCCTCCTTTATTTGCAAGGGAATATGAGATTATAAAATTGTTTACGTTCTAGGTTGTGCATAAGTAGGTTAAAAACATCTAATATGTTGGTATTTTCTAGGGGTACATGGACTATGTTAACAGAAAAGCAAAGCAGACAGCACTGGAATAAGACTTCTTAATAGTGTAAGTTCACAAACATGCTAATGTTAGTTTCCAACTTCTTTTTACATGATTTCCATTTCTCTTAATGAATAATTTGCCATGGTGGTTCTTTTTATTTTTATGAAATTTATCTCTTTTCTGTTGTGTCTCATTAATACTCTTTCTACAGATAGAGGCATGCACCAGAAATCACATCTAGAAACATCTTAATTTAAAGGCAGTGTGGTGGCATGACAGAGGATTTAATCTTTTCCTATATTTGTATTCTCCATTCAAAACCTGAAATGAAAATGGGAAATACAAGTTATTACGACTAGTTTGTCACAAGAAAGCGAAGAAATGACCTGCGCTACGTATTGCTATTTTGTTTTTTTTCATTAATATAAGTGTAATTTTTCACTTTCGTGCCACAAATTTTCGTACAGAATGGCAATGCTCAATGAAAATATAACCTTCCTTGTTGAGTCTGAGTATTGCTGCTTTAGTACCTTAGAGAAAAAGGTTAAGTGACAACTTAGCTCTTATACCTTCCTTTTGAATTCCAGTATTAATACAGTTATTATTCATTCAAAAAATAATAATAATAAAGATTGTTTTTTATCCTCTCCACTCTCCAATGAATAAGTATCATTAAACACAATTTCTGGGTAGAATTTCAAATAAAAAAAAAACTAACTAATGCATTGAATAACTTAAATTTGTGAATAGCGTTAAGTCTTTTTTTCTTTTACTGGAAGCTGTATGTCAACAATTACTATGTTTTGTCAAATACTACTAAAACTAACATATAAAATATATTTTATCAACATTATTTTGGTTTTGAAAGAGCTTAATGATAAAATTTAAAAACACCAAATGTAATGAAGTAAGAAATTTTAATTCGATCTCCACCGCAACGTATAAAATGTTTCTCCAACTATTAATCATCTAAACTATACCAATTCCAATTATATCAGCTTCTAAAATTCAATCATTTCCTCAAAGACCAAAGAAAAACTATAGTTCGATGTTTTTTGTTTTGTTTTGAAAGATATAGTTTAAATAATTGATAATAGACATTTTGTTAACATTTTAAATTTAAATGTTTTTAGTCAAAAAGTGTGTATATATATATATATATATATATATATATATATATATATATAACTTTTTTTACTAAATAATATTTTTACCTTAGGACCGAAATCCAAATTACCATACCACATTCCTCTAAAAATGACTGTTAGCAAGGAAAAACTTTTAATCTGTAATAAATCCAGTGAATGATCTGTAACCTTTAATCAAAACTGAAATTTATAGCTGTTCCAGTGAAAATGAAAGGAACATACTATAGCCCCACCCCCACCCCAAAAGAGCCAACTCTAACAATTGGCCATTTGGTGGTCTAGGTTTGGTACTTTGATGGCCCCACAGTACCCCTCCAACTTGTCCACGTCATTGGCCATTTTTAGTCAAATACTTTTCCACCTTACCTGTCTCGCTAGTCATTATTAAGCGCACCACTCAAGTTTCTAGATATACTTTTTTCATGATTAAAAAATTTAACCTCAGTTCTGGTTGACTTTTTAATTTGTAGTTTTTAAATTTTACTCTCGGTCATTATTATAAAAACAATTGATTTTTTAGCCTCATTGAATAATTAATGTATATCGTTATAAATATAGACCGGATACACCACTTATACAACGAATCTAAAAAATCAATTATTTTTTGTAATAAGGACCGGAGAGAGTGAACGTATTTGCGCTTTCTAATTTTGGATTGAACAAGATTAAAAGCACTACCACATAATTCAACCGATATCGTTAATTTAAACATCTTTATTTAGATTCAAACTCAAAATCTTGCAATTGTGTATATATATGAATTGAATCCAATATTTGAATCTACGTTAATAGACTCACACACATTTTTTTGGCTTCAACGTGATTTGACCGTCGTAACAAAGAGTTTGAGTTTTCTTTAAAAAATCAATTCTACAACACAAAATTGATTCTACACAAATTAGAAAATTCTAGCCTCAACGGTGTAGCAAATCTATTCTACACATTTGATGAAAAATCGATGATTTACTCATTTACATGTTGCCCTTGATTACCCTTTTTCTTGGGGAATTATTATTATTATATTTTTAAATTTTTCATTATACGTTTTTCTTAGCGTAATTCTTCTTTACCATCACACATTATTCTTATAAAACAAATTTTTAAAGAAGTCAAAATAAAAATACATTCAATAGAAACAATTAAAGCACAAAAACTTGGCCTAGGATCCTCTCCATTTAGAATCATCTCAATATTTTTCATTTGGAGAAAAAAATATGGATCTTGTTAACGAGTGCTCCCGGGACACTCTTTAAAGATTTCAAAAAAAGAAAATATTTGATAAAAAAGTTAAACATTTCAATTTTCGATGCATTACACATATTTTCATGATAAATTACCTTTTAAAGACCTTAACTAGTGCTCCGGGGCACTGATTAACATTTTCCAAAAAATATTTAATAATGTGAGATCCACATAATGGTAATGGTAAGACATACTATATATATATATATATATATATATATCACGGTGTATATTATACAGTACACAAATACATCATCGTGAATTTGACGGACAATACATAAAATATACAAACTCGCTGAACTTCAAATCCCAAAAATAAAATAAAAACCCTAGATTGAAACTGAGTTCAAAATTAGAAGTGTAATCCCTAGATTCTTTGAGACAAACTCAGGCCTAACTTCAAAATTGAAAACCTCACTCATTTTTTATTTTCTAAAAATAAATATTTCATTTCAATTTTTGTTTCTCTTCTCCACACCCTTTTCCCATCATTATTACACTCTGCACTCTTCTGTCAAAATCAAAACCCTAGATTCAAAATCTAGGGTTTTCTTTTCCAAATGCGTTCCAGCTATGATTCCTGAACTACCCTTTTATCCCATTTTGAGTTTCCTCTCTTCAATTTAAGCTTCTCATTCTCCTACATTTTGAATTCAATTTCTAGAGCCACTAGGATTTAGATCCCCTTTTCTGTTTTCTCTGCATTTTGGTATAAAAATCTAATCTTTTCATTATTTTCATAGTTTTTTTTTCATCTGGGTTAGTTTAAGAAGTTAACTTTAGTAAAAAAAAAGTTGGGTTTTTGAAGTGGAAAAAAATTAGTGTATTAATCACAAATTAAGAATTTTTTAGTGTTAGTTAATGCATGGATGAGAGAGAAGCTATGTCATTTTCTGATGGGTCTGGTTCATATTACATGCATAGAGAAAGAGTGTTTCAACAACCACCTCCTGGGTTTAGAGCTTTGTCTAATCCTCATGGTGGTTCTGATGGTTCTGCATTTTCAGCAGAGCATCAACATGGTAGTTTTAGTCATGGTGCTGTAGTGCCTTATTCAGGGGAGCAGTCTGTGAAAAAGAAAAGAGGGAGGCCTAGGAAATATGGTCCTGATGTACCTGTTTCTTTGAGACTTTCTCCTATGTCTGCTACTGCTAATTCCACTCCTGATTCGGAGAAACGGCCGAGAGGACGGCCACCGGGAAGTGGAAGGAAGCAACAGCTAGCTGCTCTAGGTATGTTTTGTGTTTTATATGGATATGGATAGTATTGTTTACTTTAGATCTTTGATTATATGTATTGTTTAAGGATTTGGAATTGGAATTTGGCCTGTTCATTTTAGAGGGAAAATGTGATTGGTTCTTATTTACAATTGTTTTTTAATTAACTAGAAAAAATATACTTTGGACCTCAAGAATTGGTCCTTGATGTTCACTTGCTAACAAGTTTAGTCTCTTGAAAGTATCAACTTGCTAATAGATTGATCCCTTTAGATAGACAGTGACTTTTAAGGACGAAAGCAACACAAGTAGGATTTTGAACAAATTAGATTCTATCTTTTTTTTTTCCATTTCTATATGCTTTATACTTTAATCTGATGATTTTAATTTCCTTCTTTTCTTTTGCTTTTATCCAGTTGCACTAGTTTTATTCCTTGCCATTGTTGTGTTTTATAATTGGTGGTCCAAGTGTTATTATCCAGTAATTTGGTTTCTCTTGACTTGGTTACTTGTTAGTCATACACTCATATTCTTACGCCAGAAATGGCTAAATTGATGGTAATTGGAATTCACTAATCTCTCAGACATGTTTAAGACTGATTTAACCGAGGCAGAGTTATACATAGATGGCTATCTACCATGGTTTCTGATGTTTATCTTTTGTACAGATTGCAATTTGCAAGTAATACTTAATTTCTAACGTTTTTGTTTATCACTTCTTAGGTGAGTGGATGAACAGTTCCGCTGGACAGGCTTTTTCACCTCATGTTATCACCATTGGAGCTCAAGAGGTAATTGTATTCTTCCATTTCGTTGGATGTATAGGTTTCAATCCACTTTGTTTATATTTAGTCGTTTTTAAAAAAAATCTGAATACAATGATGTTGAGGCTGTATGTATTGAAACAAAAGATTTTGGTTTGTTTCCAATTTTCCATATCATATTGTTAAATCGTAACACCCCATTGGTCTAATGAGACCAACATCATTGTTGACATCGACGCAAGGAAACAGCCCAATATTTTCACAACCAAAGTTGCTACATTATGACTTGAAAGAAGTTTTGAGTACTTCTTATTTAACTAAAAAGCTTAAGAATATGGCAATAGAGAGTCTATTTGGGGGAAAAAACACGCGCAAGCCGCATGGATAGTTTGATAAGATGAAATTACGTTCAGAATGTTTGATTAGATGATTTTACTTGACCAATAATGATGTGGAGGGTTTATGTGAGTGGAAATTGCTGAAGGCACTCATGTATGTATATCACATTGATTGAATTATAAGTTGCATGTAAATTTTGATGATTTTTTTACACATAAACATAGTTGTTTTATCTAACTTTTAGTTATAGTTTTCAAGTAACAAACTTGTTTTTTTGTTTTGTTTTGTTTTTGTTTTCACAACAATAAACTTAGTAGCTTTATTCATCACTAAACCTTCAAGCTTTTACTCAAAGTTCCTTGAATGGATATTTTCTTTTGTTTCAGGACATTGTAGCAAAGTTATTGTCATTTTCACAACATAGACCACGCGCTTTATGCATCTTGTCGGGAACTGGGACTGTATCTTCAGTCACTCTGCGCCAGCCTGCTTCTACCAGTGTCAGTGTTACATATGAGGTTAGAGAACTAACACTGGCTACCTCCACTACAAGACATTTTATGTTTACAAGTATCATCTGTTCTATCGCCATTTTACTAAATCCCTTAAATAGTTATAATTTAGTTTTAACTTGCAAGTTAATTGATGTGATTATAGTTATATGCACTATTAAAGAAATGGGACGGTTAATGGCTTAATGTCATTCATTTCTGTCATTGCAGTATTGTAGTGTGTGTAAAAATATTTTTTTTTTTTTTTTTTTTTTTTTGCAGTGGTTAGTTAGTACTGCTTAGCCTAAGGTTTGTTCATATGAAGCAATAGTAAACATTTTATTTTTCATGTTTGCAGGGTCGATTCCAAATATTATGCCTATCTGGTTCTTACTTGGTTGCTGAAGATGGTGGACCTCACAATAGAACTGGTGGCATTAGTGTTTCCCTTTCTAGTACGGATGGTCACGTTATCGGTGGTGGTGTTGCTAGGCTTATTGCTGCAAGCCCTGTCCAGGTATATTCTTAATTGCAATCTCAATGGCTTTGTAACAATGGTGATTCACTGATTCTGGAGAGCTTGTGATTGGAAACAGTTTATGACATGTCATAAGTTGTTTCTCAAATGCTCATGCTATTAGATAACCTCAAATAAACCAATCCAAGTAGGCCCATTGTCAATAATGATATAGGTAATTGTGCATCTTAGGATGCTTGAGATTGAAACCTTTTCCCCAAAACAAACGAGACTTTGGTTGCTGCAGGTGGTAGTTTGCAGCTTTGTGTACGGTGGTTCCAAGCCAAAGTCAACAAAACAAGAAACTGTTGTAAAAGACGATGATGATTCTGAGCCTCAGAGTAGTGACAAATTAGCTTCTCCAGGAAGTGAGCCACCTAATCAAAACTATACAGCTTCTGGAACAGGCACAATGTGGCATGAATCAAGGACAGTCGACTTGAAAAGTACACAACCACACACTGGTATTGATTTGATGAACGGGTGAAAGTTTATTCAGGAGGAAGAATATTGCTGTAATTATATTTATCTGTTGTTGTAGATGAACTGAATTTGTAAGCATTGTGACTCTGCTTGTTATCATCATTGACGAGTCACAAGCTAGCACTAACCTATGCTGTAACAAATGAATCATTTTAGGGTTAAGTAACAGTCTTAACTTGTGCAAAGCAATGAAAGTCTAGGTAAAATAGAGGCCGGTTCTATTTGATTATTAATGGTTAAGGTTATTTTTAGAATAGTTTGTTTGTCAAACTAGTCAGCTTATTAATGGAAGTTTGGTAGGAAATAGAGAATGGCTCTTTGATGAGGTACATGAAGCAACTTATTTGTGTTTAATTAAAATTATAGAAGTGCTAAACTCTTGTTGGAATAAGAAACACGCATGAAACTGAGCCTTAGTCACTATGATAATCAGAGATAAACGATGCTTGAAAACAAATCCACTTTGATATCACTGCTACACTTTGTTAGGTGTTTGTCTCACAACAAAGTCCAAAGACTTGAAACTATGATAGTTTCTCCTATTTCTAACTAACAAGGATTATTAACGTGGGGAATAAAATGAAACCAACGACTAGTTTGGAAAATGGTTACAACATTGACAGTAATAATGAAATTAAAGGAACCGAAATCACATTGCCAACAAAACAAGGCATCAAATATCATGTCTATAATAGTATAAACAGGTCTTGTTTGTTTAAAGCATAAACTGAGCGTTATGCATACACCAATTCATTACCATTACACAAAGGAACATAATAATGAACTCAGGAAGACATGCTTTACATCCACCACATCCTCATTACCGAGTCGAACCTTTGCCTTCACTCATGACAAAATAGCTTGCCGTCACTAAGTAGCTGACAAATATCACGCTGCAATACAAAAATGCCAGAAAAGTTACAGAGGAGAGTGACATTTACTTTACTACAACATAAATTTGGTTCCCGGCGTTTCCAAACGTTATATTTAGATAGTGACAGAAAAGATGAAATAGTCTAACACTTGTAACCTAAGAGAGCAAAGTGAAACCTAAAAATAACTTAAAAGAGATATCCTAAAATGTAAAATAGGGACAACATTGTGTTTACCTCAAGGCTAAGAGGAGACGTGGTAGGATAATAGCGACCGGCAACTTGGCCATCCTTATCAATCAAAAACTTAGCAAAGTTCCACTGAATGTCATCTCCAAAAATTATTCCATATTTCCCTGACTTCAAGAATTTATACAGAGGAGCAGAATTGAACCCATTCACTTTAATCTAGCATGAGAACATCAGAGAAAGATATATGATCCACTACATGTCTTTATTAATCTTCAAAGCATTTTTAGCACAAGTTAACACAGAATAGTACTCATCATATCATACACCTTGTACAATCAACTAGATAACCAGTCATGCAACGTTTTAATCTCCTAGACTAGATCCACAACCTCTAGTTTATAGTAAATTCTTTGCCACTAATTACATAAAAAGAACCAACAATTTGAGGTCCAAGTGGGTAGTAGCTTAGGCCCTTTAATCAAATGTCCAGGGTTAAAACCTTGGCAATGAGAACAAAGGTGAATCTGATGGAAGAAGAGTGGTTAATTAACAGGTACTCTACATCTCTGAGGAATTAGCCCTACTGCTACTATATATGTGTGTTTGGATCTGTGTTTGCACATAGAATACCACGTCCTGATGGAAGCTTAACGCGAGACTCCTGACGCTACAAAGCGAAGATTTTGTCCAGACACGATATTCCATCACAATTCCATAAAATCCATCGCAGAACAAAACAAATGCTAATACTAGTTGTGGGATACCCTTCTATTTTTTGGATTATGATTAATGACAAGCACTAAACATAAGCAGGAAAAGGCAATGATCTCAAGTATTGGAACATTGGATTTGGAGTGCAGAAGAATGGTAGTTGAAGTGCACTTTCAAAGAAGACTTGTAAGTAGACCTACCTTACCAAAGATGGGAAATTTTGATCTGAAGCGAGTGCAAACATACTCCACAATTTTATCACTAGTTTCAGGCTCTTGATCGCGAAATTGATTACATGGAAATGCCAAAATCTCCAAGCCTATTCAAAATTCCAATCAATTCATATGTATCAATGAAACAATTTCGTAAAGGAACACCAAAAATCTCAGTAATGCATCACAAGATATCAATACAAGTTTCCTAGAAATTCCATCTTATCTCTTCCTATATCTATGCTTATGCTAAGGTTATGATAGTTAAAGTTTGAAATGAGAAACAAGAAACAATATACAAGAGTGTAAAATAATAAATTACAAACCTTGGTCTGTATACTTGTCATATAGTTGATTCAGCTCAGCATAGTTGGAGTCGGTTAAGCCACTGTCTCAAAATCCCAAACAACAAACTAGAATTGTAAATGTTTTTTGAACATTTAAAACAATGGTAATGTGATGAACAGAAAGAATTGCACAAAATTAAAGATACCATTGAGAAGCAACATTGACAATCAGCAGAACTTTTCCCTTATAAATTGCGAGATTTGCAAGACCTCCCTTAGCATCCTGCATGTGGATTAGGATATAAATAATACTTATTGAGCAAAATTGAAGTTATAAGATGAAGCAAACAACACATGAAATGAAAAAGAGTAACCAACCTTGACAGAAAAATCAAACACAGATTTTGGTTCATCGATTGTTTCAGGGGTCATGCTAAAACCTGAGATGAGAAGAGAATAACCGAAAGGTTATAGTTGAAGTGAAACTAAGTTTACAAGTTACAATAGCTGATTCAATTTTAAGAATCCAATACTGAAATCTTTGTCTGATTATGGTTTCACACGTGGTGGGATTTTTGTCGTATCAATTTTAAGAATCCAACGCTGAAATCTTTGTCCAATTATTACTATAGTGAACCTACACGACTAAGGGTCGTCTTAAGTGAAAATTGGGAAAATTTGGGGTATGAATTTATTCATGCTCTCGTGTTTTTAGAACAAAATTCATACTAACTTCGAATTAATTCATGATATGTTGACTAAGTATTTTTGAACCGGGAAAGCTTAAACCTAAAGGTACACATAAAAATAGAAATCATAGTATAATTACATAGATTACGGGTGTGATGCCTCTAAACCCGTCCAGATTTTTTCTGCATTTTCATCTATCTTGTTTTACGTCTTTACACTTCAATATTAATTCAAAACCTACAAAATTAGTACTCAAATTGAAGGAAATTGAGTGTAGTTTGCAGAAATTCAATCATATAGTTGCTAGGAGGTACACATAAATGGCCTTGATCCAATTAGTACAGACATATCCATAAAACAATCATTTTATCAATAATTTCTTGTGCAACAAACTAATAGTTACCCCATTTTCTCTACAAAATTGGCATGACAATCCATATAATTAAAACATACACTTATAATGACATCTTTCAATATAACATTAAACATCTTGCATGCATACGTAAATCATAAAATTAGCAATATTGAATAATCATGAAATGAAACTGTAAGTGGAGAAATCCTATGTTACATTTATTTTTGCCCAAAGAAGAATTGATAGACTTTCCAACTCCCATGGTGGCTCTAATCTCTCCAATGCAGATTTTTTTCTCTTTCCTTCTTTCATTCCTTCTCCCACGGATTCTCTTCTCTCTTCTTCCAATTGCATGTCTGCCTCTCTTTCTCTATTTTTCTAATTTTCTCTCAAATGTGTGGTGGATTTACTAAGCTGTCCTTACTCTAAAATCACGATTCACTAACCCGTAATAACAAAAACATGTATAATTTTGTCAATAATGTGAATAACTAATAATAATAATAAAAAATTAAATATTTGGTCATGAGAATTTGGAATTTTACATTCTCCCCAACTTTTATAAATTTTTCCTAAGTAATTAACCTCAAACAAAATTCTAAACAGTCACAATGTTCTATGTAAAACGATAAATTATTCTTAGCAAGACATTTCACAATCTTATTTTAATACTTAGTCATAGTCATATGTAGCGCATTTGTATTATTAACCCTCTTAGGTTGTATAAGGAATAAAATGAATGCTACTGATCAACCTGTTTATGTTGAGTTATCCATGTAAAGGCTTTGTATCTGGCTATCAGAACAATTCTTTCACTTGTTTGTTCAATAGCTGCTATTACCATTAAGATTTTAATATTTTCTCAAATTTAAATAAATATTATATATCTGAATATTCTCTTACCATTCAATTCGTCTAATTTTAATATCTTTTCTTATAATATAAGATTACATAAAATTATTTCATGGGCTACTAAATTGGAAAGGGGTGTATTGAAAGATAAGAAGAAAGGGATTGCCATCACGGGTTAAGCATCTATTCGGGTTAAATATCATGCATGAATTCTTATTGAATGTCAGTGTAAAACTATTTTACAATAACGGTGCATCTTTGTAAATGCTGAATTAGTGTAGGTATTTCTCATGTGTATTGATTGCTTTCAACTCAAGAAAGCTTTTCACTTACGTGCTAATATGTTATGTGCTATTAAAACCTATGTCAACATGTTTCTGTTCTGTTATACATGTGTATGAATGTACAATGTAACTTTACAATTCCAAAAGTACAAACTTAATAATGGATTAAACATGAATGTAGATAGATAAATAACAAAAATGTAATCATTCAACAAGGAAATAAAATAATTGAATATTAATGCACTTTATCTCTGATTACTGATTACAAATATTGTTACCAGAAGAGCATTACTTTCAATGATACGGTTCGCCTACAAAAAATGAATACCAAACTACCTTATAATGTTATCAAACTAACAAACATAAAATGCAGTCAATTTAGTCCTTGAATCTGCTAACCCTCTTAATCAGATTATTCATAGTAATAGAAAATGCGTCCTGAAACTTATCAAACTCAGCATTGTGATCCCCATATACTAGACCAGGTAATAATTCATATACAATATACCTCCTCATATTTTCCCTCTCTCTCAATGAAATATTCCCAAGCCTTTCCACCACATTCACATTCATTTCCCTCACCTCTTTTTTGTCCATAAACACAGAATACTTATCATAGTCCTCAGGCAAATGCCAAGCATATTGATAATAAGCCGTGAATGGATCGAAAAGAACAGGAATACATCCCGATATCAGCGAGTCAAAAACCGATTTTCTCGTTGGACTGTCTCCCGGTGGCTGTAAACAAAACTCAGACTCCACAAACAGTTTTATAATTGATTCTGGCTCAGAACATTTAACAGAACTACAACTTAGAAACTTGCATTTACCTTCACTTTTCGAACTGCATTGGTTGATCAATATCGACCTTATGTGGTCATCCGCATCATTCCTCGCCGCTCCGGCAAAACTTACAAGGTTCTTCCGATCCGACCTTATGATTTTCAGCTGCCAGTTCATTATATCATTGTCTGATTTCGGATGAAAAAAAGTTGGATGAGGAATTCCAATGTCGTTCAAATGCCACGGCTGGCGTTCGATCAATAACTTAATTGGATTTTGCAATTTTTTGAGCTCTAACAATCTAGTTCCCCAAGGAGAATCAATAGTCCTTCTAAAATCCCAAGAAATTTTCCCCAAAACAAAAACATGATCCTTACCTAAATTCCTTTTCCATGTAACTTGTCTCTCAAGCCACTTAACTAATTCCAAACCTAAACTATCTTTAATATCATTTGAAACATTTTTGAAATGCCATCTCATCACATCAAGTCCACCATAGAATGGAACATAGAAAAGCTTTGCATCACTTTCATTATAAACCCTGCATGGATGTTTCAAAACCCTTGAATGAAAAATGAGTTCAAGTGAGTATTGATGAGTTTTATACCAACCTTTACCAAGTTTCGATCTCGGTTCACCAAACCCTTTATTACTTGTATATCTGCAGAAATTTTGCCATGGAAGCATCTCAATGCATTGTCCAATCAAATCCTTGTTAAATCTGGCTGGTAAATCATACACATAAATTCCTTGACCATCATCACAAGTTGCATTATGTTTATTTTCGGACGTCCACGATCGTTGAACCTTCAATTGTTCCTCGATGATCTTAACAGCATATGCAACCTCTTCATCATATGGTGTAGTAATTGGAAAAGTTCCAAGTTCTTGAGTTGCGTTATTACCATCATCAATTTTTTCAATTATAGTAATAATGGAGGTGCTAATTGTGTTATTGTCTATGGAATAATTTGGAATTTGAAAGGAGGTATTAGTATGAGTGGATGAAGAAAGACAATAGAAGCTATTACTGAACTTCCTTGTAGAACAACAGACATGAATAATGTTGACTGTTATAATTGTGGATAAAGAAGACCACATGTAGATTAGGAATAAAAGAAAGATTAAAGCTGAAATTCTACCTAAAAAGCTCAAAGACATAACCATTTTTGATGAGAGGAGTTTAGTCTGAAGGCTATGAAAGTCGTATATTTGAATTGATTTGTAGTGTATACATTTATAAGCATGGATCAAGGCTATTCAAGAATCGATCCGTTTGACTAAAAATATTTCAAGAGTATCAAAACTAATTATTACAATGAATGAGAAAATAAATTAAATGATGGCTGCAATTACCGAGGAGATATTATTATGGTGATGATTTGTTGCTAATCCATCTATGTCTATTATTAAAAATAAAAATACATATTGTTGAGCTTTAAACCAAGGTCTCTTGAGTCTTGACATCAATTTCAAACGATTCTGAAAAAAAATAAAATCAAACGAAACACGGTAAATCAAGTTCTAATCAATACAATTATTGCATTAAATAACTAATTAATACATTGATATTGATACCGAGTTTTTTTTAATATTAATAATTGATATTTAAATTATCAAATCAATTTATTTTATCTAATAACTGATTTCATGTTTCATACATCTTAAGGTTGTAATGGTGGCCGGACTACAATTATTATTTTTATTCAAAATGCCTTAATAATAAGCGATAATTTTCCTGCAAAAAAAGAGATAATTTATTTTCCATGTACAACTATTTACATCAAATTACTCTCCTTTTCTTTACCACTAACAACTCATTTTTGGTGAATATACTTGACAACTTTTTTGTTTTCCTTTCTTTTGATTTGAGTTGTCGAGCAAACTTTCAAAACATTTCTTCGTCTTTTCATTTCCATCACCATTTTTCAAAATAACTTTTTGCACAAACCTACTCTCTCCATCTTATATGAAACCTACTAAAAAATGCTCTCCTATCCTAAGAAAAGATGACCTAACTTTGTTTTTATTTTATTGGGTTAAGGGTTATAACTTTTCAAAACAACAAACTTTTTTATTTTTAAGTTCAAAAGGGTAGCAAGGGTTCACCATCTCACACGGTCGTAGGTTTTATTTGGCCAAGTAGTTAACACAAAATAGAATATGGCCATGGTCATTTTTATGACTTTATACGCACCCAATAATGGTAAAATTCATGCAAAACAATAGAGTAATATGCAATTGGCGGTCAAACAAAATTTGTAAAAAGAGTGTGCACAATTCATGGACTAAGATCTAAAGTGATTCTTGATTAACTAACATGCTTTCAATGAACTAGTGAAATCAAACTTCGATAAAGCAATTCTAATTCATTTTCATGCAACAATTTGTTACTTTTCAATCATGCAAGAGAATTTGATTTTTCACCAACCTATTCCAATTTTTCAAATTGTTTGCATTTTGTCTTTTTAATTTATCTTTGGTTACAAGTTGTTGTTCTAACAAATTTCAAGATACAAACTTAATGATGGATAGGGCATGAATTTAGACAGATAAATAAAAAGTGTAATCATTCAACAAGGAAATAGAATAATTTAATATTAATCAACTTTATCACTAACTGATTACAAGTATTGTTAGTAACCCACCCTTTTCCCCCCAAAAAAGAAAATTTAAACCAAAATACTTTATAATGTTACCAATCCTTGAATCTGTTGACCCTCTTAATCAGATTATTCATAGTAATAGCAAAAGCATCCTGAAACTTATCAAGCTCAGCATTATGATCACCATATACTAACCCTGGCAATAATTCATATACAATAAACCTCCTCATATTTTCCCTCTCTCTCAATGAAATATTTCCAAGCCTCTCCACCACATTCACATTCATTTCCCTTACCTCTTTTTTGTCCATAAACACTGAATACTTATCATAATCCTCTGGTAAATGCCAAGCATATTGATAATAAGCCGTGTAAGGATCGAAAAGAACAGGAATACATCCTGATATTAGTGAATCGAAAACTGATTTTCTCGTTGGACTATCTCCTGGTGGCTGCAAGCAAAACTCAGATTCCACAAAAAGTTCTATAATTGATTCTGGCTCATTACATTTAGCAGAACTACAATTCAAAAACTTGCATTTACCGTCACTTTTGGAACTGCATTGGTCGATTAATATCGACCTTATGTGATCATCCGCATGATCTCGCGCTGCTCCGGCAAAACTTACAAGGTTCCTCCGGTTCGACCTTATGATTTTCAGCTGCCAGTCGATTATATCGTTGTCTGATTTCGGATGAAAATAAGTCGGATGAGGAATTCCAATGTCGTTCACATGCCACGGTTGGCGTTCGATCAATAACTTAATGGGATTTTGCAATTTTTCAAGCTCTAACAATCTAGTTCCCCAAGGAGAATCAACAGTCCTTCTAAAATCCCAAGAAATTTTACCCAAAACAAAAACATGATCATTACCTAAATTCCTTTTCCATGTAACTTGTCTCTCAAGCCACTTAACTAATTCTAAACTCAAACTATCTTTAACATCATTTGAAACATTCTGGAAATGCCATCTCAGCACATCAAGACCACCATAGAATGGAACATAGAAAAGCTTTGCATCATTTTCATTATAAACCCTGCATGGATGCTTCAACACCCTTGAATGAAAAATGAGTTCAAGTGAGTATTGATGAGTTTTATACCAACCTTTACCAAGTTTTGATATTGGTTCACCAAAACCTTCATTACTTATATATCTGCAGAAATCTTGCCAAGGAAGCATGTCACTACATTGACCAACCAAATCCTTGTTAAACTTGGATGGTAAATCATACACATAAATTCCTTGACCATCATCACAAGTTGCATTGTTTTTATTTTCGGACCTCCACGATCGATGGACCTTCAAATGTTCCTCAATGATCTTAACAGCATTTGCAACCTCTTCATTATATGGAGTACCAATTGAAAAATTTCCTAGTTCTTGTGTAGCATTATTACTAACCTCAATTTTTTCCGCAGTAGTAATAATGGAGGTGCCAATAGTATTATTGTTTATGGAATAAGTTGGGATTTCAAAGGAAGGATTAGTATGAGTGGCAGCAGAAAGACAATAGAAGTTATCATTGAGCTTTCTTGTAGAAAAACAAACATGAATGATGTTTCCTGTTATAATTGTGGAGAAAGAAGACCAAATGTATATAAGGATTAAAAGAAATATTAAAGCAGAAATTCTTCGTATGAAGCTGTATAGAATTGTAAAGGCAAAACAAGATTGTTTAGCTTCTAATTTTCTTGATAATTTGGACCGTTTTTTGGATAAAGACATTGCCATTTTTGTGGTGAGAATAATGATAGGAGTTAGGATTCCTTGTGGTTTTTCTAGTAGAGAAAAAATTGTACATTATTTTGTCACCAATACTTATCATGCAAGCACGAATTAGATGATTAAATAATAACGTGTGCACGTCGTGGTGTGTATATATTTAGTTTGTTGCACGAACGTGGTACCATATACATATGCTTACTAATGTAGTGGTTGCAACTAATGTTTATACTCAATGAGGAAACATCCAAATATTTTTGTTTTTTTCAAAGGTCAACATTAGCATACAAAATGAAGATTATGCTATCCTTAATCACCAGTCACCACCACATTTCTATTCAATCTTTAAAATGGAGATTATCATAATTCATACCAAAATCAAATTTTTAAGACAATTGAATAATACATTAATAGATCCTCGATTTCCCTCAAAAAAGATCATCGATTTGAATTTCTTCAAAACGCACAAGATGAGCCACTTAGCATAGAGGCTATCTGAATTTGATTTCACACCAATTGACAAAGAGAATTGAGTGATAAATACAACAATACACTATATCTCAACTTCCCAAAAACCATGCTCAAGTTCTAGTTTGAAAGCTTAACAAAAAAGATTACCTTCTTTTTTTTTTGAAGGAAAAGAAGATTACCTTATAATTGGAATTTTATAATGTAATATCCAAGAGTTAGGACAGTTATTGTATGAGGTTTAATCAAAGTCAAATGCAAAGGCGCATAATAGATCGATATGAACATCATAAGCTGTCCCGTAATAAACTCGGTTGTATTTCCGTCTCGGTCCCTTCGTCCATAACCCGGGCTCGAATAAGGAAGAGATAAGATGGCCCTATGGAGAATGTGGTCAGAAATCCATAATAGAGTCCCGTCACAATGACTGAATTTAGTATTTTCAAGCATAAAGCTACTAAACGATCTCGTATAAACAATTGATAAATCATGAAAAACCTCTCTTAGTATTTTGATATTTATTTCAATTTTTATTCTTGCAATTTCATTAATATTCGTATATAATAAGAGTTTTGTAAGTAAAGTTAAATTTGTTCGACCATAGTTATTTTCTTTACTACATAAATAAATTTAAACATTCAAGAACACTTATATGAGATGACACGAGTCTCTTCTAACTAAACCAAAGTTCTCGGTTCGAATTTAGTGATCTTGGGAGAGTTTGCCACCTCTTTAGGTCTCTGGGTCCCACAATGTTCGAATGATTAATCTCCGTAGTAAAGTGTGCGGACGATACCGGGTTTACAAAAAAAAAATTAAACAAATGGTAATTATATATTTTTTATATTTATATTTTTCTTTATTTTAAAGAAAAACTAGTAAGTACATTTTTTTTATTAAATAAGAAGGATAATAGTGTAAATTAAATGATTAACTAAAAGATGGATGAGTTGATGCTCATTTGTCTTGTTCCGGATTTGATCAGGGCATTTCCGAACTAGGTAAAATCCTTTCCCCTCACACACCTCGTACAACCCCTAGTTTATTTATTTTTGTTGATAAAATTACCTTTTTCGAATTCTATAATCCAGATGAGACTTGGAAAGTATTAGGAATACTCCAACCCATTTACAAAAACTCAAATTAGCATATATAGTATTATAACTATCTCTTCTTTCTTTCACTTTTTTTTATATATCGGTACTGAAAAGTATTTGCTTTAACATTAATAACAAAATATAATACTCCATAGCACAAGAAAAACACTATTGAAATTTTATTTAAATTCTGCATACATATATAAGTACAACACCATGATATCATAGCACAATATAAAGAGGACTGGCCCATAAAGGTTATTTAAATACTATATAATTTTGATAATTTATAATACTATCACACTCACACAACTTATTTTTAAAAGTACAATCACACACATATATGATACATTATAGATATAGATACTAAAATTATCACACAAACCATGGCCACATAATCTCTGATGATCATGGAAAGTTTTCAGCTTTAGGAGTAGTAGTAGCTGCGGTGGTTTCATGATGAAGACAAAACGTAGAGTACGCAGGACAAAAGAAAAGGATACGAAATACCACACATTTCAAATACAAAAAGTAACAATCTGTGACTGGCCCTAACTTCTGGTTACCTTTTCCTGCACCCTCAACACTATAATCATTCAGTGTTGCAACAATAAGGAGAATCAAAATAAGTGAAGCAGTGGTGGTTTTAGCCATAGTGTAAGAAAGAATATTTGTATTTTTATTTTATCTGATCGATATTTTTTGCATGGAATAAATTGGCTACAAATCATTCAAATTTATAGAACTTGTGATTTCCTTGAATGATAAGTGAACGTATTGAATTTGGCTTTGCTTGAGAAAAATAATTTACACATAATTAAGGTAGCTTTAAACCGTGTTGGGGTCCAGTGTTAAATATTAAGATTGAGAGCGGTTGATTTATAGAAAAGAAAAAGTGAAATTTAATTAAGTCAAATGGTGTAATTAACAAATGGATGACTTTTGAGCCAATGAATTTGTCTTCACGTATTTATAAGTGTAACATTATATATATATATATATATATATATATATATATATATATATATATATATTCTTAATTCTTAATTTTTTTTTTTTGAAGGAATTAATTCTTAAATTGTTGTAATTTAATTAAATGGTGTAATTACTGACTTTTTTTTTTATAATTCCAATGGGAATATTTTCCAATTTGAGAATGACGGTGTAGTTGAGACTTCTTGAATGACATTAATAGGGTCTTTACGTCTACGAGAAGGATTATTGCTGCTCTAATTTTCTGATGTAGTATCAACTTTGTTCATAAGAGATGTACTAGTAATACTAGAAGTAAAAAAAAGTAATTGTACTTTTACAAAAATGGAACAATGTTTAATTTTTCTAAAAACACCATCATCAATTTTCGGTTATCCTTAAAAAAAATCGTTTCCTTTTAAAAAAAAAAGTTCAAGTTTAGTCTTTAAGATATCTTAGTTCTTAAGTTTTTTCCATTTTATTTTTGTTTACAAACACTTATACTCTAAACACTTTGATTTTTTTTTGTTAGTGTCAAATGTTTGTAACTTAAACGACCAAAATGTAGAATGTTTGTAATTTAAAAGCTTAAATTGTCTAATATTTGTAATTTAAAGGACTAAAATGAAATGATGAAAATAAAAACCGAAGTGTCTTAACACTTAAAATTTAAAGAAGAAAAAGATGAAAAAAAAGATGATAAAAGTGTCTAACATTTATAGCCTAAGGGACCAAAGTAACCGGCGCTTATAACTTAGAGATCAAAATTAAATAAAAAATAATAATTTAAAAACCAAAGTAAAACTTAAAAATATAAATGTCATTTAACATTTTTATATCTCAGAGACCAAATAAATATGTCTCATATTTATCCTTAAAATTTCAAAAAGAAGATTATATATTGTTCTAAGAGTGGTTTTATTTTATTTTGTTTGACAAAAAAGCAAGGATTTCATGTTAATGTATCTGTTATTTATCTTTTAGTTTGCTTGGGTTTTGACATGTAATTTTATCCTTTCCATTGTTGATTTTGACAAAATGGAATATATTATTTGTGAAAGAAGCATTTTGAAAAGCACAAGTAGTGTAATGTTTCTTAAAAAAAAAAAAAATCAAATTTCATTTATCATCAAACCAAATTTCATTAAAATTATGATAGAAAACATGGACCGGTTTGTACCCACAAAAAAAAAACATGGACCGGTTCCCTCAAAGACAAAAATCAAAAGGACCGGCCTAGTCAATCCAACCTAGTCATTATTAGTAGGAAAAACAATTTGTAAATATTATGAGTCTGGCTAACCATTACCCCCAGGGCAATGATTAAGGAAGTCAAAAGTAACATGTTTATATTGGTTTCAACAACATTTTGACTTTTAAAAAGTTAAATTTATCACTTTTCACCATTTTTCAATAATATATTTTTATTTTTATCCTCTTATTCAATGCCCCAAAGACAATGGTTAACATTCTCCAAATATTATTAGTATTCTTCAATGAAAAATTTAAGACATTTTTGTGTTCAGATTTGAAAATTGCAAATTTTAATAAAGTAGTATTTATGCGTTGAGATCAAATTTCAATTTTTTTTTTCTAAATTCATTAAAAATTCTTCAAAGGAAAATGTTTCATGGTGCGAAAAAGTCAATCACGGAGATAAACAACGGGAATAAACAAAAGACTTCAACTAACCACTCATTCGTGATTTCTACTCAAAAACCAACTGAACCATTTTTTTCCTTCTTTTAACAAACTGACAAGTGTGTTTTGTTGTCTTAGGGTGTGTTTCTTTCGATGTATGAAATTAAATTCTCAGGAATAAGATTCCTAGTTATGTGTTTAGTAAAACATTTGATTTCCTTGTAATGGTTTTAAAAGTTGTTTGATTTAAAAAAAAAAACCTAAAAATAAATGTGAGTGATAGTTGAAAGTTATGATTAATTGAGATTTAATCTCATGGGAATGTTAACTTCTTATTCTTTAACATGGGAATAGAAAGTTAAGAAATTATGTGTAAAATACATTCAAAATAAAAGCTACCTAGGAATAACTTTTTAAAACTTGAACCAAACATTTAAATGTTTGATTTCAAATCTCACATTCCGAGAAATAATATTAAAATCCTTGAAACAAACACCCATTTAGTTTGCAAAATATTTCGAGCCATAAAGCATTACTCTCCAATGAAAATCTACCTACATAAAATGTAATATCATGAACTTCACATTACAGAGCTTTACAAAAGAACAAATGCTACTATTAGCTGATATAATTCAAGTTAGTTAGTTTGTTAGTGAAATAACTAACAAATAGTTAGGTAACTTGAGCCACAAGTTAATTTGGGTTTGTTTGAGTTTGTTATTCATTGTCATGTTGTATAAATAGTCTACAAACACATAACAATCATTATGTGATCATTGCAATAAAATGTGATTGCTAATCATCTTCACACTCTCTCAATTCTCTATTCTCTCTTCTTCACCAAATTCTCATCACTTTCCCTCTTCATAAAATCATCTTTACACATTAGTTTATATTCTAATCTTGTCAAATGTTCTATCAGCTACTAGTTTCAGAATTATAATGAGAACTTCATCAATTTCTCTAAGTTTCTCTCTTGGTCTGCTCAAGATCAACATCTTGAATAACTTTTACCAAAATTGATTATTATATAATTATATGTGCAAAATCTAATTTTAGATGTCAAACTTCTTGTTGCCAAGAACATTGAGTTGAACTAGTAAAGAGAATTAGAGTGTACATAATGGATTAGATGCTAAGAAATCCACATACAAATTAGAAGTCCTCTGGTTAAGCTTGCTAGAACATAATACTACAAATCACCATTATTATTTATTATAGTGTTACATAATGGAAACAAAATAAGGGCCACCAGATACAAAATAATGATAATAGAGAAGGACAAAAGAAAAGAAAAGGTTGTTTGAAACATCACTTACACTATTAGACTATACTGTCAAGCAAAATGGTGAATTGAAACCAAGAAGCAAGAATTCTACAACATACTATCAGTTCTTGCAGGAAGACGACGGAAGAAGTTGATCGGTGCAGACGGAAGCCTGTTTCGAAATCTTGGATGCCTCATGAAATAGAAACCTGCTAAACCAGCCACCATTTGAAAAGGAGTAACATATAACACCAATGCAGCTAACAAACAGAAAGTAATGAATAGAGAAGTAGCACGCGGATCTCTCCAGCTCAACAGTGCATGAATCCTTTCACCCTGGCTAGCCAAATCACCTACAACCGTTTGTATTCTACCAGCCACGCTCCTCAAACGATCATACCGCATTCTTACAAGGTCAGGATTTTTGCTTGTTGGAAAAGTATCAAATTCCTCATCCATTTCATCAGGGTGTACTACATCAGCCTGTGAGATTCTTGTGTTCATGTGTGGAGGGTATCTTGGTCGGTACCTGATATTGAAAATAAAGTTGGTTAACAGTTAGTTAAGTTGTTTATCTTTATGATCTTTTTCATTTTCATATGGAATCATGTATAAATAGGGTGTCTTTTATTTATTATTATCAATTGATCAAGTTATCAATAAATGAGATAGTTTAGAAATACCTGAAGTTCCATACACCTATCAAGAATAGGTAGAGAAAAAGTGTAGGCAAAATCAACTCCGGGAAGCAAACCAACATGAGAAACAACACATGAACAAGGACTGTTGTAATTGGATTTAACCACATGCAGATATCACCTAACCATTTTCCAACTGCAAACACACCAGAGAAAACTGTCATGAGGCGAAAGAAGTTTGCCTTGCTACGGCGCATGCTCCATAGATGTGAGTCAACATCTGACATGTATTCCACCACTTCTTTACGAAGTGGCGGCTCTGCTCGACCGAGCCGCGCTGCCACTATGTTTACTGCTTGGTGACGTAGCATATCCAGTTGCATGACTGCGAATGGCCTAACGTAATGCATTTTCGGGAGAAGTGGTTTTGAGTATAGGTAAAGCATGTTTGCAAAAGAAGTGCATGAGAATCTTATTGCCAAGTGAAGTTCGCCCATTTTCTTAACACCAGTTGGGTGAAGAACAAGCAATGGATATGAGTGTGTGTAAATCCGTCCTGTTTCAAGAGTCGATATGCGAATTCTCACCTTCCCAATTTTCAAGTCTTTGTTGTGACCCTTTTCACCACTGATTTGGGAATTATCAAAGACGCCTACTGTGAGGACTGTGGCAGGATCAAAGACCTCCCAAGTGTATTGCTCGTTGTATTTTGGCGACAAGTTGTCAACAAGTGTCCTTGTTCTGACCCATTTGTGACCATATTTTGCTACACAATATGTATCAGAAGTGCCTCTACCATCCCTTGTTTTCATTGGGTGGAGTCCTATTGCATTCAGCACTCCGAGTTCTAAAACACCAATTGGAGGCCTCCATAACTGTTTTGCGGTGGGGCGTAGATCGCTGCTGTAATGAGTTGATTCATCAAGAACATGATATCCTCCATCAAGACATAGACGTAGCTGAATTCTGCTTGCAAACTTTTCTCTCTTCAGCTGATCAACATCTACAGCAACAGGCTTTTCCAAGTTGAACCATCTAGAATGAATGATTCTATCATCCGCACGCCTCTCCACAGCGTTCAGTGGTATGATAACCCTCCCAATGATCTCATCTTTTCCCGGACCAACTCGATCTTCAACCGAAAGTATTACATGATCTTCAAAAGGCTCGGCAGCAACAAATAAAAGATCTTCATTCCATTGTGGGTTTAGAGTTCTAGCAGGAACTGTCTTTGTTTTCAGCACTTGGTTTCCTATCTGCACCTTGACATATGCATCAGGGAAACGGTTTTTCTCCGTTGGAATCAAGTCTTGTGCTTCTACAACATTGACACGAACGTACCACAACCTCGGAGCATGATAGACCTTTGAACGTATCACTGTCGTAGTAGCAGGCGTGCTGTCCACAGGTGAAGCTGCATCTGAATGCCATGCATCAGAAAATGCTTCATCTGCTTGAGTACCAATCCAAACAGCTAGCATCAACTCTCCTTTAACTTTCTCCCCTTTCTTATCGTCAAGGCGATACCATTCGGGTGCCAAAGGACTATCTGGTGGAACTCTTAAAGGAATCTCATTAATGTCAAACCTCACAATACCTACAAAATCATCTTTGATGAGATCTTTGTCCTTGATCACAACTTCTAGTACAGATGCTTGCATTCTCTCCTTTGAAAATGCAAAAACCTGATGCCACTCCGGATTCTGATTCTTATCATAGTGTTTGGTAATACCTCTGTAATTGCCAATTCTCACCTCAACAAATGGATCAAGACTCCCGGTAAGATCCATAGAAGGAAGCTCACGAGCCTTAACGACCCTGACATACAAAAAATACATCCTTTCAACTAGATCATATGTACTTGCGGTCTTGTCTTTATGAACAACGCGACCACCAACAACCCTTCCCCCACCGAGAAACGGACTTGTTTCCTTAAGTGCAAAATCAACCGGTTGTAGTGATGTAACTGAGTGCATGTGTACTAGCTTCATAGGTTGTGGTTGATCAGATTTCATTTCATCAGCTTCATACTTCGGTACATAGTGAGTATCTGCATATCCAGTGGAATGTTGTTGATGTTGATGCCGATGATGGTTTGTGTTAGGGAGGTGATGAAATGTGTGTCTTGAGGACTCAACCTTATCACGAGATAAACCGTTCATCATTGAACCCGTAGGTCCGTGGACTTCAGCATGATTATTTGTTGGCATGGACTCAACAGAAGGATTTGGAATTGAGGATTTTATGGTTGGATTATCAGTGATGTAAATTTTAAGGCCAAGCTCACCTCTTACACGAGAGAAAACCCCGCGTTTTTCCAACGGATAGTGCAAGACAACTGCATCAGCTTGAGGGACAAAAGAAGTACCTGTGAGGCTAACTTTACCAAGAAATGAACTTGAGTTAGTAGCTTTGGAATGGCAATGGACATAAGCTTCAAGAGTGAGATAGTGAAGATTGGAAGGATCTGATATGTTGAAGTAGAAGCTCTCATTCCAAACAGGATTAAGATCCTTTTCTTTAATGGTTGTTCGGAACTTTTGGCCATCGAAGTAAAGTTCAACAAAGGCATTAGAAGAACCTTCTCCATCTTTTGGTAGTAGATTGTGAGCACCAACCACATCCACCCCTAACTTTAAGTTGATCATAATTAAATGTGGTTCCTTAATAACTGAGATTTAGATACCTACAAAGAGAGGAATAAAAGTTATGAGAAACAACTGAAATTTTTAACAGTGGTACAAAGATGCTTATATTATGATATGCCTATTTTGTATGCATATTCATAATAAAACATCTAAAAATGTGATATTATCAGATAAACTGTGAACACCTTCTAGGGAAGGCATTTTCAAGAAGTATTTTGTATTTAACATATAAGGAAAGCAATTTGTTAATCTACAACAAGCTACCAAAGATGGAACAATCTCATATAATCAACATAATACGATCAAACTATATAAACAAATCGGTATTAAAGTTCTAGTTCCTTGTAAAAAAATGGGTCTGACTAATAAGAAATTTAACTAGAATGAAAGTAAAGCCTGACTAATGATTATTCTAATAGAAAATTGAACTCGAATGGTACCAAAGTTCATTTTTAACCACATGAGCTCAACGAGTTGGTTTTCGAAGTATAAAAATTGAATATATCTATCATCACACAAAAGGATTAGTACAATTGCAAGTATATATGTGTATTATTAATGCATATTTCCAAAACATTTTTGTAATAACAAAACCCATTCTAATTCAAACCAATTTTGTTTTCTATAATAAGACAATGAAATAGTGTAATATCTAGCAATAAGGTATTGCATGAAAGAAAGAAAAAAGATAATAAATAATGACAGAATTAAACTATCACCTTGAAGAGAAGAAGTAACAAGTTTAAGAAGATCTTTGTGTGGTTTGTTCTCTTCAAAAGGAGAGAGTTGAAATGAATGGCTTCACTTCAAATGAACACAAAAAGAAAAGAAAAGTAAAAGGAGTCAATATTAATTTACCTCTTCAAAAACCGAGCTTTCATGTACACGCATTTAAATAAATAAGCATGTGACCTGCACTGATACTTTTTCAGCTCTAATTTAGTGATCCATTAAACACGGCTCATACACATGATCTTTGTACAGTTGAAAAATATATATTTATAATAAGATAATATGATTTACAAAACTTAGAGTTTTTCTAGCTAGAATAATATAAGAAATGATGAAAAAAAGAATTCTAAATAAGGAAATAAATAAATAATTTGAAGATACAGTAGCCACTTACTGATAGTGTAATAGCTTTACACAAGAATGTGGTAGAAAGCTGAAAGAAGAGTGGGAGAAGAAGTGTTTGAAGTATTTAGTGAAAGGGTGAATAGCAACAAACAAGAACGGAAACACTGTCTCCAATGCTTCATCATATATAGAAGAAAAGACAAATGAGCTTCATTTCTCTGACTCACTACTGGTACACTGACAGTGCTACCGTGCGGGTGACTTCATCATCTTAAATAATATATATACATGCAACCTATATCTCAATATCATTCATTTCCATCTAACCTTAACTTACCCACCCAACACTATTTTTTTATTTTTATTCAGTTTATTTCTCATTTCTCATTTCGTTTATCAAGCAAGCAATGCTGTTGAAACACACAATTTGGACACCAAAATTCGACACATGTACTCTTTTAGTATTTTTCAATTTTTTTTATTTAAAAAAAACTCATTTTATTATAGAGGAGGATTTTTGTAACTCAAGTTTCGTCGTGTCTTTAATCAATTTCATTACTCTATATGTTGTTAATGCTTTGCTTTTTTGTGATTGACGAAATGATCAAAGTGGTTAATGAAATTTATGTTTCAAAAGTTGTTAACAACATACATTTTGTGCTTAATTTAATTGTAAAATTAATTAAGGGTAAAAAAAAAATGTTTAACAAAAATTACCTTCTATAATAAAAAGTATTGTTCATCGTAGGACCCCAAGTGTTATATTTGTGTTCCAAAAACATTTTTTTTGTTTATTTTACGTTTTCTTTTTGACACACATAATTTTTTGACATCTATCACACCGTCCTCTCTACTTTTTTTCTTGATGTGTTATTTGGGTGTATGAATGTGCATGAAACATTGAAACATCTTCCATTCCTTATGAGATAATCATTTTTACTATTTGAATCATCAGTTCTTTTTAAATCTTTTATTTTATTTTACCCATACATGAAATAGTGACAAACGGAGTGTTGATGGAATATCTTAATTAAAAGTTTGAATATTTATCTTTGTAATACAAAATTTATTTCTTCTCTTCACTATGCGATGATCCCTTCCCCGAACAATCCATTATATTGACATCCCCATAAATTTAAGTATAGATGACTCTGCCAGTAGATATACAAATAAATGATGGCGCCTTTAATTGCAAGCATGGGGTTGGCATTGTTCAGCAGAAAAAGAGTATGGTGTTTTGTTACAAATTTGAGCTCATGTAGTAAACATTATGGGTTCCATTGACTTCGTAATTTCATTACGTCGGCATATAGGTCTAGCAATAACATGGAAGACCTCATAAATGCATGAAAGGCTCAAATACACTTTCTTTTTTAGACTGCCACAATTAAGGCCTCCTCTAAGACCACGTTCGATGGCTCTATCTCAATTGTCAGAGATGTTCGTGCTCGATGGGTTAGAGACATGAAATAATTCACATACCCATGTGATGAATTTTCTTTTGTATAAGACTAACTTGTGTTTTAAAGACACAAATTAAGAATTATAAATTGAGATGAAAGATAAATTTTCCATTGAGAAAATAATTTTTTAAACTTTTTGAATGTTAAAATGCACAATTTTTAATATTATATTTTTACATTTGGTTTTCTTAACATGTTGTGCCCTTAAAGGCACAAATTACATTTTCCTTTTTATTTTTTATTAGTATTAAAACTATATTTATTCTTTCATGGAAAAAAATAAAAAAGAACACAAATTCAAAGCAGTTGTAGCAAAAAATGTAAGATATATATATATATTATTTACGAAATACTTATACTTTTAGATTGTAATATTGATTGAATTTATAATAAATAAAAGCTTATATGTCAATTTTAACTAAACAAACAAAACAAAAAGACGGAAAATCAAATAATGTTGTATCAAGACGATAAAAAACAACAACGTTCCCTCAAACAATGAAATCACAAAAAAAAAAAAAGAACAATAGTCAACAGTAAACTAATACTTAAACAATATTTAAAAATCCAACGATGGATGTCATCTCTTGGTAGTAATGTTATGGTCCTCTTCATTTTTACAATTGAAATTAATGACTTAATTTATACTAAATTGATTAAAAGAAATGAAAAATAAGTATGTAGTTTATATAGAACCGACATCCATCAAAACATCGTCTTAATCACAAATATAAGCTATGTCAAACACTATTCTTAAAATCAAACGCTACCGGGTTTGCTGGTTGAAACCCAAGTGACACTTTTTCCAAGTTATCCAGCCTCTCATAGTCTCCTAGAGTTATGCAAGGGCTATCTCCCATTTCTGACTCGTCTGATGGTCTTGAATTAGGATCATTTGCTCTGCCTCTTCTCTTGCAATCCGGGCTGCTCTCCGAAGTGCTCGTTCAGTTTTGTCTATGTTTGGATCAAATTGCAGAACATCTGTTTTGATATTACGCATAAAACAAACTACACAAAGTTCTTAGTAGGACAGAGTCAATTGGAATATATATTTAGTATTTTTGAAATATTTGATTTTTTTTGAATTTTTGAAAACTGAAAAATAATTGCAGAAAAATAAATGGCTGAAAAATAAATGATAGAAAAATATAGATAGAAATAAGTAATTTGAATTGCTTAGTCGAAAATATCAACAATCCCCGACAACGGCGTCAAAAACTTGATGGTCAGATTAGGCAATTGCACCAAATCGTTTACCAAGTAATAAAGTGATAAGTGAGTATCGTATCCACAAAGATTGTCGTTTCGTCTAAACAACTCGCGTTACTTATTTTAAGTTTGATAATAAAATAAAGAGATAAGGGTTAACAGATTTGCAATTTTTATCTGTTTGCAACATAACAAGTTACCTGTTTTTGGTTGCATAAATGTAACAACGGTTAGATGATTCTTCGAATCCCCCCTATTTATTTGTTGGATATTAAATTAACATACATGTTGCATCTAGTTATTCTAAGTGAACTATCTATGTGATGAGGTCGTGGGACGTTTCTATCCTAATCGGTCGTCAAGTTGCACCTATTGATCGCACGGTGATCATTACGTGTGGGGTCTTACTCTCTTAGTTGATTAAAGGTTATCCCTCCTATGACTAACTGCACCTGCTGGTCACACGGTGATCTTTACGTGTGGGGTCTTGTTAATTCAAAGGTAATTGAAGCATGAACTTAAATTGGCCTTCTAGTTTTCCCTAAGGCTATGAAGTGCCAAAGTTCCATTAGGTTAGCCCATCCATGAGTCTTAGGTATCTCAACTCACACTCTCCCTCTCGGTAGTTCTATAAACGGGAAGCCCTATCAGCGTTTACCTTACCAAGGGTCAAGAAGAATGGTTCTATTAGGGTTCAGTTTATTTCCTTCAAGCAACCACTTGTTTCCTTAATCTTTCACTAGTTACCTCCTAGGTTCAGCAGATTTTACTTAGTCTTAGTAATGTCACCTCCTATGTACTTACTGCTAGGGTCAACTCACTTTCGGTATCTTTCGCTAACTATTTACCATTACTTTATAGACAGATAATTATTATAGTATAAGGACATAAATATCAATATATAAGTATCTTGATAGTAATAACAATGTTAGGCCCTGTCACAACCTAAGTATCTAATCTAGGGTTGCGCCTACTACATAATTAAACCTAGACTAACAAAACTAAATAACGAACATAAAATAAATAAATAAACAACATATAATTAAATAATTATCTAACAAAATAAATAGGAGTTCATCTTAGAAACCTATAACTACTTGGTTGCACATGGTAACTTTAGTGTTTTGGAACTTGGGAATAGAATCCCCCCCTCTGTAACGTCTTCTAAGACCTCTTTCATCTTCAATCTTCGTCTTCCCAAGAACCACATAAATACTTTGATGTCTTGCTTTGCCGATTTGCATGATTTCTTCGTGAATTACATCAAGAACACCCTAAAATTTCTATGTTTCGGGAAAACTTTGATTACAGACTCAAATATAGAAAACATTACAAATGTCCCGAAATCATAGGCAATTGCTATAATACTCCTAAGAATAACGTAAGATGACATGTCATCAGAGGGTAAACTGTGACATAATTTCTAATAATGTTTTTTGATTCTGTGTCATGAATGCCAATAATAAAAATTAATTCTATGACACAAAAACATTGCCAGAGGATCAAATTTTGATTTGAACTAATGAATGTTACACAAAAAAACTGATGTGGGACATAGTTGACTGTTATGTTGCTAAAGGAATGTTGGGAGTTATTGTGCCACACTTCTAGTTTACTGATAGGCATGAAAATTCCATCATATATAATTCCATCCTGAAAATATAGAAAACATTACAAATGTCCCGAAATCATAGACAATTGCTCTAATACTCCTATGTTTTGCTGGTAAAACCTACTGAAAAGACTGAAAAACATGTTAAGAATAACGTAAGATGACATGTCATCAGAGGGTAAACTGTGACATAATTTCCAATAATGTTTTTTGATTCTGTGTCATGAATGCCAATAATAAAAATTAATTCTATGAACAAAAATCTTGCCAGAGGATCAAATTTTGATTTGAACTAATGAATGTGACACAAAAACTGATGTGGGATAGTTGATTGTTATGATGATAAAGGAATGTTGGGAGTTATTGTGCCACACTTCTAGTTTACTGATAGGCATGAAAATTCCATCCTGTATAATTACCACCCAGAAGTTGAGGGAATTCTTTAAACATTGTCATTCAGTATTATCAAAATCTTCACCAATTAACTTGCCAGATCCTCCATTCACAGACATACTGAAAAAGGAAACAAAGGGCCTCCAAATTCGCCTATCACCTCTTCCTCCTTGCTTTTGTTTCCTTATTACAGTCTGATTGTGCCTTAGATTAAGGGATTGCCACAATGATTTCCAGTGAAGAATTTTTCCTCTCAGAAAGTTCACATATAACAACTTAAATACAAACATCACAGTAAAGGAAAGGGCATGCCACCAAACATGCCTCCACCTAGTACCTCTTACCCTGCCAATCCTTGACTGATGGACCCCTAAATTAAGTTGTATAGTGACCCTGATTGGCATCACAAGATGGGCTGCATTAATTACATTACACATCATCACTTTGGAAAAATCACATTGGGAATCAATGGAAAGAAAGGCTAACCTCTGATTTTTCCCAACTTTTCCTGCTAAACATGAAGTTCCAAGCATGGTAGATCAGTAATGAACTCTGATGTTGATGAAAAATTGGTGTGATGATGCTTGGATCATAGATCATATGCTTGCTATGAATCGTGGAATCCATGGAGAGATAAATGGCAAGAGGTCATGGATCATTAAAACCCATTTCTTCCATGCCATCAGTTTGCTTTTAGGATCCAATTGAAATTGATAAACAGTGTGGGTATCAATGTAAGCAGTAAAAAGACACCTGCGAAATTGTGGGGAGACATCAATAAACTTAACAAAGTAATCACTTAACTGAAGAAAGAGAACCGTGTGGGTATCCTCTTTTGAATCTTCAAAGCTAGTGCAAAATAATCCCAAACCTTTGTTGACCAAAGATTTATCTAACTTTAGTTGACTTTTATAGTTACCAAATTATTACTTTAGTACACCTTAAACATAAGCCCAAGATACAATTATTAGGGTTTAAATGAATAAATAAATAATTCATTCGTTACATATAAAATCTTAGCAAGATAGTCTCGAAGTATAGTCTTCAAGAGTAAAACTTCAAGACCGCATCAACTTCACTTGTATGTAGAACTGACAATGAACCGAGCCTACTTGGACAATGTTCAAAATTCAACTCGATATTTAACTCACTAGTGCAAAAAACGCTTTTTAAATGGGGTGAAAATGACTTTTTAAATCGGTTCAAGATCCGACTTATAGGTGGCCGATTTAAAAAACTGTCTTTGATTTTAAGTCTCCACCATTTACCCGATTTAAAATCTTTTAATTTAAATCGGTTCACCCCATTTAAAATCATTTAATTTAAATCGGTTGAACACCTTTAAAAAAGGTTAACAAGAGTCAAAATCTGATAATTTAAATCGGT
>Ga0315914_1000715_pt1 | contig 44757 bp, 23 predicted proteins | sample MpolenodulesMG_FD_203920 | JGI IMG/M metagenome (GOLD analysis project Ga0315914, IMG submission 203920) | Medicago polymorpha root nodule microbial communities from Los Angeles, California, United States - elongated nodules | ecosystem: Host-associated > Plants > Roots > Nodule | place: USA... | reverse complement strand
CAGAGTCGTTCAGAGACGACGAAATCACAAAAACAAACGAAAGAAAACAGAAAATATGTGAAATCACTTATTCAATTAGAATAGAAGGAAAAACAACTCAAAGGGGTGATTTTTGGGTCAAAAGTGACCCTAAATCACCCCTCTGACAAGAAAAAGAAGAACAAAGGGGTGACGGCTAGGGTTTGAGAAGGAGAGAAGAGAGAGAGAGAAAGAAAGGGTTTGTCTTCTAAAATGATTAATTTGGGTCTCTTGATTCTTCTTTCTCTCTTTTTCCTATCTCAAACCTTATCTGTCACAATTTTTTTTTTCTTGATCTATTGAAAAGGATGATTTGTGGTCAATTATGATCTGAAATTAGATCTCCATATTGTTTTTCTTTCTCTTTTAGTTAAATAAGTAATTTTCGTATGTTTTTAATTTTTTTCTCGTTTGTTTTTGTGATTTCGTCTTCTAGGACGACTTTGTTTATTTTGATTTTCCGTCTTTGTGAAGTATGTTTTTTATTTCCCGTCTTAGTACGATGTTTATTTGATTTAGGTTGAAAGATTGTCTTTTATTAAGTGCAAATTCAATCAATGACTTTTGCCGTATTATGCTATTAACATGGATGTTTTGAGTTTGTTCGCAGATTCATTCTTTTTGTTTTTAGCAACTTTAAATTTGTATTGTATCGTTGTACTATATCAATTTTATTGAATAAATATAGTATAATTGTAAAAAAAATATGTCGTATTTAGATTGTATGTAGTTTTTAATGAAAATGATTAGTTGAGTTCATTTTAATTGTAACCTCCAGGTCCAACAAGAACAATTGCAACAGAAAAACAAAGCCATGCATGCTTCCATGACCACAATTCAGCAACAACAACAACAAGAGCTCAATCATGGTGAGAACCATCAAAAGGAGACGGAGGAGAGAGATCCCCCAACCTCTGTTAGTTGAAATTTGGAATGTCTTCGTTCCAGATAACTTCAAACCACCATCATTGTCCCCCACTGCGTTCAACACCCAAATAGCGATCATCGAAGCCATAGAATCACTAAAGTGTAAACTGCTGTCAGGAACCCACAAGGAGGCCACCTTGCATAAACCTTCCTTGTTTTTCCATCGTAGAATACCAAGACGTGACAAGAATGTTGATCCATCAATTCTCGTGCAGTAAACATCGAAAAGTATCCAATACTAGCCTCTTCAACCATCGGTAGGGACAAAACGAGCCTCTATGAGTGTATCTTGCCTGTTTCAACGACGTAACAATCAAGGTAGTAAACCTGAACCAAGAAGTGTTCATCGACGCCTTCCAAAACGGCTTGAGGGGGGGACGGTTCAATGAATCCCTTGCCCAAAAACCTACAGATTTGATGGAAGAAATAATGTCAAAGGTGGAATGTTATATCAAAGGCGAGGAGAACAACGTCGAAAAGAATGCCAAAGATGCGAAGGAAAGAAGCAGCATAAACTAAGACCATAGAAGGAATTACTGTTTGCCCCCAGTTCGAGATAGACAGACATTCAAAAAGTTTACCATTCAAGGATGGAGCGAATCTTCCAAGAAACAAGAGAACGACACCATAAACCTTTACACCACTCAATACAGGGATGGAGCGAATCTTTCAAGAAGTTTACCAATAAAAAATAGTCAGGGATCCTCCAATATCAAATGCGACAATGATAGGGTCAAATCCAGAAGGATGGTGCAAATACCACAAGATTAAGGAAAATACCACCAATGATTGCATCCATCTGAAGAGAGAAATTGAAAGGTTGATCTAGATTGGTCATTTGAGAGGCTACATCAAAAGAAACCAAGATGAAGATCGTGATTTTTAAGGGATAACAAGTGACACGAATGGCACGAAAGGTTGATATCCTGAACCAAACAAAAACAACTAGGAGCAGCATACCCTTAACACCATCGCAGTAGGCTTTGCTGGAGGAGGGGAATCAAGCTCATCTCAAAAAAGGTATGTCCGACAAATTGTGTTTATTGATAATAAACATAATGAAAACGCCACAAACAACCCAGAGATTTTGTTATTAAGTAAACACCATATTAGTGGATTTATTTAAAGTTTCTTTAGTTTATTACCATTAAAGTCATCGAGTCTTTAATAAGTTTTTATACTTAAATTTTTTAAATTAATGATGTGTACACATAAGACCAATTTAAATACTCTTTTTAGTTTATTAATATTGTAAATACTCTTAGAGATGTTGGGTTGAAATCAGGGGCATTTTTACCCCCAGCTAGCCTGGGTACACGCCCAGGCTCAACCGATACTTTCTTTGTATCGCTACAAGAAATTTGCAAGAAATTTGACTTGTAGTGACAGCTAAAATCCGTCACTATAAGGTAAATTTCCGTAGCTAAATCCGTCTGTCAGCCAAATGTGTTGTCACTGCATGTTTTCCACCTTTACCTATGGACAAAACGTAGGTAATTCTAAGGAGTCCATTTTAAAAAATATTATGGACCTCTACGTACGGTTACGACTATCACTACAACTCTTTTTTTTGAAGAATTTGAAGAAGGTAGTCACTAAAACTTAACATTGTTTTATTTTTTTTATATTTTCTATTCTACTATAAATTCTAAAGATGAATAAATCATAAAATTACTAGACTCGATGTGAATTTGCATTGAATTTGCGGTCAAATTTTTTGTCCAAGCTCTATAAAATTTTTGGCTCCGCCACTGGTTGAAATGATTGAGTAATTATTAAATATTATTATAAAAAAAATTATAAATGAGTGATATATATAAATGAGATTCACTTAAGTACTGGAAAATGAGTATTTTTATTGTAGATACTTAAAGAAAAACATTATTTTGTTTTTTGGTACAAAATAAACAATTCTATTTTACTAGTGTTAAAAAACGTGCTTTTGTTTTGTGTGTGAGGGCAATCTCTCTTAGAAAAACAAAACAAAGCGTGTTGTTGTACCAAAAAGATATGAAGCGTGTTCCACGTGAATCGTCATAACGTCAACATCCGTAAAACTTATTGAGTATCATATTTATAGACTAATAAAAATGATTGTGCTAATAAAATGACTTATTCGGCTCTCGTAAAAAAAATGACTTTTAGTAAAATAATGACTTATAAAATGAATTTTTAAGTTGACAATATTTTCCTTGAACAATATGTTTATAAAATGAAAAAAATTAATGAACGTTTGGTCCTCTATTGTCACAAGAGTTAATAGGCAATTATCTCATTGAAATTGTAAGTTTCGCTAATTATCTACAAATATTAACAAAATTTCAATTACCCCATTAAAATTGCACAACGTTAATCAATTTATCCCCTTTGTCAAATTCTTCTGTTAATCAACATGACATTTTGCAAATACGTCCCTAAAGTTTTGCACTTATGTGCAAAATGCCCCTTGAACTTTCTTTTTTTTCTTCTTATACTTGACTCAAAAAATATCAAAGGCAAACAATTAACGGTTAGCTTTAATATTTAAGACGCATTCTTTGAATTATTACGATAGAAACTGGTACTAATAGAAATATAACATAAATAACTTAGTTTTATTGATGATACAATAGGAATATAGGATACAATGGGTTCCCTAGAAAATTGAGAGTCTTTTTGAGAGCTTGGTCTTTCCCTAACCAATATCCAATCCCAAATAAAATGCCTACTGATTTTTCATTTGATTTCCCTATTTACTCACTAACTTCTTAATAGTAATTGTTGCCTAATAACATAATAATTGCATCATAATAACATAATAATCAGATGTCTAAAACCACATACAATGGTGGTGTTGAAAGCCAATTTCAACACTTGGTGTGTTTGCAATGGAGAGTTGAAGTTGGTTGAGAAATGATGTGGATGAAAGAGAAGATGAAAGTATTCAACATGTGAAAAAAGCCAGGAAGCGGTTGCCACGCGTCGCGTTTTTGTTGGCTAAGTGAGCGCGTGAGATGCACGCGCCGAGAAGAGGTGAGAGGATAAGGTATAACATGTGGCGCATCCTGATTGGCTGTCTGGATTTATCTCATCTTAATAATTTAAACTCAATTATTTAATTGCAAATTAATTTTTTTTTTTAGCAAAATTCATGATTTATTTTTTTGTCTATAAATAAAGACTTGGTTCATTTGATTTGGACATAGAAAAAAACGAAGTTTTTCACTATCTTAATAATATTATTATCTTTCTATTAGCTTTTCTTTTGAAGTTTTAATCTTCTTTTTAGTGAAATGGATCCCAATAATAATCATTTCAACACCTAGAATTCTTCTAATTGCCCAATTAGCTACCAAAATCCCAACAATTATCAAAATCCAAATCAATTTTCCAACCAACGTCCTCAAAACATACCTAATTTTGGTTTTGCATCAAATTTCAACCAGTCATCCTCTGTTCCAATCTTTAATCCATATTATGGATCTATGATGAGACAACCATCTCAAACACCATCGTTTAATGGCTATATGTCAATGGGGAATGAAAATTTTTCGAGTGTTGGTGCACCTGAATTTCCTGAATTTTCATCACAAATAACTCTTGGTGGCATGACAGGTGCTAATGAAGTCACTCCAAATCCAGAGGATTCAACTCCTAATCGCAAGAAAAACCAGCAACCAGCATGGAACACTAAACAAAATTCGGTGCTAATTAGTGGGTGGATTAAATATGGAACAAGCAGTGTAGTCGGGAGAAACCAGAAAGGTGAAACATATTGGGGTAGAATTGCTGAGTATTGTAATGAGCATTGCTCATTCGATCCTCCGCGCGATTGAGTTGCATGCCAAAACCGTTTTAATCATATGAACAAAATACTGGTAAATGGATTGGCACTTATTATGGCGCTAAGCGTTTGCAAGAAAGCGGTCAGTCGAAGAATGATATTTTGGCAAAAGCGCAAGAATTATACGCAAATGGGAAGAATGTTCAATTTAGTTCAATGGCCGAATGACACGCTCTCCGTGATCAACCACGTTATGGTAGTCAAGTAGGAGGAAATATTGGCTCAGGAAGTAGTGGATCTAAGAGATCTAATGAGAGTGATGCATGTGGCTCACACTCTGTAGAATATAGTGCTGGTCCAATGGGTAGGGAGTTAGCTAAAAAAAAGGGTAAAAAGAAAAGCAAGGAGAAAGTGCTTGAACGATTGGACAAGATAACCTTGATGCAACAGGAGGCTAACCAATTGATGAAAGAAAGGACTCATACTAAGAAGATGAAATTTTATCTAAAGCTAAGTTCCGAAGAGCATCTTGATGACCGGAAGAAAGAGCTGTTCGAAAAACTGGTAGATAAACTTTTAGCAAGTGTACTAAAAATGCATCGAAGTAATAAAATAAGTTTGTATTCACGAGGACTGTGTTAATCTCAATTTAGAAATAAAGTAAATATTTAGGATGTATAAATTATTTTGTTTGCCCTAGGTAGTAGATTTGCGTTGATTGCATAAAATTAAATAACATAAAATAAAGATTCGGTTAGAAAATATGAAGAGAGATAAGATCAGGTCTTTTGAATCCTCTGTTTCCCCTAATTGGTCCACTGCACCTATTCTTATGAATGATTCTCTAGTTTCACGATAGTTAACAAAATAGCCCTAATCAATCCCTTGACTTAGGACCCTCTTCTCAAACTACAGCCCCTAATCCCTTAGGTGGTCTAATCATCTTTGAAGCGATAGTACACGAAAGTTCAACTCCCGACTAGCTAAAGATGAGCTAGTTTGACTTGTTTGCATCCACCAATTCACAACTCCACACAACAATATGAATAGGGTTCACACACAGTCGACATGCAGGTCTACATATTACCATACACTTGAAAAGTTTATAAACGTCAATCAAAATCAATGTCATCACACACTTTGAGGTCTTTCAAGGTTATAACGAGGCTTAAGTAAAGGTGGGATAATATTTGGATAAGTAGGTTACACAAAATTTGAGTTAGGCACTCCTACGGAAATTAAAACATGGATTCAATCCCTCAATCACCCCTTGAAACAACAATTTGTAAAGGTACTAGAGAATATTTGTAACTTGTTGGGACAACCGAGTTTAAAGTTACTCAGATTTTTCATTGTTTGTCCCTTTCATTTTATTTTTTTTATTTTTTTTAATACACCATTTTTTAATGCATTGTTCATGATAATGTTCTTTGTTCTCTAGTACCCCCACCCTAAACTTAGTGTGTTGCAAATTCCAATAGCAACCCCAAACTTATTGTTTAGCAACATCCTACATAGCCTAACTCAAACATAAATCTTTGGGTCAATTCCTAAAAGTCTCTAGGCTTAATTTGTAGTTTGTCACCAAACAAAAATGATCTAAACCTACAGGTTCAATTTGACTTTCAAAAAGGATAAATTTCAATTAAAATCAGGGTAGGCTTCAAAGGCTCACAGGACCAAGCACTTTCACCTCAGTGTGTATATGACAAAAATCAATCAACAGTAAAGAAACAATGCAAGTTCTAGAAATGTAGTTGCATGGAACACTCTATATAAGTAAATTGAAAAATAAAGTTTGGCTATGAACCTTAGACATACAACAACAAACCACTTATCAATTCAAAAATCAACCAGAGACAAAAAATTGACTTTCAAATTCGAAGTGAAAAAAGTGAGATAGGGAGCAAGAGAGACTAAGAAGAGGGCTTTCACCTCGGCTATGACAACACTGGTTGGGTAGATTGAAAGCGGAATGAGCGGCGATAATTAAAGAGCTGAAGAGGAAAGTCGAAGTTGAAAATTGCGTACGTTAGAAGAGCCTGAGTGAAGGAAGGGTCGTGCTTGAGTAGTGGAGAAGGTGGACCATTTTGTATTTTTTTAATAACAAGGGGTGTTTTAGCAATTTCCTTATAGGAAAAAAATTTATTTTACTTTTGTGTGGGTGGGCCGTGGCCCACCTTAACCCATACAAAGCTCCGCCACTGCTCGTAAGTATTAAAAAAATGGTCAACAACATATACATTATAATTGTTTTTTTTTAAGGAAATATACATTATGATTGTTAAATAGGTTTTTTTAAAGAAAAAAATAAACGCAACGAATTAATCTAATACAATTATACAAGCATACAATTGAATTAAGAGGTGTGTTATATGAACAACCATTTATGAGACATTTTTTGTGACAACCATAAATTTTCAAAGAAAAGTGGGTATTGACACGAAAACCAAAACAATAGAGAGAAAGTAAAAATATAATTTGAGTATGAGAGAGAAAGTTATCATAAAATGGTTGTACAAATATCATTTCTCTTGAATTAAATAGCCCAAAGGAGCCCAATTTTGCTTAATTGTTACTACATTCGTTCCCAAATATAAGAACTTTTTGATTAAATATGAGAATTAAAAAAGTTGATAATATTATTAAATTTATTTGTAATTTTTTTTGAACAATTAAATTTATTTATAATTACTATTGTTTTTACGATATTATCTTTTGAAAGATAGAATTAGCTGAAATTTCAACATATTAAAAGTGTCTTATAACTAGAGTGAGGTAATAATTAGTATATTCATTCAGATTTATATCTTGGTATTATCCTAAATGGTAGTATTAATTTTTATTTAATCTAAACCTTATCAGTATTTTTTAATTTTTTTTTTTTGAACAAGTATTTTTTTTTTTGCTATTAACTTTGCCACAAAGGAGAGGAAAATGTGGGGAGTCAAATTCAAACTCGGAATTAGACATAAAAATAAAATATCCTCATAGACAAACTACCAACAAGTGACATTATAAAGTTTGAAAGTCACTCCAAACAAAGCTATGCTTATAAAAAAAAATCCAAACAAAGCTTGAAAGCTTTTATTTTTTTTGACAGGACTAAAGCTTTAAGCTTAAAGAGGATATTTAGTGCTCTTGAAAAAAGAGAAAGGATATGCACCTATATTTAGAAGGGAAAAAAAGGAAATTAATGTCATGAACCTTACAACGAGTGAAAAATATAATATTTTAAGGAGATCGTGTAACACGTTAATAAAAAAAACAGAGAAAGTCCCCTAAAAAAAATTAAAAAACAGAGAACGTGGCCACACGCATATGACGATGAGGAGATCTTAATATCATCAGAATAATTTGAATTGTTCTAAACACCAAGCATACCTTTCTGTTTATATTAAATAAAATCTAGAAGTTCTGTGAGCTTAGCTCAGTTGTAGGGACATTGCATAATTTATGTAGAAGTCGGGTTTCCCAGGCACCCAATTTGTCTATATTTAATTATGTGACCACTGGCCACTAAGCTACTAGACCAAAAAAAAAAAAAAATCTAGAAATATGTACATAAAAATGCACACGGGTTTGTGAAGTACATTAGTACCATATCATGAAAAAGCCCTCCCAAAAACAAGTTAGGAGTCAAAGAAAAATTAAAGATAATGGCATAAAAAATTAAGTAAAATAATTTAAATACATTTAAAGTGATTGGTTCCTTAAAAAAAACTATAAAGTGATTTCTATATAGGCTTCTCATTATTATTCAACCTCTGAAATAAGTCGATTGAAAATACGCTTCGAACTAAAAACGATAATTGGATCGTAAACATTAATAGATTTTGTGCGATTAAAAGTTATGATCAGAAAAATGGATAGTTTCTAAACTATTATTTTTCCTACCATATGCTCTTCTTATGTGCCCTATTTTATTCCATAAATCAGAAAACCCCATTGTGTATTTTTTGAAGGTTTTTGCTCAAAAACATCACACTTCAAGCATTTTCAAACATCAAACACAACATCTCATTAATTCAATTTATATATGTTTGATTCATATATTTTTTTATATTGAACCCTTTCAGATTATATAACTCGAACTAGATCATTCATGTTTGGATTATATAATCCAAACAACTTCATTCTATGCCGTTTTTAATTATTTTGTGGATTTTCGTTAATTGTATGTAGACGTGATTTTGCTTGTTTCAGATATGGACCACATGGACCGTGTTCAGAGCGACATAGTTTCCATGACTACATCTGCTAGGCGAGAGCAGATGGAGAGGAATGTAGCGGAAGGGAGAATGGAAAGGGGCCGCCATGTTGATGGCCTAGCAATCTCAACGATTTTAAGCCCCAACCCTAGCAGCACCATGTGGAGGACGAGGCTAATTATGTGAACTAAGGTTGAGTCAAATGTTTAATTATTTTAATTTACTATTGCAGTGGCGTAGCAATTTAAAGTGTGTGAACAACGGGAAAAAGCTAAAGGTTATACATGATGAGAGTAAGGTAAGGATAAAGGAGCAATGTTTCGAGATGTCATACAAGCCAGTTGTATTTACTGGCTAAAGCATGTCAACTATCCTATTATTGACCACGACCTACAATCTGCATTTGTTGAGAGATGACATAAGTAGATGTCTAGCTTGCATCTTCTGATTGGCGAGATGATAGTGACACTAGATGACGTGTCTTGTCCCTGCATTTCCCATGGCGGGACGCCTCTTGGACCACAATGCTCCTCTTTCCAAGTGTATGAAAGAGGAACAATCCAACAATTGAGGGCACCCACAAAAAATTAAAATACACTTGAGTGCGGGGAGTGTGTGGTTCTCAACATCAAGATGCGTGCAAGACACGCATGTGACACCTAGGTGGCAGAAACTAAAGAGACATCTTATAAGATCCCTTCAAGTTAAATCATCATAAATGTCAACTGCCTCCACTAGTGATATAAATGTCGTCAAGAATCATTGCACGACATTGAATAACAGAAGATCCCGAGGATGCGGAACCTTTGTGTGCAACACAAATTCGAAAACATCTTCAAGATCAGAAGCTTACACTGCGAGAGGAGCCGCCCTTTGTAACACCCTGATTTTTAATATTAATATATTAGTATTGATTGATTGATATTATTAATTAAACTATTCACAGTTATTAAGTTATAGGTAATGAGGAAGTAGACGGGTTAACTGGTTGGTCAAAGAACGAGAGAAAATAATTTTTAGGGAGAAAATAACGCTTTTGGCGAGAATAAGGAGGTAGGGTGCAAACAGAGGTGCATTAGTAAAATTGGGTAGAAAAGAGGTGTAATTAGTAAGCAATGTAGTGTTTTAGTTATTTGGACAGAGGGAGGTGTAAACAACAAGACTGTGTAGTTACAAAGAGAATAATATCCAATCTAGGGGTGCAAATAGTACGTCTGTCTAAAGATTATGTGAGAAAATTAAACCTAAATAGTGTTTAAAAATAGGGAAGAGCATTAATGGATTATGGTTACAAATAAAGAAAAAATAGAGAGAGAGAGAGAGAGAGAGAGAGAGAGAGAGAGAGAGAGAGAGAGAGAGAGAGAGCTAGGGTTTTGGAGGCGGAGGAAGCATAAAGAGAGTTTTATTCAATCTAAGGGTGGTATATTCATGTGGGTAGCAAGGAGTCGTTAACCTTCAGTGTTTCCTTAATTGTTTTGACGATGCTTTGTCAAATTCATGTTCGTTTATGTTGTTGTATTAATATGTTTGATTTTTGTTTCTGAATTGTGGTGTTTTCATGTTGAAGTCATGATTAAAATATGCTTATGTTGTATTTTGAATATATAAGCAAAAGTGAGCAAAAACCATGGAATTAGAGGTATAATTGATGTTTTATGGTGTAATTAGTGTTAAATCAAAGCATAACAACCATATGAAATGTCTTCTATCATCCTGGGGTCATAAGGGTTCAAAAACGGGGATTTTTTTTGACAATTTAGAAGTAATCACGAGGCTTAAAACTTTGTTTTCTAGAGCTTGAATGTTCGCCTAGAGAGCCACAACTTTTAAAAATCTGGGGTTTCGGGGAATGAGGCTCGCCTAGCAAGCCTATTAGAACAGAAAAACGTTGTTTTGAGATTTAATTATGAGGTTAGTTCCATCTTTTAGAACTCTCCTCTAGCAAGCTATTAACAACAAATTTTTGAACAAAGTGAGCTCCTATAATAGTACCATCAATACACCCACCATTCAATAACCACGACTCGTCAAGGATTGGAATATCACAACCTGTTCCAATTCTCCACCTACCGCCCCCACGAACAATAAATCTAGCACGAAGGATACTTCTCCAAGCATAACTCTGATTATGACTGATGTTGGCAGTGAGATAAGTTTTAGAAGGAAAAATTGTGCCTTAAAAATACGAGAAACAAGAGAACTAGGTTTAGTTTGGAACTTCCAACCTTATTTTCCTAACATCGCCATGTTAAAAGCAGCGAGATCTTTAAAACCCATTCCACCATGATTTTTGTGCATAGATAGCTGCTCCCAACTCATCCAGTTAATACCACGATGGGTTGTACTTATGCGATCCCACTAGAAGAATTCATCATCTTCTCAATGGTATTAATTCAGGTCGTCGATAATTGGAATATGCTCATAACATAAGAGTGAATAACCTATAAAACTGACTTAATCATGATTTCTTGCTCTGCTTTGGATAAGCTTTTACTACTCCATTCTAATAATCAACATGATAGGCTTATTTGATCCATTGGTCCCCAAATAATTTTAAGTTTTCATTTTGGTCCCACAATGAGTTTTATTAATTATAAGACCAAAATGAAAACTTGAAATTATTTAGGGGACCAACGGATCAAATAAGCCTTTATTTTATTAATTAGTATTTTTTTTTGTAAGGAAGGGAATGTTTGCATTGATAATCTAAAATCTTTTGGAGTTGATTTAAAATATGAGTCTATGAGATTTAATTTCTTTTAGGGACCCATATTTTTACTGTCAATGGTTTAAACTACCTTAATTTTTGTTTCATGTATTTATCTTTTGTGATACGGATTTGGTTTATGGTTCCCCAAATTTTTGTTTTCTTTATTTTTATTTGGGTGTATGATATTTGGGATGCTAATACGTCATAATGATGCATTTTCACTTTTAGTTTTGCTTAGAAAATTAGTATAAACATGAACTAATAGATCATATAACTTTTTCACAAAAAATTAAATTATATAATATTTTTAATATACTTTCTGCATAACACAAACAATAACTTTATATATGTCTAATCCGATAAACGTTGAGGAAATGTATTAGTATTTACAAAATTTATTCTTTAAGTACCAACGTCATGAGTTATACCCGTCATGAGTTATACCCATTAAAGAAAACATAATTAGTTATACGAAAACTATACACTTAATAACATAAAATTAATTTCTAACCTGATCATTTTTTCGGCCAATCTAAGCAGAGACACGTAAACCAAAAACAAATTACCTTCATTCTAGGGTAACATTTACTACTGTATTGACATTGCACGTCAAGGAAGCATATCTTTCTCTTTTATGTATATAATATGTAATAAAATATAAAATAGCTGTGAAAAAAACTTACCGTTGCTGGTCACAAGAATATATAGAGAAAGAAAGATGATCAAAACATAAAAGAATTTAAGATTTTCTGGCATATTTTTCCTCCTTTGCAGATAATAAATAAAAAATTAGTTGATCATTTTATGAGAAAAACCCTAAGCATTGTAACTTCAATTTATTAGAATAACAACATTTAAGTTAAATTATTTAAAAAGTTCTATATAAGTTTTATACGATTACTTCAGTTTTTATGCAACCACCTAATTGTTATTCAAACATTGGTTTTATTTAAAAGCCAAAAGTTGGTTTTTATTTCATTTTATAAATGAACGTTGTTTTAATTTTTGTCTTTCAATTACAATTAAGTTTGATTTTATTGAAAAGAAATTGAAAGCATGGCTAAATTTTTTTTTTTTGGTCAAGTAGCCTAGCGGCTGGAAAAATTCACCTTAAAGGTGAAATAGTGGGGTGTCCGGGATTCGAACCCCAGCCCCTGCATACATAATGCATTATCCCTTATCAAGTGAGCTAAGCTCATGGGGACAAGCATGGCTAATGTTAATATTACTAGTGTGTGTTCCCGTGTCATGCACAGGGATAAATTTTGATATAATTTATTTGTTTATTTTAAAATGTAATATGATATATTTTGTTGATAATAATATGATGATTGTTAAAATGATTTTTATTCTACATATACTTATATATAATGTATATAGTATTTCTTATAAAAAAATGTATCAACTACTTATATAAAATTATCAATTTTTTGATATAGATTTACTTCAATTATCAATTGTGTTAGAAAATAATTTTAAATAAATGACTTCCAATAATAAATTCAATTTGTGTTGTAATAATTGGGCAAAACTGTGAGTAATCATCGCTTCTTGTCTCAAACTTTCAAAATTTTGCTCATCATCGTTCTCCACTAGGAATTTTTTTTTTAATCGTGTTTAATTGTCGTCTTCGAATTTTGATGTTTCATGTTGAATTCATGATTGATATTGGTTATGGTGTGTTGTTCCCAATCTGCATCTCCTTTCTTTAATTCATTGATGTCCGAATCGTAACCTTCTTTCATTCCAAAACGTGATAATCCTTCTCTTACTGTGCGACTCCCTTTTATATTCCAGGTAGCAAACTTAAAACTATTATTTTTCCCACACTATGTGTTACTCGCACGCCCTGTTTTATTCCCAAAATATCCTTCGAATCATATAATCCGAATTTGATTTCCAGAAATTTTCAGATTATATAATTCGAAAATAGCTTTTACCATAATTTAAATACACTTTGTTTTATTTTATATTATTTAGATGCCAAAATCATAAAATAAATGCAAATATAAACAAAAATAAAAGAACAAAATGATACACATAAAATCTCATTTTATTATTATATCAATACATTTACAATAAGGTATGTTTCTTGTCTAGGGAAGGGGTAAAACTAAATATGCTGCTAAACCAGTGGTGCAAGGTGATGGGTGATGACAGGTTATCTTATGTTATTCTTAACATGTTTTTCAGTTATTTTCAGTAGGATTTAAAAGCAAAAAGGAGGAGTATTAAAACGATTGCCTATGATTTTGAGATTTTTGTAATGTTTTCTATATTTGAATCTGTAATTCTAGTTTTCCCAAAACATAACAATTTTAGGTGGTTTTTGTAGTAATTCACGAAAAAAATCATGCAAATCCACAAATCAAGAACAACTGAAGAATTGTGAAGATTCAAGAAACAAGAGTAAAGATTCAAGAGGCCTCAAAAGACTTACAAATGGGAAGAATTCTGTTCCCAAAGTACCGAGGCAAGTTATTTGAAGACGAAGACCTAAAAACGACAAAAAATCGGAGATTAAGCCCGTAAGAAAGACACCATGCACCTAGGGCATGAGGAAAACACCTAGGGCATGATTTAACAAACCATGCGCCTATGGCATGCAAAGGGGTGCACTCTCATGCACCCAGTGCATGCAAAAACACGGGGCGTAATTGTCTTTTCCTGCTTCCGTTATCGGTAAAGCCCGCACTTTTAACCCAAACCTAGGCAGAAACTCTCACTATAAATATCAGCCTTCCTCATTCAGAATTTCTCATTCATAATATTGGCAGTTCAAGAGGAAGGCAACTTTGAAGCTTCGGGAGAGTTTATATCTTCTCCTTGATTTTCTAAGGTATGTTTTTATCTATAGTAATTTATTTTTAGTTATCATGTGTAACTAAATCTTTATAGGTTAGAGTTCTAAGATGAACCTCTATATATTTTTGTTGGATATTTATTTAATATAATATGTCCTTTAGTTTATTTATTTATTCTTTTGTTCACTATTAAGTTTTATTAGGATATAATTTTATTTCTGTGAGAGGTGCAACCCTAGATTAAGTACTTAGGTTGTGACAGAGCCTAATATTGCTATCACTAACTAGATCCTTATATCTTGATATTTATATCTTTTTACTGATAACTATCTGTCTAGGAAGTAAGTGGTTATTAACTAGCCAAAGATACCGTAGGAATTGTCGACCCTAAACGTAGGCACCCAGTGACTAGAACCCATTGGGTCGTGAGGTGCATTACCGAAGCTAGGAATTATTTGGTTAGTAATTAGGGAAACAAACGCCTACCTGTCCGACTTAAGGCTATAACCTAATAAGACCATTATCTTGAAACCCTTAGTAAGGTAGACGTAGATTAGGGATGCATGTTTGTAGAACTACTAAGTAAGCGTAGATAGAGTGTGCTATAAGTGTCCTATGATTCATAGATCGGCAGACCTAAGGGAACCTTGGCCTTCATTGCCTTGGGAAACACTTGTAAGCCAACATAAAGTTTATGTTTCAATTTCCCTTGAATTAACGAGACCCTACACGTAAGGATCACCGTGCGATCAGCAGGTGCAGTTAGCCATCAGAGGAAAATGCCTAATTAGATATCCAGTGGCTAAAACCCATTGGGTGTCAGGTGGTGCCCTACCTATTTAGGAAACTCCCAACAACCTCATCACTTGTATAGTTTACCTAAGATAAATAAACACAACATTTGCAATACTTATTATCCAACTACGAATATACAGAGGGGATTCGAAGAATTCTAACCGCTGCTTACTTTTCTGCAACCAAAAACAGGTAAACATGCTATATTGCAAACAAATAAAAATTGCAACTTAACTTTTATACCGTCAAACTTACCAAAATAAGTAACAAGAATTGTTCGGACGAAAGGAAAATGCTTGTGGATATGATACTCTACTTATCACTTTATTACTTGACGAAAATGACTAGTACACTTGCCATTAAAACAGACTAGCATTAGTAGTTTTCGCCCATCAAGTTTTTGGCTCCGTTTGATGTGTAAAATCCGCAAGTGCACGGTTTTACCGAAGTAGTAAAAAAATATCGTTCCGACAGGGAGTTATTGTAAATTGATTCTCTTTTCACTTTGATTAGTTGAAAGATTAGGGTTTTAAGAGTTGGGATTTTTGATTGATTGAAAATAATAATAAAAAGAGCCTCAGGATCATTGGTTCATCATAATGACAAATCTTTCACAATCCAAACCTATATACTAATTTTTATGTTAGACCTATTTCTAAAGACCGATTTCTCTAAAGCATATCAAGGTTTCTCTCGAAACCAATGAGTGTATTTCAACAACAACCACGCCTATTCTCATGGTTGGTTGTTGTTGAAACCCATTAAGAACGAAACTTTAAGGTCTCAAGGTTTTCTAGACTATTCTCATGTTTCGAGAACCTTGTCTAATCTCACATGTCCAATACTAACCTTCTTCTTTCGATACTTCGGTTTGTATTTGAAATAAGAATTAAAAACGGTGAGATTAGATTAGAAAAATAGGGTTACATAAAATTAGGGTTCTAGGCTTGGTTTGATAGGGTTAGGTCATTAGATTCATCCAACAATCCCAAGACAAAGAAGTCTACTCACTCATGTTCATTGTAGACATAGAGATTAAGAAGAAGAATGTAACATCCCAATATTTTTATATTCAATATATATGTTCTTTTAATAATTATAGTGCCTTCTTTTAATTAAACCATTAAATTATAAAGTCTATTTATTTGTATCTGTAATCAGCCTATGAACTATTTATTAATTAATTAACTAACCATGATTCTACTCTTTCTAACTTTTTTTTTTTAACAAATCAAAATGATATACGATTCAAACCACAATGATTCAGCCTGCACAAGGTGTGCTAAAGGAGAACCACCGAAAAATATTTACACAGTCAAGCTGCCTCTAAAGGATCAGCATCAACAAAAACTGAAACTAAATTACACCTGTATACCCATACACAGAAGCGGGTGTTTCCACCAATCAGTATAACTATAACAAAAAGAGGCATGCTTAGATTTCAACCACAAGAACGAATTTAGCTTGATTTTTTCAATGAGAGCACTGGAGGTGGCGACTATATTTTTGAATATACAGTAATTCCTTTCCTTCCAAATTACCCAAATTGTAGCAAACCAAATTGTTCTAAAAAATAAATGGGATGATCTCGGCATACCCACCAGTGTGGAAACCTGAGTAAAATGATTGCGAAGATGAACAGGAGTAACCAAAGAAATTCCTAACCAGTTCCAGACTTTAGACCAAAGCTCTCGGGATTTGTCACATTGAAGAAATAAGTGTGTTGTCGTTTCCGTACTCTCGCACCCTACTGCTGCGCACATGATTTCTCTTTAGGCAATTTAAGGTGCCTAAAGAACAGTCTTCAAAGTTTGAGGCGTCTGTTCAAGCCTTATTGATGAAAAATATGATTGGGAGGAAAGACTTCATTAAAAGTGATTAGTCAGATTTCTTGTGAAAATTAGTCAACAATAAAGTCAGTTAATCGGTTAAACCATGATTCAGAATAAGATGACAAATAAATAAATAAAAATATAAAAATATTAGTAAGTAAAATAAAAAAATAGAAAAGAATGCAACAATGGTTGGCTTAGGGGTTCGACCACGATCTAAACTGGTTTAATCAATTTCAATTAGACTATGGTTAAAATGGCGTTGAACCAAGCCATAAAGTGACGAGGATCTAATGAAGCGATTAAATTCATTAACCTTCGAGAGAAAAAAATTGTCTATACTCCAAATTATTAAGGCTCTTTTCTCCTATAAATCGGAGGGTTATCAAAAAAAAAAAAACTGATGAGAATTCAAATTAAATTCTTTCTCCTATATGCACCGGTATATTTGATTATTAAATAGCTATCCGTATGTTTATGAATTAAATAGATAACGTAAAAAAATTAATTAAATAGCTATTTGTCAATTTAGTATTTAAGAAAGATCATTTCATAAGAAAAATGTTACAGTTCTCTCTCAAAAAAAAAAAGAAAAATGTTACAGTATTTCATTGTTTACATGTATCATATTCTTTTTTTTACAGTTTATTGTACAAAAAATTCCATATTTATTAGGGTTAAATATGTTTTTAGTCCTTACATTTTGCGCCCCTTTGAAGAATAGTCCATACATTTCATTAAATGTTTTTAAAATCCTCACATTTTATCTCCGTTATCAAAATTAGTCCCGCTGTTAATTCTCTAAAAGAATGTTGATGTGGTAGTTAGTGGGTCCCAATTATTTTAGAGTTAAATATGTTTTTGGTCCCTACATTTTGTGTGACTTTGAAGAATAATCCTTATTATTTAGGGATTTTGAAAACATTTATTGAAATGCAATGACTATTTTTCAAAGTAACACAAAATGTAGGGACCAAAAACATATTTAACCTTAAAATAATTGAGACCCATTAACTGCCACATCAGTATTCTGTTAGAGAATTAATAGCAGAGACTAATTTTGATAACGAAGATGAAATGTGAGGATTTTAAAAACATTTAATGAAATGTAGGGACCATTATTCAAAGGAGCGCAAAATGTAAGGACTAAAAACATATTTAAACCTATTCATTATTATGAGTAATAAAAGTTAAAAAAAATTGTGCGACAAAAAAGTTAACCAAAAAAAATTAAATTTGATTTCACTGACATTTTCATAGATAATATTTTGTTATTATAATAATTTTAAATGATAGAAAATGATTTAAAAAATAAAATTCATTTAACTACAACTTTAAAGATCAAATATACCGAATGTCCAATTATCAAATGTATCTAATAAATTGTCTATTTTTAGTTATCTACTAACCATTCCTCTAAGAAAAAATAATTATCTATTTTAAATGACTGACCACTGTCGCAGTGCATGCAAGTAGGTATCCAAATTAATTTGACAAAACAAATCATAGACATTGAAACACATGAAATGAAAATAGTAACATGCGAAGTACGTGCATCGTGGTGGCACGTACACAACACTATGTTTTTAAGATAAAAAACAACCGACTTTCCCGGGAAAGACATAAACATAGTTCCCTTTCTCCAAAACGTGCTTAATTTGATTTGGAAAATAACGTTAGAAGAAGAAGAACACATTAATTAATTTGTTCTTCTTCTTCCTCCTTCAATTCATTTAATTTAATTCATATTCTTCTCTTCATATATATTAATTGTTGCATTCAAATTTCTGTCTTTCTTCATAAACAGGTAATCACAATGTCTAATTTCATTTATGTTTTTTTCTTCTATATTTTTCTTTCTTTCTTGTAGACATGTTTTGTTCTACGTTGCTTGTGTTTTGTCTAGAATGCCATAACAAATCCATAATGATGTAATGTCTCCATCTTTTACGTTTTTCTAGAAACAAATTAAACGATAAAAATGAAATTAGGGACCTCTCGGACGAACATTTATATTGTAGAAAATGCGGAGGATACAACTGCAATTGCGATTTTGAAGACTTCTAAAACCTCTATTTTGTTTCGGCAATTGCGGTTGCAGACCCCAATTTATTACTATGATGTTACCATTTCCAAAATACAAATTATTGGTGGCTATAATCTATAATATATGGTAAAAAATATTCGAAACTTGCAACATTTTCATGTCATTAATTAATTGGACATTGTTTAATCTTAATGGCTTATTTAGACTAGTGATTCTACCAAAAAACCTGGAGCTATGTTGTGCTGTGGAGGTGCAGATGAGGATTTAACCACTTTAGCTGCAAATCATTACAGTTCAGCAGCTATAGGGGCTAATGCATATGGTGGTGGTCGTGGTGGTGGAGGAGGTATTTAACATATCTCTTTCATAATTTGCATGCTTCATTTTCTTTCAAATTTTTCACTTTTTGGTTATATCTTACAAAAGATAGAATAAAGTTAAACCATAGTCACATGATTCACAATTCGGGTTGGTACGCGGTAGGGTTTACGATACACGACATGTGAAGAATACAGTGCGTATTGGGTATAGAACTTTGGTACGCGTCTGTTACCAGTACTACCTAATTAAGTATAATAAGCTATTAATAAATTCTGAAGACAAAGATCTTGTTTACCCATTGTGAGTTTTTCCAATTGCTCAACATCGTCTCCGGTGCTTAAAATCTCTTAGTATTCAAGAGATTTTCTCTAATCTTCAAAGAGATTTTCTAAAAAAAATCATTTGCACCACCGGAGATTTCCCTCTATCTTTTGTCTCCTATTCAACCTCTTTTGCTCTTTCTTTGATCTTCACTCAGATCACCGGTTTCGAGGAATTATAGAGGAATATGTGTGAACAAATTCGCAAAAGTACCACAAACCGGTAAACAAGTAGCAATTTGCGGTTCGCGGCATGTCAAAAGAATTATGTGACTATTAGTTAAACTATTTTCATATAAGTTGTTTTCATAAGTTATTATGGAGAGTTTATCAAAATAAGTTGAACATAGCCTATGGACATGTCATAAGCTATTTCAATAAGCTCTCTCAGGCAGTCTCACAAGTCGATTATGTTACTAGCAAGCTCAAATAAGTCAATCCTGAAATAATTTAGCTTATACTAACTATCTATTCATGTAATGGACAGTTTGATGATTGACACATGATAACAAGTTTTGCTTGTTGAGACCATTGATTGGCATTACCTTGTTTGATAAAACAAAGAAGCATATGAGAGGACCGAAAACAAGGATAAATTCTAATTTAAGTTTTAAATCTACTGGAAAATAGAAAGAGTTAAAATATATAATTGGAGTTTTATATTCTGCATAATTTCCTCTGAAATTCCACTTCAACAGAATTAGATACGCGCTACTATGTAATTAATTTTTTTCTATTTATTTGCATAGCTCTTATTTGTATTTTCTGATAATGTATGACAGACTGATCAGTAATTTGGCACAATTTATCTCAGAACAAAGTGACAAACTATAGTTTTCTAATACGATCTTAACTATATAATTTGTATTACCTGAGGGAACATACGTATAATAAAGGTTTTAAAACGCAGTCTCGATCTTTGATATTATAGATAATAATCGCAATCAAATAGCTGATAGTATACTAGGATAATTGCAGTCAATCGTAGCCACGTTATGAGTTATGACTGCGGAGACTTCAAAAATCTTGATGTTCAGGGCCTAAATATCAGTTGTGAACCTTTTTCTGATGTATTTCTATAAGTAACTTTACTATCCCTAGATATGAGAAGAGACTTACAGTAACTTTTGAACACAGGCGGCGATAGAGGAGAGCCAAGGAGCAATATTATCAAGAGTGGTGGTCCGCAGAAAGCATTAGAAATTGAGTCACCTGAAATTAAGTTGAGCGAGTTAAAGCGGTTAACAGATAACTTTGGTACAAAAGCACTTATTGGAGAAGGTTCCAATGGGAGGGTTTTCCGTGCAAAGTTGAGTACTGGGGAGGAGGCTGCAATTAAGAAGCTGGATACCGGTTCTTCACCGGATCCTGACTCCGATTCCGATTTTGAAGCGCAGGTATATATATATATATTTTATATTTGAGATTGATAATTCATCGAGGAAATATTTTGGCTGGTTGGATCGTCACTATCTGAATCATATGTCATTATGGAACCATCATACAGTTAGCAATTGTTTCAAGACTGAAGAATGAACACTTTGTGGGGTTGATGGGATATTCTCTTGAGGCAAATAACAGAATTTTGGTTTACCAATATGCAAGTCTTGGTTCTTTGCATGACACGTTGCACGGTAAGCCTAACAATATAACTAACTTCTATATATTAAGGAAATAGTTCACGTGCGTTAATATGTTGAACACAACTAAGCTTTTGATGTTCCAGGAAGAAAAGGAGTTCAAGGGGCTGAACCTGGTATAATTTTAAATTGGAACCAAAGAGTAAAAGTTGCATTTGGTGCAGCAAAAGGACTTGAGTTTCTTCATGAGAAAGTTCAACCTTCAATAGTTCATAGAGATGTTAGATCCACAAATGTTTTGCTGTTCAATGATTATGAGGCTAAGATTGCAGATTTCAACTTGACAAATCAGTCTTCTGACTCGGCAGCTCGACTACATTCAACAAGAGTCTTGGGAACATTTGGCTATCATGCTCCAGAGTATATATGCTTGAACTCTACCTCACTCTTAGTTTGATGAAACCTAGTTATGCTTAGGATTTGGATTGCCTTTGTCAGAAAAATGTTGAAGTGGACGCAGCCATGTAATCTCGGCCATCCAATTGAGATCAGACAACTCACATTTCAACTTTTGTAATCAACTTTGAAGTTTAATTTTCAAAATGTAAGTTGTCTCATCGAGATCGGGTGGCCAAGATTGATCCATGTAAACTTCAACATTTTCAACTATGGCAGATCCTGGAAAACTTAACAATTTCGATAAAACTAAACCAGTATTGTCAATCGCAGATCACACAAAATAGTGGTTCGTTCAAATTCCTCTATACAATAGTTCTATAGCTGATATTTGACAATATTTTATCGTAAATAATGTATCGCAGGATAGTAGCGATTGGCTGAAATTCTGCTACGCAATACTGCCACTATAGTTCATGGCAATATTTGAATTGCAATGAATGATAATATTGTATTTTTGTATCTAGACTAAGTATAATAATGAGTAAATGTGCACACCTTCACAAAATTTGAGCTTCTTGGCTAATCTTTGGATTCCTTTCCTAGTTAAGAGAATTTCATGTTTTGTAAGTTGAAAATAATTTAATGTTTTTCTAAATGATCATTTATTTTTCTCATTTTCAGGTATGCTATGACAGGGCAAATAACCCAAAAAAGTGATGTTTATAGTTTTGGAGTTGTGCTTTTAGAACTCTTGACAGGAAGAAAGCCAGTGGACCATACAATGCCTAAAGGGCAACAAAGTCTTGTAACTTGGGTATGTCCTTTCAAACATTCTCACATGGTTTTATTGTCTTTTGGATCATATTTTCATTATTGTATACTCTTTGTTTTTACTAATATGATTTCTGACCATTGCTATAGGCAACTCCAAGACTAAGTGAAGACAAAGTGAAACAATGTGTGGATCCTAAACTAAACAATGACTATCCGCCAAAAGCGATTGCTAAGGTTCGTTCCTTTGTTTCTTAGTTCGACCTTCAATGAGAGTGTACCTGAAAGAACTTATGAAAATAGTTTATGACATGTTTAATAGTCGTTTTCATCTTGTTTCAATAAGATCATTTTTCTCTGAAACTAGAAGGTTAAAACAAAAATAAAATGTTCATTTCAGTAAACTTCTAAAATAACATCCAAAAACAAGTTATAACTTACATAAAAACTTTTTCACTACATTCTTGTCTTGATTACAGAAGTAACTTAGATATAAGTGTTTATATTGTAAATACTTATTTAATAAGTGCTTAATGAATCTTTTTATCTGATCGCACCGAATATATCTAAAATATCATGGTTGTAATCGGTGTTGGACGTGGATATGCAGTTGGCGGCAGTTGCAGCACTTTGTGTTCAGTATGAAGCTGATTTCAGGCCAAACATGACAATTGTTGTCAAAGCTCTCCAGCCACTACTCAATTCGAAACCGGCTGGACCTGACTCTCATGCTTGACATTCTGACCATACCCTATTTCAGAATGAAGGGTTAATCAAGTTTTAGGGCGATTAATTAGTAACACAGTGAAGTTGTTCTTAATTTTGTTGTTCTAGAGATTGTACTAAGCCAAGTTGATTCAGGCTTCTTGATATCCTGAGTAACCGGAAAAATATTGTGTGTATAATGCATGAACTAGCTAGACCATAATTTGTCTATATAAATAAAAATCAAAGGGGTTTATAATTTGTCTATAAGAAAAAGAACATATGTTCTGAGTAATGAGAGTGACTCAATTTGTCGGTACCATATTTTGAGAAACAGGTTTATTGTAGCTATCACCAAATTCAGCATGCTCCAAACCTTTCAAACGACTTGTCAAAATGTGGTTGAATTGGTCATTTCAAAGACCATCTATCGTCGAAATGAGCGAACATCAACAACTTTTTTTTTTCCGAGGATGAATGCACTATTAAAGATCGTGGATCTTTCATTATTCGTGGATTAATTCAGTTTGGCTGTTAAGATTAAGAGTTTGGGTTGCTAATTTTCTTTTGCCTTTTGAAACTTCTATATTGATAACATTTATTTAGCTTTCAAACTATGGATGGAAAATGTCCAAACACACAGTGAGTTACGAAAAAATGGTAACATCCTTCACATTTTTGAAAAAGTAATTATTTAGAGAATGATAAATTAATGCTTATGATTAATATATTTTTAATTTTAAGAATATTATAACTACATATATTAAGTTTTTTTAGAATTCATGTATACCCTTCAAAACCTTCCCAAAATCCTTATCTGATACAATATTTTAGTTCCTCCAAATATAGAGGATTTTGTATTATGAAGAAAAATGAACCTCAAAGGTCTTCTCCTCTTAATGCCATCTATTTCTTCAACTTGTTCCTTCCTTTTTTCCTAAACCCCTCCCCTCCATTATCCTCCAAACTCGTAAACAAACCCAAGTATTTCGGGTTTGAATAAGTGTAAGTATACACTGTCCAAGTTATAGTATAAAAAATATTGATACCACAGGGTCTGGGACGCTATAGCTTTCCGGTAATACACTTGTTTGCAATGACATAAAATAAATCATAAGTGTCACAAAAATAAAATAAAGATAACTGATGAGATAAATCCGCAAGTGCACAATTTATCGAAGTAGTAAAAAGAAGAGTATCGTTCCGACAGGGAGTTATTCAATTCAATTAATTTTTATTGATGATTAGAAAAGAGTTTTCAATTGAAAAAGGTTTGATTTTTACAGTTGAAAATAATAATAATAAAAAGCGCATTGGGATTATTGGTTCATCTAGATGACAAGTCCTTCACAAACAAACCCTAAACCAGAATGTTATATTGGACCTACTTTCCAAAGAGAAGTTTCTCTTAAGCCTATCACATCTCCATTCGGTCTCAGTGAGTGTGTTCCTCTAGCAACCACGCCTATTCTCATAGTTGATTGCTATTGGAATCCTTGAAGAACGAAACTTTATTTGTCTCAAGGTTTGCTAGACTATTCTCATGTTTCGCAATCATTGTCTAATTTCACTTGTTCCAATATTAAAACTTCATCTTTCGATCCTTCGCTTAATATTTGTGATGATGAATTAACAAGTACTAACCATCCACTGTCGCATTATGAGTTTGATACTTGTTAATTCATTATAAAAACGGTGAAATTAGATTAGAAAGTAGATTTATATAAAATTAGGGTTCGAGGCTTGGTTTGATTAGGATTATGTCATTTAGACTTATCCAACAATCCCAAGACAAGAAGAGTCTACTCAATCATGCTCATCGTAGACATAGAAGAGAAGAAGAAGAAAAACATAAAATAAAATAATAAAAAGGAGAACTTTTATTAAGAGAAAATAATTGTCACTATTGAATTCCAAGAACAAAAGATGATTTGTTGTGATAGCTAGCTATTCTATTTATAGTTTACAATGACCGAAGCCCTAAGAAATACATCACTAGAATGTTCCACAAGAAACCACGAGTTTTTAGGTCAGAAATAAACTAATAGGTAGTTTGTCCTTGAAGTAGAAGCAGCAAAAGAGAATCCTGGGAGGTGGCACGGCCGTGTGGCTGGTGGCACGGGCCGTGCCAAGCTTCTGACTTGGGAGAGACATATTTTTGTTCTCAATCTTCGTATTTTAAGCACGGATCAATTCCAAATCCTCTTTCTTTTGCTCCAAGACTGAATCTTTAGAATATTTATTTCCTGAAATTAAATAACTTACAATTGAAGTAAAATAGTTGTAAAAAGGAAATCAAATTAAATAAAACGGACTCAAATATTATATTAAAAACACTAATTATTGACTCAGTTTAGGAAAACAGAGAAAAAGACTTAGAAAACAGTTATTCGACCTTCCTCGACGATCTACATCGGCATATCTTCATACTTTGTCATACTCCGTTTCCACATCGTAACTACTTGGATCTCCAGTGCAACTCTTCATCATGCTCCACAAAACATCTATAACAACCATTACTAGTTCAAAATGATTAAATAACACCAAAAACTATATAAAATCGTAAATTCCTAAATAGTCACTGATTAGATGCAATCAGTCAATTTATCATAGATTATAGGGGATAAGTGTAATGTAATAACCTACCAAATTACCGGCTATCACACTGCCAAAACTCATCCTTAAGTGATGCAGCTCAAACATTAATACGAAAGAGTTCCTAATTTCTAGCTCTCACGGTAGTTATGTATTTGGTCTCAAGAGAAATACTAACAACACACATTTAACACACTTTTCAACATACTTTCTTTGATTAGTTAAAATTCACATAAGTTCCAACAAATCATATGGGTCCCATATAAATTTGGTGGATCCCAAGTTAATTTTAATAATTAAATAAAATATGTTGAAAAGTGTGTGTTCCTAACATTTATCTTCGTCTCAAAGTATGGGTTTATGCCACAATTGGGACATTTTCGTGCTTTCCTCCAAAACGAATGAACTCGCAGTCACAATGTCGTCACTCGTCACTATTGCTTCTGAGTACACAAAATGATCTCATTCTCGTTTGTCGTATTTGCATTTTGATGGCGATAATGAATTTAATGTTACGACGGAAATAGAAAAACAATGTTGCCAAACAACAATGGAACGACTTTCATGTAATTTAGTTTAGAAGAAACTGTCCCAAAGCCTTTTGATTTTATTTATTTATTAAGAAGTTGTTTGAATTTTGATTTTTATTGGAAGGATTATAATCATTTTATGTTTCTTCTTAAAAAAAAATCATTTCATTTATGTATCTTGTTTGTTTTTGAAGGGTTGGAATCATTTATGCTACTTTTTGACAAAATAATGTTTTTGGTTAAATATTAGGTCAAATATCATTTTTGGTCCTTTTAGTTTGACAGAATTCTCATGTTAGACATTTAAGTTTCGAAAGTTTCAATTAAGTCTTTTTAGTTTGACAAAATTCTAAGTCTTTTTAATTTGACAAAATTCTCAAGTTAGTTCTTTAAATTTCAAAAGTTTCAAATATGTCCTTTTAGTTGATAAACTATTTCACTGATACCCCTGCGGCCAGTCTCCGTTTAACTGATGCTGATGTAGCTGTTAAGTTGTTGACTTGAATCGAAATGTTGCCTTTTAAAAGCTCGAGGGTGTCAAAACGTTACGTTTAATGGTCGCAATTGATCATTTATAGTGCTAGAAAGACAGCTATTTACAATAACAAATGACTTTCTAACACTATTAAACGACATTTATAGTGCTAGAATGATGATTTGTGACGATTAAACGTAACATTTTGACACCCTGAAGCTTTTAAAAGACAGCGTTTTGATCTAAGTCAACAACTTAACGGCTACATCAGAATCAGTTAATTATTAACTGACAGCAAGGGTAACGGTGAAATAGTTTATCAACTAAAAAGACTTATTTGAAACTTTTGAAACTTAAAGGACTAACTTGAGAATTATGTCAAACTAAAAGGACCTAATTGAAACTTTCGAAACTTAAAGGACTAACTTAAGAATTTTGTCAAACTAAAAGGACTAAACGTGGCATTTGGCCTAAATATTACGAAAACATAGGTCCATTTTTTTATATATATATTATTTAAAAATCAAATTAGTGTTCCTTCAAAAAAAATTAAAATAAGTGAAATTTTATAATTATTTGTAATAAACTAAAAAAAATCAAAATAAATAAATTGATTGTGTGTGTGTGTATATATATAGTCGAGACCCATTGACACCATGTGCAAGTCATTTGCCTTGTATCCCCGTGAGCTTAGCTCAGTTGGTAGGGAAAATGATATACACAAGGTTTGTGATTTGATGGATATCCATGGGTATGGGTAGTATGATATCCGTCCCCGCCCCGTTGGATAATTATGGTACCCGTGCCCGTCCCCGTGCGGGTATCTCTATACGGGTAATCCACGGGTATTTAGATACCCACGGATATTCGCGGGTACCCATTAATTTTTTATTTTCATTTTTTTAAAAAAAACTTTTTTAATTACCTACAAACTTCAACTTTTAAAGATCCATACATAACATATTCCATTCAAATTTCATAATTTATACCATAATCCAACAAAAAACATGATTCTTACATAATCCCAAGCAAATTCATCATACCATAATAAAAGGATAAAAACAACCAACATCCAAATAAACATCCAAAAAGCATAAAAACCTCCAAATAAAAGCAGTAAAGGACTAAAATCCAAATATTCATATGCATTCCAAGCTATTTTATATATACACATAGATATTTTAGTAATTTACTTAATTTATTAACGGGTATCATCAAATCCGTGTCCGTATCCATAAAATAACGGGTAGTTATATACCCGTTTATTGTTCCCGCGGGTACCCGTTTAGCTACCCGCCCCGTGCCCATGACGGATTTTATCCGTGGATACCCACGGGCACGAATTTTTTTTGTCCTCCCCAATGCAAGATTATGTTGGTTTAATTCAAATGCGTAACAACAATTAGGGAATCCTAGAATCCCCGCTTCCGTCTTTGTTGGAATTAATGTGCTTAATTATAATTTATTACTTGTCTTTGGATTTATGAAAGTAGAATTATGACCCGTGATATATTAATGAAAGTTTTTTTTTTTTTATATTGCCGCAATTCAACCAGTTACAATTGCGGCGTTCCCTAAATTCATATTTAGATTTGATTAAGAGAATTTAATTGAGAGACTAAGCAATTTACTAATGTCATGGTCAGAGGGAAGTAGGGTTGTCAATCCTATAATCCACCTAAAGAGCATATTCATCATTGGTTTGAAAAAGCATTAGAGAATGAACATATAAAAATCAAATCTGACACTTGAATCATAAATTGAATAAAAAACTTTATTAATTGAATAAAAAAAAAGAAGTGTTTCATCGTGGAACCCTAATCAAGAGAGGTTTAGTTGCACATGGATTAGAAAGAACAATAGGAAGATGTAGATCCTCTGCCTTGAAACTCTGGTGCTTAACCCCTGCCTTGTACCGCCAGCTTTCTGAATGAATAAAGAAGAAGAAGACGAAGAAGAAGATGAGGGATATGAAATTGACACAAGGAAAATTAAGCAAGCAAGAAAAATTGAAATAGGCGGGATAAACCGATGTGAAACACATTGTTAAAAAAAACCCGATGTGAAACACGATGAAACATAATGAAAAATCACTATAAGGCCAAACCTCTCAAACCCTAGAAGAGGAAGACGACGCAAGGACTCGACATACGTACGTACACTCAAAACCAAAAAGGAAACCAATTTCTATATATAATATAGTAATCAAATAAATGTGTTAATATACCTTTAAAAAAAATAAATGTTTTATTATATATACATTTTTTTGAAAAGGGATTATTACATATTTTGTTGATTGTTAAAAAACGGATATAATAAAAAGGTAAGTAATAAATATAAAAAATCATATGAATTTTGATTTGACCTACAGTAATATATATATTTTATTATTTCAAGAACATAATATTTTTTGTTTTGTTTTGCATTTGACCACATAGTTTATTTGAATTTGTGAATATTTAGGTTTTTTTTTAAAGAATGAATGTTAAGTATTAGTACATGTACATCAACCTGAATAATAATATACTATCAAATTGCATTGAACCCACCCCCCCCCCCCCCAATAACATTGAACCTCTTCTTTAATTATTTACCGGCGTTTGGCGATATATTCTTGCGTTTCTATGCAAGTTCAACGTGATTTTAAAAAACTAGTATTCCTAACTTCACTTCAAATGCGGATTGTTGCCGTGATTTTGACCTAACGTGAAATTTCCACCGAATACCTCCTGTTTACAAGTTTCTTAGTACGTTTTTAAAAGAAGTTTTTCTTAGTACTTGAGCTAACCAAAATTTGATTTTATCACCCAACATATACTTGCACTACATTACTATATTATTAACCATAGTATTTAATCTCTAATTATTTATTTTGACATAATATTTTTTTTTTTCAAATATCACAATGGCTAGAATTCACCTTTAAAGTGAATAAACGAAAAATATGAAATTTAAATTTCAACCCACACATATCGTAATGTCTTTATCAACAAAACTAATCACGTAAAAAAAAACTACTCACATGGACCATTTTGACACAATAGCTGTACAAATGTATTTAAATTCATCATCAACATAAAATCCTTTACGCATTATCTAATCAAATTTTATCATATGAAATATTTATGACCATATTTTGAAAATTAACTTAACAAATGTCATCATTAATCAGTCAAACAAATAGTGTCATCATAATGGAATTCTTTTACACAATTAGTACCTAACAATAACAATAACAAATATACAAAGCAAAGGAAATAAAAAAAAATCAAATCTATAAAGCATCCCTAAAAAAAAAAAAAATCTATAAAGCAAAAAACCATTTAACATTAACAAAAATTAAATTTTTAAGGTTGATTCAACTTTGATAATCCAACAATGTTAAATCATTTTAAAACGAATTTTAATGTCCATTGTGATGAATCTCTGAAGTTGAAATGTAAATAAACCGCGAAACCTACACACATAAACGGAGGATATGAGTTTGAATTCCAATCACGATTTTGGTCGATATTTTACTAATTGAGCTGAAACTTGCGCGGAATTTTCACAACTTGCGCGCAATTTTCACACAAACTTTAATAAAATCAAAATCTAGATTTTCACCTAAACTTTTTGTTGTAAACTTTTTTATATAAATTTTCACCTTGAGTCTCTCTCTCTCTCTCTCTAAAACTATACAACATATAAATATGTACATGTGAATGTAATGTGTACATGATGACATGACATAACACACACAAACACGCAGTCTCACATGACACCAAATCTCATCTTCATCTCAATCGACCACACCACCCTTCTCTCTTTCTCTCTCTAAATCTCTCTTCCGATTCTCGATCTGTGATTCATTCTTCTTCTTCTAGATTTCATCAATTACCGATTCACATCAATTCAAATTCAATCTGGAATGAAACCATATTTTCATCAAAATTGAATTGCAAAATGCCAGGATTACCCCAATTCAGTAATGGATTTTGGTCTAAGAATCGTGATGATGTTGTTGGATATAATCAGCTTCACAAAGTATAAATTCTCGATCCAATTTTTGTTTCAAAATTGGTTTTTTATTAGTTTGTAGATTTATTTATTTGATTTTATTATCTGGGTTGGTGTTAGATCGTTATTTTGTATTGGTTTTTGTGTTGCTAATGATTGGTTCTTGTTGAATTTTGGATCTAGCAGTGGTAGAAAATTCATTCATTTTTTGATTGATTATTTTTTGTTTGAATGCAATAATCTTTGATTGTTTGATAATTGGTTGTTCAGTTTACTTTCTTCTGTTCAAATCAGTGGCTGTTTATGCTATATAAAAGTAATTCGATGTTAATTACCAGCGAGTATTTATAAAAATTACCATTGAGTATGAATGGCAATTACTAATGTTTACCATTGTTACTTTTTCAATTGAAAAGCATTGGCTAGTTTTTTTTTTTAAAACTCGGTATTCGGCCAGATTACTGGTCTGACTAATTCGGGGACCAATCCCATTGTCCACTAAAGGGAGCCTATTTAATGATAGGGCATAGCTTTGTATGGACTGACATTGGCTATTAAAATAACTAACAGACATTGGCCGGAGCAGATGATTGTTTGAGGATGTGCTGTGTTTGCTAGCATTTATTTATGTGGAGATGAATTTGCAATTCGTAATGCCCTTAACTGTTGTGTTTTTTGTGTGTATTGTGTTTTTTTGTCATGTAGTTCTGGAGTGAGCTGTCGCCACAAGCTCGGCAGGAACTCTTGAGGATAGACAAGCAAATGCTTTTTGAGCAAGCACGGAAAAATATGTACTGCTCTAGATGCAATGGATTGCTTCTTGAAGGATTTTTGCAGATTGTTATGTATGGAAAATCTTTGCAGCCAGAAGGAGCAGCTGTTCAGTTTCCTTGTGGAAGACCCGGGGGCTTCAAAAATCAAAATAATGGTGGATCATCTACTTCCAATGGGGTCCGGAATGAAATTCAGGATCCATCAGTTCATCCTTGGGGAGGTTTGACGACAACACGTGAGGGTTCATTGACACTTATGGACTGCTACTTGTATTCAAAGTCTCTGAAAGGACTGCAAATTGTAAGTGGTGCATTTGTATTGGGTTCTCGTGATACAACCCTTTTCTTTTCTCTATCTTATAGCTTAACTTTTTGTCGTACCAGGTATTTGATGGCGCACGTGCTAGGGAGCGGGAAAGGGAACTGCTTTATCCTGATGCCTGTGGTGGAGGAGGCCGTGGCTGGATAAGTCAAGGAATAGTGAGTTATGGTAGAGGACATGGAACAAGGGAAACCTGTGCCTTGCATACTGCCAGACTTTCATGTGATACACTGGTGGATTTTTGGTCTGCACTGGGTGAGGAGACAAGACAATCTCTTCTAAGGATGAAGGAAGAAGATTTTATTGAGAGGCTCATGTACAGGTGGGCTATTTATTTGAACATTCCCCATACTGTGTTAACCTTCAAACATTCCCCACACTGTGTTAACCTTCGATAATGCAGGGCCGTAGCAGCCACTTAGGCTCCACTTGATTATAAAAATTAGTGGTAATAGTAGTATATTTTATTAACTATTTTACTTTATTGCCTCGAGTATATTTTCCTTAGGTGCAGCATGCAATGGTAATTGACTACTTGTAGTTGACCTTTTATTTGGTTACATTGAATGCATTTTGGAAAAGGACGAAAACACATTTCAGGCATGAATGCATGGTGATTCATTCAATGATTTATTTATTTTATTTTAATAAAAAAATATAGAAAACCATGCCCTTTCCTCCTCTCTCGCTGGAAATTCAGCCTTGCAAAACCCATTATCGTCGCCGACCACACCTCATAACTTCGCCGTACCGCTGCCATAGTCATGTTGCCAAACATGAAGTTTTCATCACTGTTACTACTCGTCTTTGTGTCGCCGTCGCTGTTCCGACTAGTAATAGTTTCGCCGTCGTAGGGGGCAGAGGCTTTTCTTGTTACCGTCGCTGATTGGCCTTCTATCTTAGTTATATCAGAGGTGGGTGTTAATGGATTTGTTTATCCCATACAAAAATTGGTCTATTTATGCCTCAATTCATGTTTAACCCATATCAACTCAAATTGGTTAACCCAAAACCAGAAGATTATGAGAAACTATAACAGAAGAATTTAAAGGATTAAGTTTGAACTTTAAGTATTAAACTGCAAACACAACACAACAGTCACAGAGAAAGAGGAAATAAGTTAAGATAGGAGGCGGTAAGTGGTTGTAAGTTGTGACAAAGCAGTTGACGGAAACAGGTGAAGGGCACAGTGTTGATGGTGAAAGGTTGAAGATGAAGGGTGTGTGTTGTTGAAACCGAAAAAGGAGGAGTGGGATAAAAAATTATTATTATTTTTTATTTCTGAAATAAATAATTGATAGGAGTATGTATTAGAAATAAATTTGAGCCATTGATGTTTTCCTTTTCCATGTGTCATGTTTTCCTCAATGGAAATTGAGATTGCAATTTCCTCCCTAAATGGAGAGGATCTGCACTCTTTTGGAAAAGGACGAAAACACATTTCAGGCATGAATGCATGGTGATTGCCACATATGTCCATTCTACAATGTTAAAATAATTGAACATTTATTTAACACAATAATGTCCATTCCTCTTGTGAGTTACCCCGTGGACTAAGGAATATGGCCAAGGTATTCATTTTGGTTAAGTAAGCTATCTTTAGGGGTTGGGCTAGGCCATGCTTATTATCAATTCATATATGGTATTGGAGTTTAATCTGGACCTAATATTGTGTCACCTGTAGACTTTCAACCCCACAACTCTAGACATCCAATCTTTTAAGGGTGTGTTAAGATCTTACATTCAATAGGTATATGGCCAAAGTACTTCTATATAATATATCTTTAGCAAACCTTTGAGGTTAAGTTAAGACTTAGGCCCAATCCATTCTTAATTGAGAATATTTGTCAAAACCCAACACAGTTATAGTATGCAAAATTTATGTTACTTTTTTCTATTAAAACTTTTTCTTGTATAAAAGGGCAACCCGGTGCACTAAAGCTCCCGCATACGCAAGGTCCGGGAAGGGGTCCCACCATTTGGTGTATTGTACGCAGCCTTACCCTGTTTTTTCCACAAGAGGCTGTTTCCAGAACTAAAACTTTTTTTGTATAAGTTAAAAAAATCATATTATAACCGTACTTTGTTATTTTCTTTTGGCATGTCAGTACTTGTTTATTTTGTATTCTTGGCTAGCATTTTGTCTCTGGAGTTATACGACCTTTTAGCAAATACACAGATATTAAGTAAAGTTTTATGTTTGTTGGTAATTTTAAAATTTTCGACATTATGCTTGGTTGCTAGCTTGTTCCACTTCCATAGGGAACTTGTTGCCTTCTATTGTTTTTAGGGTATTGGTATAGAAGAATTGTTTTGAAGCTATCTTGACTATATGAAATTTGCATTTAATTTCTAGCATGATATAGTTTATGCTGTTGAAACTAAATGATGTCATCCTTGAGGATTGTATTTGTGTATTGTGTATATATACTAAATTTCATGTTTTTGATTTTACTAAAAGTTTACCTTTTATATATCAGGTTTGATAGCAAGAGGTTTTGCAGAGATTGTAGAAGAAATGTTATTCGAGAATTCAAGGAACTAAAAGAACTGAAGCGCATGCGTAGAGAACCTCGTTGCACCAGCTGGTTTTGTGTTGCTGATACTGCCTTTCAGTATGAGGTGTGACTCACATTTCTATGCTGTGAAATCTGTTGTGATTTCATTGAGAGAGTCTTTAGTAACATTGTATAAAATAGTTGGAACTAAATTAGATATTGTTTCTACCTCAATATATCTACTTTTTCAGGTATCTGATGACTCAATTCAAGCTGATTGGCGCCAAACATTTGCTGATACTGTGGGATTGTATCATCACTTTGAGTGGGCTGTGGGGACAAATGAAGGAAAATCAGATATATTGGAATTTGAAAATGTTGGAACAAATGGATGTGTCCAAGTCAGTGGCCTAGATCTTGGTGGTTTGAGTGCATGCTTCATTACCCTTCGAGCTTGGAAATTAGATGGCCGCTGTACTGAATTTTGTGTTAAAGCTCATGCATTAAAGGGTCAAGAGTGTGTACATTGCAGGCTAATTGTAGGGGATGGTTATGTTACAATCACAAAAGGAGAAAGTATAAAAAGATTCTTTGAGCATGCCGAAGAGGCGGAAGAAGAAGAGGTACTTCAAGTTTCTCATTAAGGAAATTAGATTCCCTTCTAATGTCCAAAGTTCATGGAATTTTTAAATCATTTATGAGGAATGTTGTCTAAGTTTCATCAGTTAATTATACAATGCTTGCTTCTAGGATGATGATTTGATGGACAAGGATGGGAATGAGCTTGATGGAGAATGCACCCGTCCGCAAAAGCATGCAAAGAGCCCTGAACTTGCTCGAGAATTTCTTCTAGATGCTGCTACAGTTATATTCAAAGAGCAGGTATGCTTTGCTTTATTGCTATTTTGTGCTTAATATTTTTTTTTATTCCACCTTCGATGAATATCTTTACATTGTCTTTTGAATTTTTTGTTTTGACCGTTAATGATTATCAAAGTTAAAGGATATATGGTAATCTTTACGGAACAGTATAATTGGTGTGGTGAGGGGTAAAAATGAATACGACAAATGAATGGAATTTTATATTGCTATGGGTATTATTCAATTTAGGCTTTAGGATGGCATTAGGTGTGTTGAACTTCATATTGAACTATAATCTATTTCACTTTATAGTGCATCCACATGCTATGTTTTTAACTTTCTGTTTATTAGGCCATACTTGTTGGTTTAAGTGATGTTCCTAAGTTTTTCTTCAATGGCAACTGAAACAAGAGTGAGGAACAATAAAATAGGCATTTCACTAATCTCTTGGTTTGAGGTAAAGTTGAAGCGGCTATCCTCAAGCCATTTGCATTAAATATCATTGTTTAACAAATTCTGACATAGAACTTTATTTATACTTGAATGAAAAAGAAACTACTTTAGTATGACCAACAATAATTTATTTGTAGATAATCTGGTAAAGCCCAAGCATCATGATTTTAAACAAATTTTCCATTTGATTTTAAACAAATTTTCCATTTGATTTTAAATAAAGGTGTAGATTAGTTAATGACAATGAGAGAATACATACTAGGCTCAAACATACTTTGTTGGATCTTGGGTTCAAGATCGGGAACCCCAAGCATCATGATTTTAAACAATTTTTCCATTTGATTTTAAATAAAGGTGTAGATTAGTTAATGACAATGAGAGAATACATACTAGGCCCAAACATACTTTGTTGGATCTTGGGTTCAAGATCGGGAACCCAAAGCAAATATAATTTATGGCTGTTTAGTTTATTCTGCATCGGCCGTGGTTGTTGTGTGTGTGCAAACATCTTGTTCAAAAAGCTAACTATGTTTATCCTTTCAGGTAGAAAAGGCTTTCAGAGAGGGAACAGCACGTCAAAATGCGCACAGCATATTCGTTTGTCTTGCTCTAAAACTGCTGGAGGAACGAGTTCATGTAGCATGCAAAGAGATCATTACATTAGAAAAGCAGGTCTTAATTATTATGCTTTTATTAGGAACATAATTTAGTTATAAAACTAAGATCTTGCTTCCATCTGTCTTGTTATTTTACTTCCTAAATGCTAAATATATGATATTTTTGCAGACCAAACTTCTTGAGGAAGAAGAAAAGGAAAAACGTGAAGAAGAAGAGCGCAAGGAGAGGAAAAGAGCAAAAGAAAGGGAGAAAAAGCTTAGAAGAAAGGAAAGACTAAAAGGAAAGGATAAAAATAAAGAAGGAAAGTTTTCTGAGTCAAATGATGTTCCTAGCTCCCCTGAAGCCGTAAAGGAAGAACTGTCTTCACCTGCTGATACAGAGCAAAATAACGCCCTTGCATGCAAGAATTCAGTTGTTGCAACAGATGAGCCTAATTTATCAAATGGCGATTATCATGACATCCAAGATGAAGATTTCTCAAGTGAGTGTAGTACTCTCAGAGCGCAAGACTGTGCTTATGATGACTATGATGGAGATATTGCATATGAACATGACAGGAATGGTACTAACAAAGTTGAACAACCAAAGTTTTATCGTCAAAGACTTAGATATAGGAAAGAGTTTCAAGTCGACATGTCTTCAAAGTGGTCTGACAGGCACCATAATGCAGTTGTTTCAGAAAATGGAGGAGGGATGGTAGGAAGATCTGAGCCAAGACACTATGGAGATAATTTCGGAACATCTTCCAGAGGAATCAGTGGATTGAACAGACAATCAAAAGTAAATGTTCCAAAAATCAATGGTCGAAATGTTGGTCATAATTGTAATGAGAAGTTCTATAGTTCCAACTACCGGATGAATGAAAAATATGATTTCCATTCTTGCAGTTGTACCCCAAACAGTAGAGTCACCAGAGGTAGTCGGGAGATGAAAGCCGTCAGTAAGTCTGAAACTGCAGTCGATACATCTAGGCAGTTTTACCGTGGTAGTAAGTATAATCAGGTAGACATGCATGAGAGTAGTGGAAGACCCAAAAGCAGAGTCTTCTCAGGCAACTATCCAAGTAGGGATATGCTTCAATCAAAGAAAGTTTGGGAGCCTACAGAATCGCTCAATAAATATGCTCGTAGTAATTCAGACTCTGATGTTACGTTGAGGTCCACAGGTCAAGTATCTCAGTTTGATCCGGTCAGGTCGCCTGTTGATGAAGTTGATGATTCAGGTGAAATTGACAACGATGATAGTGATTTGAAGAGAAATGGAATGACCGAAGGCTGTCAGAATGATCTTGATGCAGAAGCTGAAGGATCTTGCAGCTCCACAGAAATTGGATCTGAGGAACCTGAAATAAGTGCGACGAGGCAATCTGCCATGAATAATTCTTCTGATCACAGTCAAGGTAGCATTTCTAGTTCTGATAACTGCTCGTCATGCTTAAGCGAGGGCGATAATAATACAACCTCTTCAAACCATGAAAATACAGAATTCTCAAATTCAGATTCAGAAGATGCTAGCCAAAAATACGAAGTAAGAGATAGTTCAACCTGCGTTGACAATGGCGTGCCTGACTGTTGTGAACCTGAGATCGAGAAAACTCATATTGCAAATGGTGAGGGTCTGTCAAGCAGGTCACTATCTGTTCCATCATTGGATGTAGTAGAAAGTGAAGCGTTTGTGAATCCTGTATTAGAAACTGCCCAAAATTTTGAAAATAGTTTTTCTTCCCCCAATGTTTGTTCTCAACCTGAAAGCATTGTTCCTCCAATGCCAAACCGAAACATACAATTTCCTGTGTTTCAGACTCCTTCGGCAATGGGTTACTACCATCAAAATCAAGTTTCATGGCCAACCGCTCCCGCAAATGGTTTGATGCCCTTTGTACACCCAAATAACTATTTATATGCTGGCCCTCTTGGATATAACTTAAATGAGGACCCGCGCTTCTGCTTGCAGTATGGTGCCTTACAACAACCAACACCTCAATTTAACCCTGCAGCTATTCCAGTTTATCATCCAGTTGCCAGAGGTAAGGGCTTAAATGGAGAAGAACTGAGTCAAATTTCTATGCCAGCATCCATGCAAGATCATTTCAATGAATCCATTGCAGAAAGGGTTGTTCCAGTTGCAGCTAATTCCAGAAAAGCAGGACTGAATGGGGAAGACCGATTCAGTAATTCTGCCAAGTCCCAAGAGAGTAACGGTGGTTTTTCCTTATTTCATTTTGGTGGGCCTGTAGCCTTTTCAAATGAACGCAAAACAGCTACTGCATCTTCAGACAATGTTGGAGATTTTAACTCAAAAATTTTGCATGATCAAGTTGAAAAAGATCATGGTTGCAATAAGAAAGAGACTGCTTTCATAGAGGAGTACAACTTGTTTGCGGCAAGTAATACCTTAAGGTTTACAATTTTCTAAAAGAAGTGAAAAGTTATAAGGTGACTGTTGTGGAGTTCAGTTCTTGTTCTTCATGTGGCACTAGAGGTTTGAGGTATCTTGTAATTTGATAAACAATAAGCTTCTTTCAGCAATTTTTAATTTTGATTCTATAGATTTATTAGTTGATTGTTACTCAATTTATCTCTTTGTTTTGATGTAGAAAAAGATTGTGAGTGTATTTTGAAGGTTTTCTTTTTTCTCTGTGAGATTACAATTATAAGTCTAAGAGAGGCATTTGTTCATGCCAATTTTTTTTTCATTGTCATGTTACAAACCAAAGCTGCTTCATGGTGGAAACTATATGGGAGATTTTGAATGAACATTATCAATGTGATTAAAGTGCTATGTTTGCTTGACTCTACTTATGTTTTTTCCCAACCTATGTGCTAATTTGATTCAAAATTACATTCTGTCATTTCTAATGTGAATATCTCACTTTAACCTTATAATTTCGACCTAGAAGAGACAATTCTAGTTTTTGCGTTTTGTCTTGCAGAAATTGTAGGTTTTGTATAGTGTCCACTCACCTTCCTTGACGATAGGAAGGCGTATTGGCATATGGTTCTGGAGGTGGATCACCTTAATAATGACCCATTACGATCCTACGTTGTCCATATTGGATGAAATGCGTGTTGGGGTTTGTCTGCAAACCACTCATCCCACACGTTCAATCTTAGTCATTACAGATAGATTATGCGGCAATTATGTGCTGGGATGCAAGAAAATGCCCCATCGCTGTTGTTCCGAACGATCGGTGAACAACTCATTGAGGCACAATCCTAAGTAGTATGCTTATAAAATTACAACTGCATCCCTTGTCTTGGTAGGACAACAACATATATGAAATCACTCACGAAAAACATAACTTCACTTTGATTGAGAAGCACATTTGCATTGAGTCACATGTTTGGCGAGAGAGAGTATGGAAAACAAAGCTTCACGTTGATATAAATTCAAAATGTGAGGATTATGAATGTTCCAACTAATGCTTTTAAAGTTGTGTAAGCATAATAGAATTAAGATTTGTATATACTAGTTAACCTAACCAGGTTTTGTTGCACGTCACTTTCAAATGGTGTGGCTATGAATACGAGGTTTTGGTGCACGTTACTTTCAAATGGTATCACTATGAGTAATGATTCCCTGGTAACATCATTTACCAATGTATTTCCCATAACAAAGAAAAGTACATTTTAGGCAGAACAAAGAAGTAGATGATTTTGGACCCATATAACAAAAGTAGATGACTAGATTCAAACTTCAAATTAATTTATGTGTTTCTTTTCTTTCAAAAATAAAAAAACTTCAAATTAATTATTCAAAGGAGAAAGTCTTGTGTAGGCACAAACATTTAGGGATTAATTTTTCCATTATTGTTCTTCACTTCTCTTACCCTCTTCGTTTATTTCTCTCTCCTTCCTTCTCTTGTATCCTTTTTCTTACAAGATGTGAACCAACTGTATAATGCAGCATTGTGGATGAAAAGTAAAATATATATATTAGAGATCAATCTACAATTTTTTTTGTTGAAAATTTATAGGGATTAATTTGCAAAGTTTGAAAATAAAATATATATATTAGAGACCAATCTACATTGAAGAATTGACATTACCCTCTTAAATTACATTACCTCATAAAATTTCATAATCAAAATACTCTTTTTTAGGTATAAGGTTTCATGGATATCCCTGCAATAGAAGGACCAGATGTAACTCTCCTGTGTTGTGAAACCATGCTACAATTATCTACATCTATAGCAAATTATCGATGTAAAAAAACCTTTTACCACCAACATGACATGCAAGTAAATATTTGGTATATTTTATAATACAGCTACTGTTTGTCAATTACAATTTATACTGATGATCTGATAACTGCTTTTAAATTCTCTTTGCATTCATAAGGCAAAAGACAGCATTTCTGTTTATTTTGTATTATGAATTTTAACAATTTAAGGTATATAGACGAGAGAAGATGGCATTTGTGAACCAATACATACATTTAAATTACCAGTTCAATTTAAATTACCAGTTCAAGTAGCAAGGTAGTGCTAAAAACATACCTAAGAAAAATAGTTGTAGATGAAAGCAAAATATAATATAAAGATGAGGTTATAGACACTATACAATCCCAAAGTTCCAAAATAAAGCTACTAGAAAAGCATGTATTATTAAGTTTCCAGCTACAGAAGTTTAAAAGGTCATTCCCCTCAATCTCTTTCAGTCAGCAACCAACTTACCCACCTTCAAAAAATAATCTTCTATACCCTGAATAACTTTAGTTCATTCAACTTGGTCAAGGTTTAAGCCCTGATGCAAAATATACAACTTGCCTTACCGCCTTATCAAAGCCGGCTTTGTACTGTAATGACATTTTACCCTTCAATTCTTCAATTTCAGCCTTCAACTTATTAACAATGACCTTATGAGCATCTTCGTTTACGAGTAATTTTACTTTATTCTTCGAATTTTCATCCATCAAGTCTTTTTCCCTTGCTACCATTCGATTCTTTTCCAGGCTTGAATATTCCAAAGTTTTCTTCAATTTGTTCAGTTCATCTTTCAGACTAGTCATCTCAACCATATTCTTCTCATATTGAGACAATTTGTTTTTTAATTCAGTAATCTCTCCAACATAATTCTTCTAATTTTCAGTCAACATCTTTTTCAATTCAGCAATCTCTCGAACATAAGCCTTGTTTTCCTTTACCTTATCGCCTAACTTTTGCCCCATGACACAAAGATGGAAGGTTGTTCGAATGGAATCTGTTAGGCTAGTTTGGAGTACTCTTTCTAATTCCATTGCCTTAACTTTTTCAGAAAACTTTTCCTTACTGAAATGCTTATCAATAAGGTCTCCAAATGGGAAATTATTATCACAGACTGATGTGGCATTACCATCACCACCGCTTTTGATCTCGGTGAAAAACGATGTCCACACTTCATCCACCCCTTCAGAAGAACTAGGCGGGCTGCTTCTAGGAATTAGCACAGGAGGTGAATTGGAAACCTCCAGTCGAGGCTGTTCCACTTCAACACTTATGAGGGGTGTCTCCGGGGAATTATTGGATGGAGCTTATTGTGGAGAGTTACTTATCACATCAGCCACCCTCTTACATTTTGTGATGGGTGTGACCATGGAATTCTCGGATAGAGGTTCCTGTGGAGAGTTACTTATAAGATCAACCACCGTCTTACTTTGTCCATGAAATTCACGTAACTCTTTCCCAGACACTTCTTTGACCAACATTGTGGATGTTCTTCCTGACAAATCAAATGGAAAACCAGGTTAGATGTAGAAAGCGAAAGAGAGAAAATTAATGAAGGAATTTTCGAAGAAACTACTCAAACACTGCCATGGGACCTCTCCATCCTATTAAGTTGTAACTCGAGGCAAATTAGTAACTAGCTCAGATGCTAAAGAATTTAGTTATAAAAGAAGAGAAAACAATATAGATGACTTTGAATTGAAAGCAAAGTTCCTCTTTTGACTGAACTCCTCATGACTCAATTGACATATAGAGCATAAAAGAATGACAGGCACCAATATGTTTTTGAATTAAGTTCATCAATAACCTATTAAGGATTTAAACCAATTGACAATGATCAACGAAAAACCAAAACCACGCACGACACAACATGTAACCGATAAATCATATTTAAGAATACTGTTGTGGATGTTATTGTGTTTAGATCAAACATATTAAATAAGGATCAGAACCAAAAGTATGTTAGATTTATGAACCTGGAAAGAGAAGGGAAAGAAAACTCTTTCACGGTATGGCTAGGTTAGATGTCAATAACCGAAAGCGTTGCTTGTTTGGCTCATACTGCATCCTTCGACTTTTCTAGAGACCATGTTTTTTTTAATGAATGTTTCTTACCTTGGGATGTTTATCATAATAAACAAAGTAAACCAAAATACAACTATCAAAACTATCAATTGAATACAAAGAAAACAAGAAAGGTAAGAATAACTTAAAGGAAACAAATTTGACAAGAAAAATTTTGGCACACCCACGAGAAGTTTTGAAAACATGGTTCTTTACACAAAATGATCCATTTCATTTAATGTAACCACTTCCACACCTCATTTCAGAAACACATGAAACAACAATAACATCAATAGTAACAAATCAATGGTGAAAAAAAACTTTCCCACCGTAGGAAAGGATTCACCTTTCCCATGTGAAATGCCACCACAAATAAGACTCATCTATTCATCTAGCTTTTGGCATGTTTGTTTGGGATTTTTGATAAAAAAATCTATATTTTCAAACAAAAAATCAATCTTATTATTTTAACAGTGTTTGTTTCAAATTTTTAAAAATCATTTTGTTAAATAAATTATTTTTAACCTTAAAATGAAAAACTATTCCTAGAATTCTAGTAGCTTTTTAAAAATCTATTTTATTTTCTTCTCAAAACAATGAACTCAAATGCATGAGCTTCAAATTTTTAGACAAAATGATTTTTATTACAGTAACCAAAGGAAATTAACTTAAATTTTTTTTAAAAAAATCTCTAAATTTTATTAAAACAAAATCACATTTTGAAGCCATAATAACAAACACACCCTTAATCACAAACCAGTAATTTGTTTAATGGAACATGGTTGAAATAAAAAAGAACTAACTTTAATCTATCCATGCTAAAATCAAACCACAAGAAAGTAAGAAATTGTAACACTTGAAATCAACACAATACCACATTGAGGTTTGATCTATGCATATCAACTCAACAAGACGCACATGCAAGCGCATACATAGTACTAATTTTAGAACATGTTTATTCAAACATCAAAAGTAGAAAACAAAACTATGAGAAAACTCACCAAACTTAAGGGAGAAGATGGTTTTGAAGACAAGAACAATGGTGAAGCCTCTTTAGTCTTTGCACAAAATTTGTTTCTCTTTCTTTCTCGGAGTTTGCAGTGAAAAGTTGTAGCCTTGAATGTAGGGTACGTACTGTATAGGTGACGCTATACCCTTTTTACCCTCAATAACTGCGAGGTAACCCATGCGTCGCACAATAGATGACCCGTTTAAAAATATGAAATTTTGACCTAACTTACTTTGACCATTAGTATGTGTAATATGGTCAACTATGTCATGTATTATAGGACGGATGTAATACTAGTAAAAGGGAAGAGTTAATGATGAGAGAGAGGGAAATGATGAGAGATAGGAACATAAATGAGCAGTAGAGAGGGCAGGAGAGGGTAGCACTGCAGATGATCCACTTCCTTAATTACCTACTATTTTTTTTAGAATGTACTAAGGTATCTAATAATGATTTGTGTTATTTTCACATTAAAATCTGAGAATAAATTTGTTACTAAACATAGTTCAAAGACAACTTAAAAAGAAGTTTATTAAATGGTATACATCTTATCATCCATCTTAAATTAGATTAGATGTCTTTTGTTATAATTTTTTTCTTCAAATTATTTGCCACTTTTCAGATATCTAATTTGAGACGGAGGAAGTGTTGTAGAAAATGCTACGAAGACCTGCAAAACAAAAACAATGAGATAGATCTGAGACGTGCTGAACGCACTGTCCTCAAGAATTTTCCGCGTGTAAAACGCTAACCCTTCCAAGATTTAACAGGCCCTTCCCGGCAAGCCGAGGATTTAGAACTGACAAGAGATATTATGTGACAGGTAGTGTAACCCAAGAAGAATTGGAAGTATGAAAGTGATATATTTTTATTTTGTACGTGAGTTTTTGTTATTCAGTATGCTGTACATGTGCTCCTCAAAACAATATATAGGCTATTTTTAAAATAACCGTTGAGTACATAATTAAAACATGAGAGAATACACGTACTTAGTTTTTCTTCTTTGAAAACCAAGTCTTGGCATAAATATAGGGATATTTTAAAAGCTTGTTTAATGAACACTTGTGAAAGAGTCAACAGTTGCTAAAATCATGCAAAATTATTCTTAAGAAGGACAGCTAAATAAAAACATGTATTTGCTTTGATGACTCAT
>Ga0315914_1000714_pt1 | contig 44769 bp, 20 predicted proteins | sample MpolenodulesMG_FD_203920 | JGI IMG/M metagenome (GOLD analysis project Ga0315914, IMG submission 203920) | Medicago polymorpha root nodule microbial communities from Los Angeles, California, United States - elongated nodules | ecosystem: Host-associated > Plants > Roots > Nodule | place: USA... | reverse complement strand
CTTCCCCCAAAGAAACGTAACAAAATTTTACGTTATTTTTCTTCTTCAAAATTTTTTTACATTATTTTCTGTGCTACTTACTTTATGCAAACTTGGAATTAAATATAAGGATTGTATTTTACAGAGTTTGTTGAGGCTGAAAGAACCTTCTGTCCTATTGAGGTGTCGGAAAGAGGACCTGCACTTGGTTGAGGAAGTTTTGGATTCAGCTGCTCAGGAGTATGCTGAAAAGGCAAATGTTCATGAACCAGAGATCGTTGTTGATAAGGATGTCTATCTTCCACCTGCCCCCAGCCATCACAATCCCCATGATCTCCACTGGTAATGTTACAGTTAAAACTAAATCCTAAATAACTGTTCTTGATTGAAACAATCCGTTATGCTGGATTTCTAGGTAGGGAATTGTTATGCAAGTGTCTAGCTCTGTTAGTCAAGGGCTTGCATCTAGATCTCACTGGTCTAACTTGATTGGTTGTGATGTTATATTTTTTAGGTTTAAAAAGAGAACCCTGAGTTTCAAATCTTAAACATTACTAGTTTTTACTGTTTCTATAGTTGATTTAGGATGTTTCCTGATATTGTATTATTTTTTATTCTTCAGCTCTGGAGGTGTGGTATTGGCTTCTCATGATGGAAAGATTGTGTTTGAAAATACACTTGATGCGCGTTTGGATGTAGTATTCCGTAACAAACTCCCACATGTAAGTTTTTGTTATAAAATAGACTTTTTGCTCAATGGCATTTTGTGTAGTGTTTATTTATTTATTTATTTATTTTTTGTAGTTTTGTGCCATTTATGTTAGATACTTGTTTCTTAATTGTCTTTGTCGTTGTGATTCATCTAGAAAGCTAGTTTCAAGAAGATCATTGTTCTTCTATAATCTCCAATGTTACAAAACGTTGGACTTTGATATTGAAATGAAATACTTGAGGTCAATTATGTACTGCGAAGGGCAACTTGGGCATGTAACAGGAATTAGGGACTGTATAAAGGGGCAGTATGGACTTAAGGATTAAGGTTTTATGTTGATTAGAGTAAAGGGACAAAATTCTTCAAACAAACCTCTGTTAACTAACTATCAACCATTGCTCAGATTACTTCTAGCACTGGTGACCTGTGTTTCTTTCTTAACTTTTTTTTTTCTTCCTTTGGTAGTACCCGCATTTCATTTCTCAATATTACACTTACACACTTTCAATATTTGCAATATAAGTTAAAATGTTACTGTCGTTGATTATAACTTGTACTTTATTTCTCCTTCCTAAATAGATACGCCCCCACCTTAGCATTACTGCCCAACTTCCTTTCCCTCTTTTGTTTGTTAATTTTTTCAGACTATTTATTTACATACTCTGGTACCTTTTTAGTACGTCATCTGTCACAATGGATTTTTGTACTGTGATAGCTGTGTAATTTTATTTAGATGATTTTGATCGTCGGCAATTTTGTCTCAACATTGATCAATATCTGCATGTGCTGGATGCATTGTGCAAGTGGTTCGGGTGGGTGAGAGTTTAGGAAAAGACGTGGATTTATGGGGTTAACCCTGTACAATGCAACTAATTTATAGTGTCTTGTTCCTGAAAATATTCAAAATGCATGTACTCTTACACAAATACTAATGCCTGGTATTTATAGTGTGTTTGGGTTCACAATAGAGGTTGTCAAACATGATTCTTTCTCCCTTCAAATGTGATTTTTAGTAAAAGAACTATTAGGTTATTTTCAATCAAAATAAATTTTACTCCAAACCTTGGTTTGATTAGAAGTCATAAAATGTTCACAAAAAAATATTAGAAGTCATATAAAGTAGTTTTTATACTAGTAGTTTCACATCAATTTATTGAAAAATTGTTATTTGTTTCTTGCTACAGATCCGCAAGCAGCTCTTTGGACAAGTTGCTGTTTGAAGACCTTGGTTGTATTGTTCCATTTCACCTATAATATTTATAATTTACTGCAGAGATTGTTGTGAGCGGAAGATATGACGTGCCATTGCTCTTGTAAACATTGTATTATTGTCCTTTAGTTCCTTCATTTTTTGTGTCGCTCATTTAACTTTCGTATTTGATGGGGCATGCAATGCTCTAGAAGTTATAGCGATAACTCTTCTCAGCAAAATAAATAGTGCTTGTTAAAGCTTATTTCTGCTGTTAGCTTTTCTTGGTGGAATGGTGGTGAGGTATCAAATCTTTGGACATTGCTATCACGATATGATAGATCAACTGTTCTCGTATTATTATGTTGTTTATCGTGCAAATAAATAAAGTGCATGAAAACTTAGCGAAAACTTTTACTGGCTTCAGTTCAATATGAATTTTCGTTCACTTTTTCAAGCTACGAGCTTTGACTATTCCGAATCCCAAGTATGTTTCTTTCCAGAGCAGTATATTTTCATGCATTTATCCCTATGTTTAGAACTGCAGTAAGAGGTAGACCACCGTGCGTTGGGAGATGAATGAACGCCAAAAGGAACACTATCGGAATAGTCGAGATCCTCAATTTTTGTACCGTATCTAGTTTTTCTATTATCAAAGTTTTGGGAATTTTTTTTTTTTTGTAGTGGCCGGGGTTTGAATCCCGAAACTTGCATATTTTATGTATTGTTCCAACCAACTGAGCTAAGCTCACGAGGACAAAGTTTTGGGAATATAAAATAAGTGTGATATTTTTTTGACAAAAAATAAATTGTGATTTTTGGCGGTTTCAATTGTTTGATATACACTTCAAAACGGAAATGAAAAATGAAAAGAAAAAATGGAGAGAATCTTAACTCTAACTCTACTATCTCTTACAATTTATTTACGCCATTAAAGCTTTAATAACACGGCGATTGATAGAAGAGCAATTGTTATTGTATTAATGGAGATGGTGACTGGTGAGACCACATCTCTTTGGTGTGATCCTTGGATTGGCAGCGGTGTTTGCGATCAAAATTTAGGTGATGTATGTGTTAATAGCAGGTTAACTATTACGGAAATGAGAAGCCAGGGGTGGGGGGTGGAAGAGTATTGGTCGCGGTGGAGGTGTTTGTTTGCTTGGAGGGAAGAGCAGTTGAATCAGTGTGCTTTTCTGTTAGATAATGTTTTTTTGCAGGATAATGTCATGGATATATGGATTTGGTGTCATAATTCTTCTTAGGGGTATAAGGTAAAAGATGCTTATCAAATCAACACCCTAATTGAGCAACCTCACGACGACGTTCATTTAGAATTAATCTTGAACAAAGTCGTGCCTTTGAAAGTGTCGTTATTCGCTTGGAGAATGTTTAAAAAAAGGATTTCAACAAAAGATAATTTATTTCGTCGTGGTTTGTTGCCTGGAGCTTCGTTATTATGTTATGAACAATGTGAGAAGGAGGAATCGATCAATCATCTTTTTCTGAGGTGTGATTTCTACAACGATATTTGAATTTTTCATCTCAACTTGTTGGGAATTTCAATGGTTTCAGCCATCTGAAAATGGGGAGCATGCTTTACAATTCAATGACCTGCATTTGTTTAGGAAGGATATAAGGTTTTGTCTTCAGGTGATCTGGCTAGTGTGCATTTGGAGTATTTGAAAAGAGCGCAACACTTGTTCTTTTAACAAGGAGTTATCGGTTTACCAATTACTAGATTGCATTAAGTTTCGTTTGTGGTGGTGGTTGAAGGCGTACAAGCCAAATTTCTTTAACTTTAGTTCATAGTCGTCTTATATGTTGATTTGTATGAGTCATATTGCCTTGTAATGTTTTTTGTGTTTTTTGGCTACTCTCTTTGGTATGTTTGTAATGTGTATTGAATTTGTTCTCTTTTATGCACACCTCGTACTTCAAAGGAATATTCTTTTAATCTATTTTGGCTTTGGCCACTCAATAATGTTAACAAAAGTATGTTAAAATGAATGTTGTTAACCTTGTTTGAAAAGGGTAGATTTCACAACTTGGCTCATTGAATGGATAGATGGAGAGGTTAGCAGAAAAAGTGTGACACAAAATAAAGGAAATAGCCATAAAAAATTAAAATTGCTATGGGCAATAGTCACAAGTAATTTTTAGGTGGACATAATGATTTGGATATTCCATTTGATTATACATACATAAAAAGAAAAAAGTAATAGATAAATAATCATTAATTTTCAAATTATTATAGCATGTGTACTTCTTTGTCGGTGTGACCAAATAATATCTAAATTCTTGTGTCCATCAAAGAGTTATTCACAATCACAACTCACAAGCAAAACAAAGTGGTCTCCCATCATTTTTCCTTATTTGCCAGGCAGCTTTTTTCTATCACATTGATAAGACAACGATTTCTGTAGTGTTAGTGACCAGGAATCTAAGTAAATAGAATAACAAATAATTTACAGTAAAAAATAAATAAGAATAGCAAATTCCTTAGAAAAAAAAAAAGCAAATATTTAGTCCCCATCAAAAAAAAATATTAGTCAAAAAAATAGTCTCTCTGATAATTATTATAACAAAAAATGTATTTTTCAATTTATTAAATATTTGATGTATCTGATTTGTAATATAGATCAAATACATTAATTATTTAATAAATCTAAAAAAAAATCCATTTCTTTATCTCTTAGTTTTGAAAAAAAAATGAATTTTTTATCTCCAACTTTAAAGTTTTCTTTTTTGTCCTTCAATATTGTATTTTTTTTTTTTTGGAATTTTGGTTCTTCAACTATTTTTTTATGGTCCATGGTTTATTTATGGCTACAACATCTATTAAATATATTTTTGCTAAGATGAATATTCACTCTAACATAATAAATGTCGTCAGGTTATGTTCAAACTCCGATCACCACCCAAAAAAAATTGTCGTCAGGTTATATGTGAATATGTCATAACAAATGTCGGCATTTAATGTCATACTATTAAAAATATCAGAAAATAAGATAAATAACTAATATTTAGAAGAAAAAAAAGTTAAATTCAAAGAATACAAAATCAACTTTTAAAAGGGAGGATCAAAACTTTATTTATTTTTTCAATAAAAAGACTAAAATATACTTAGGTTTATATACCTTGTAAAAAAGAAAGAAGGTTTATATACATTTTTTATCACTATTTTATACATTCAAAATTTAGTCTCTTTATTGTATAAGTTATTGGTATATATACTTCTCCATACTTCTTCGTACTTCACTTTATACCATATTTTTTGGTCCAATTCATCAAATATAATTCTATAACTCTTTCAAAAAAATAAATAATAATTTTATAGCATTAATGATTATGACACTCATACAAAATAAGCATAAAATTGGATTGCGCATAAAAATAATAAAACTTATAAAATTGATGACTAAACTCCAAGATTTAAAAACTTGACTAAGTTGATGGCTAGCTTCATAAGAAATTTTATATACTTTTTTAAAAGTAAATGGGGTGTCGATGGATCTACAACATCCTAAATAGATTCAATTAAAATACGAAAATTATAAAAATTGGGGGAACATAAAAGTCTAACCCTCTTAAAAAAAAAAAAAAAGTCTAACCTAGTAAAAACAAATAACAAGAAAAACAAAATAGCCCAACCGAGTTTACACCACGTAACTCAATCCGAAACAGTATATGTTTGAGTATTAGTTTGCTACACATTTTCAAAGTCTAACCATGCCGCTAAAACTATAGACCCAGCTTCCGGTGGTCACTTTAATGTCTTTTATTAGACTTGACCTATCTTTGATATTGAGTATCCCTTCTCTCCCAAAATATAAGTAAAAATATGTCAATATAAGTTAATGTATTTAGTACAAATTTTAAACTAAAACATTCTTTTGTTGACCAATTTTTTTATATATAATTTGAGACGGTGTGAATATATCAGAATCACAGTGACCCACTGTAATCTTAGTGAAACTACAAAGTGTAGCGTTTGAAAAATCACTGTGAATCGCCATGATTTTGACATACCCACCATAATACAAAACACACACTTAAAAGTTTTGCCTTTAGCTTCTAATAAAATGATGTTTTTTGTTACAACTTATAATAAAAATGAGTGAAGAAGCATTTTATTTTATTTTTTGTCAAAAGAAAGTATTTTATTTTGATTTCATTATACTCTCTCCACTCTTATATATAAAGTAAGAAACAAGTACTTATCTCCTATAAAAAGAAGACAGGCACTTATATAAAATATATATAATGTTTTATTTATATTTTAAGACCAGAGAAATATATACACAAACAAAATTAAATTATATTTCTATTCAAAATTAATCTATATATATAATCCAAATCACTGGTCATGTATTCCTTTCTTTTTCATTTGGGCTGAGCATCAACCTTCTTTTATTTCTTTTTGTTTTAAATATAATTCAAGTTCAACACTCTTCTCATGATGCAGAAAACTAATTGGTAGTACAAGAATGTATAGGACTAATCACTAATGTTATGGGGCAAGGAGAATAAGAATAACTTCCTTTCCATTAATAAAAAATAAATAAATAAATTTGGTCATTTGTTTTGGTTTGGCTTCCCAAATAATAATTATTTATTTGATTTTTTTAAAAGCTACAGTAAAATAGATTTTGTGATGAACCTGTCCTAGAGCTAGTAGGTTCCTATTGTGAGCTTATAAAAAGGCCCTTTAGTTCCTTCCTTGCTACTATGAACTACTTGTTCGACAATAAAATTTAAGTTGTCTTGTTATAGTTCCACTCTTCCAAATCTTTCAAAATCCTTATTATTTCATTTTCCTTCTAAAATAATTAGTGAACTAGCATATGGTGAATATTTATACATAAATGGTAAGAGAGCTTTCTTTAGTCCACTCATGGGTGACAATAAGATTTCAATTAGCTGCTGACTCATTCATCCAAATGTTGAGTGAATATATATATAGAAACATATACTCATCAAATGAGTGAATGATGTGGGAGACAAATTGAATCTTAAGTTTCCTATACTTGGACTGAAGGGAGCTCCCTTTTCTTCTTTCTCTTTGTATTTGTACTTGTCTTGTATGTTGACCCAAAAGTTGGTTATTAAGATTTTGAGCATGTTTTCTCAGGAAAAAAAAGATCTGGATCATATATTGCATGGACTAAGGCTGGTTATATATAACTTAAAAGCCACATGATAGCGTTTTTTTTTTTTTGTTTAACTCATAAGATAATATCTTTATATTTTTTTCTTTAATTTAGGTGTTAATTTGTTGATTTCCTCATATTACTTTATAGTGTGGTTTCGTATTTCTACTTTTTCAGCCAGGTTCATCTTTTCAGCTATAGATATATGCAGGCTAAGTAACTTGCAGATCCTTGATGTATCGAGTTTTTCAGCTAGGTTCATCTTCCAGTTCTACAAGTACCAGCTAAAAGTGTCTGGATGCAAGTATCTATGACGGTCAAGATTCAGTACCAATGTATAAACTCATATAATATAATGTTTATTCCATGAATCGTTTTTCAATATTTTTTATTTTATTTTCAGTATTTTAATCTTGTATTCTTTTTGAGTCTTCTTAATTTGTATCATATGAAGTTGAAGATTGATTACAGATATATGTAATTATAATTTGTTACTCTAAATATATATATACACGTGCTTAATTTCCAGTTGTTTCAAGGTGCCTTTTTAGGCGTAGATTATTTTTTTATTGTCAATAATAAAATTTTAAGAATTTGCAAGATGAAAAAATCTAGTATTTTTTTTTCAGTAACTTATGAATACAAAGTATATTTAAATGACTAAAAACATTCCATTTGTGTGTGCGTGTATTTCACATTTGACAAATTTATATAAAAAAACTATTATAAATAAAGAAAAACGATTGTTTTATTAAATTTTGTTCTTTAGATTTTTTTTATCAAATAATTTTTATGAGCTATTAGTGTATTTCTATTATGAAAAATATAATGTGGAGAATAATAAATTGATATTTTATCAAAAAAATTGATATTGATTTTATAGTATTAATTAAAGGTACAATTGAAAGAATACAAAAAAAATATATATTAAAAATAACTAAACCCGACACTCTTTTAAAAACAAATAATAGACTAACGTCTATCACGAGATAATTAGTATTAAAAATAGAGAACTAAGCTCGACTCGGTAATTTTTGACAACACTTTACTTATATTTTCGATTGAACTCTAGATTATCAAGACCACTTTCTTGTTATACGAAGGTTTAACAGTTTTCAGTTCAATTTTGCTTCTCAATTCTTGTCATACGAAGGTTTAACAGTTTTCAGTTCAATTTTGCTTCTCAAAATTTACTCGAGTTTGGTCTCTTTGGAGCGGAATAGATCTAAATCCAAAATTATTTGCATTAATATGAATCTCTATGGTCTGTAGCACTGTTTGGCATTTGTTTCTAAGTTGAATATGAAACATGGCAAATATCACACCATGGGAAAGGTGGCTAACTATTAGCGGCATGTGTCCTGCTTTTCAACTCCATAAACTCATCAAGTCTCTATTGCAAGATTTAGTGGTCTCTTTCCCACTCATACAGAATCTAACATCACTTTCTTCATGCTATCATTATATTCATCACTGCTCCATCTTTAGCCAACACAAGAATCAAATTTGTTTGTCATTAATTGCTGACTAAAGACCAAATTAAAACAATTAAACATCCGAATTTCTATGTATTAATCATCACTTACACGCTATTTAAGTATTATTTGAACATCAAAATACATGACATCCAAAAAAGGAGCCATAAATTTAGCTCAGAGGGGATAAGTTTAAGAGTATAAGTGTATAACTAAGTAAAGAAAAACAAATTTTTATATGCATAATATATTCAAGAAATTTAAGAAATCATATGATATATCCAAAGTTAATATGTATCTAAAATTATGAGAAATTTCAAATATATAAGAAAGATGAGTTCCTTGAGGCTTGTTTTAGTAACACGAGACTAAAGAAGATTTTTTAATAATAAAAAAAGAAAACATGAAACAACAAAATACAAAGGTAAGAAAATAAATTTAAGATAAAATTACGAGCACTGAATCGTTGGTATGAGAGTGCGTAAATAACCATGCATACAATACAATAAGTACAAAAATTTGAGCAAAATTGTAACAAGGGATCATAAATTAATATTCATTAAGGATTAATATTCTTTTGTAAATTGCAAACAAAAATTTACTTTATTTTTCTTTGTTATATGCATTCTAAATAATAGGTTGTGTAATTAAGCTTAGAAACTTGAGTGTTCAAGGCTAAATAAATTGAGTCAATTTTTTTCTTTTGTATACAATATCATATAAAATTCACATAAAATAAATATATATAATGACAAAAAATATAATAGCATATTAATATGAAAAAAAATATTATAAAAATCTAGGAGAAGACCGTAGCCTCCGTTGGTCTCCTTTTTAGCTCTATCCATAATGACATCATATATGTCTATTATATCTAGTCAGAGTCAAATAAATATACTTACATTAACCTCTAATGATAAACAAAAAGTATGACTATATAGATTTCATTTATACGTAATGTAATTTTGACGAGCACAATAGAAGTTTCCAAGACATAGCTCAAGTGATTAAGTTGGGACATTAGAAGAAGTTTGAGAATGAGAATGGGGATTTAAAACCTAACCATTAACATAACATTTTAAAATTAAATAAACTATCATTTTAGTTTTTTAAGTACCTTTTTTTTTTTTTTTTATCAATTTGCTCATTAAACTATAGGTAAATATAATAATTAGTCCTTAAACTATATAAAACTTATCAATTTAGTGTTAATACATAAACCGAATTTTGTACCCAAAAAAAGAAGCAGCCAAATTCACGGGTTTCATATATATTAAGGACTACTTACTCTATTTCTATAATTTATGGACAAAATTGAAGAAAAAAATGATAGTTTAAGGACTAAATTAATAGTTTATTCTATTAACAAATAATATTATTAAAATTCTTGTGTGAACTCTCACTCAACAGGTCATTCTTACACTGAACCAATAAAAATATGACACATATTATTAAAATTAGAGAAAGTGATTTAATTAATTAAGAAATGGAAACATGAGAAATAACTGCCTCTTTCTTCAGTCATGGTTTTGTGCTCTCTCCCTAACAATGGCACAAAATGATCTCATCCATCCATAATGATCCCATCCATCACGGTACACTCAAAAATAAAGTTTAACATACATTTTCATCAATTAATTAGGGTTTTACATGATAGATCATAATTATATTAAGAATCATTCCTAATAATTTATTATTGGCAATTGATCATAAATCTTTTTTATGGTGAGAACATTGAAGAGACGTATGTAAAAACGGCTGGAAGTATTTATAAAAAGATTGAGGATGGGTTTTTTGATGGGATGGATGAGATTCATGGAACCAAAGTTGGACCATTATCAGTAGGTAGAAATCATCGTAAGGATCATCGTAAGACCCTTATGCTTTGAGTGGAAGATACTGCAGTTGAACTCAACGTACTCATTCAACCTATATGCTTCAATATATAGTTCATTTTAGAGAGAGAGCACAATCCATGGCTGAAGAAAGAGACAGTTATTTCTCATGTTTCAATTTCTTAATTAATTAAATCATTTTTTCTAATTTTAATAATATGTGTCATGTTTTTATTGGTTGAGTGTAAAAATGATGTGTTGGGTGAGAGTTCACACAAGAATTGTCTCATAAAACACTCACAAAGTCAATAAAACCGTCAATATATAGTTATTTATGAATGTTGAGTTTCTTTTTTGTTTAAAAACTCAGATATGCAGTCTAAGAACCGACTAATTCCGAATAGACTTCAATGAGTTAGATTCTATAATTGATATTGTGCCAAAATAGACTCTTTTTTCATGTAAGAAATTAAGTTATTTTTTCAAGAAACTCTTCTTCCATTTTGTTTAAGAGTTTTGTTTTGACGAAATTTCATTTTGCACAAGACTCTCTCTGTAATAACTTTAATGTCATAAAATGTTATTGTAAACACCTTGCTTGAGATTTTTCAATGGAATTCAGCATTGCGTTTGTTTGCAATATATTTTTAATTTATGTAAAGTTTGATTTCCCTTTATTCTTGGGGCCTAGATGTTTCCAATTCATGTGGAAAGTGGGTACGAGTCTGTGAATGAATTTGTTTGTCATTATCATAAAAGCCTTTTTTTTCTGTGATTTATCATAAAAAAAACCTCTACTACCATCATCTACATATAGAAATATATAAATCACCATACAATAGGGCATCTTTTTACACATTCTACACTATGCAATCAAATATGTTAGCTGTGGGGGCTAGTCAATATATTTTAAAGTGGCTAATTAACTTTCTCGTGCTCAAACAAGAACCTAATGATCTTTGATGCCTTTTTTTTTTTGTCACGTGGTGACTTTGTTTATCTCTTCTCTAATTTAAATAATTTAATTTGATTATTTATCCATCATTTTCTCTCATCTAAAATACACTAAAAACACTAATGATACAAAAACATCAACGACGCCCAAGTAAAATTCAATGCAAAGTTACAACATAATGAATGTAACAAAAGTTTATCTTATTTAATGTGACAATAATAATATTATCATTGTTTTTCTCTTTATTAGTGGAGAACTTAAGGAAATGTTTAATGATACATATGATATCCTTATTTGGTACTTAATTGCTAAAATTCTGCTTTAGCTTACTGCATGTAATTGGTTATCTTGCATGTCTATGAAGATGCCTTTAACATGGAATGATTCATGCCCATCCAATTTTCAAAAAGGAAAACAGCACTTGCTTCAATTCTGATTTACAAATGTGAGATATTTATTTGATGAAGAAATTAAAATAATATATATCAAAAGAATATGATTTAGATGAAGTCATATTTTGACTCATGTTCCATCATATATACTTCATCTTTTAAATGTTTTATATAGGTATTTTAGGAAATCATATTATACAGAATTTTGATTCCCTGCATTAATAAATGCATGCATTCACGAAATGACAACGTCTGAGACTATTTGATTGAGATCAAACGATGTCATTTTAAATGTCAAAATTTTAAAAAATTTAAATCAATCTGCTAGAAATAATCACTGTCCGATCTTTATCCATCGATCTTCAAGGTCGTATATAATTGTGTAAATACAGACTTTGCCAGATTGCAGTGAATCTGCGTTCTATCATAACAGACTAAATGATTTGATTAGACTTCTATAATGTCAGTGGTATACCAGTAAAATTCTGCTATGATGGTTACCAAATTGGTTTCTTTTAACACGCCAGAGATGATTGCTACGTAACTGTAAATCATCGATAATTCAGCCAGCAAATTATAAGTGCCAAAAGCTTGAACTGAGATTCTTGTTCTAAGTTCGATCTCGTGTATTCTTGTCTTGTTCCAACTTAGTATATACTATCTATGACAAGCAATGTTAAGCTGTGCTGAGATTTGTGAATGGGCTCATTCAAATATTGTAACGGGGAGAATGAACTAATTTTCTTATAATATTTTGTTTGAGGAAACTTCATTTTAAAAATTCCAAAATCTAAGCCTCTTTGGATGAGAAGGTGATGCTTTAAAGTCACCAAAACTCAAAGTCACTCAAGTATTTCCCTCCCAAAAGATAGATAATCCTTGTCTGCGTCTATGCCAAGCCGTTGAACTGCAGACACTTTTATACAGAGTTTTACAGAAGTTTACATACGTCTTGTTATCCTAATGTAACTGAAAAATTCTAGAAAGTATTCTTAATTAGAAGCATGTTGCCAATTAGCACTCCATCTAAGATATTACTAGTTTACAGTGCTGAAAGGAATGCCAGGTTCTCAAGAACTATATACTGGGTATTAGCAATGCAATAAATATTCAATGATTTAGAGGATATTCCAACATCTCCCATTAAGGGATGGAAAGGACCAATCCCAGAAGGTAGGTTTGTGTCACTTCTTTGCCTTGCTTTACTTTTCTCAGCATCAAAATATAGTGACTTAATTATGCACTTGTTGCAGTTGAAACATTTCTACAAAAGCTGTTCAAAAAATTAAAGGGGATTTCCTGTCACTTCTGCAAAGATATTCCCTCTTTTAAATATTGAATGATATACTATTTTTGATATTGAATGATTTATTTTGCCTTATTCTCAGGCATGTTGCTTCACACGCAATGCACTGCTCTTATTGCTATTAGTATGGACAAAACAAAACAACTATTATCAATTATTACATGAAATCACAAGAAAAAACATTTCACATAAAAGGAAAAGAAGCAACAAACAACGGTGTAAATTATATTATAATTATAATTTCAATAAAACATAACCTGATGCAATAAAGTTTTCGCATATGTAGGATCCGGTAAGGAGTTCCACCATTTTTGGCGTATTATATGCACCTTTACCCTGTTTTTTACACAAGAGACTGTTCCCAGGACTTGAACCCGTAACATTTCAGTCACGTGACAACAACTTTACCGTTGTGCCAAGAACCTCTCAAATTACAATTTCAATAGTTAAAAAAAATGATACTATTTTTGATAGTGAATCTCTTCAGGTATCTTAAACAGGTTCATAGAGGCCTAAGAGATGTCCATCAATGCACCTCATAGCTGCAACCTGTTCACAAGATAAATCACATCAAACTTTATCTTCATCAAAGTACTACTAATTATCAATGCTGTGAAATTTTTCCAAAACTAGTAGCATTGCATTGCATGATTTGATGACAGTACCTTGCCATGGACTTCATATTTGATAGGTCCATCAAGTTCAGCTCCTAATACCATTAGCTTAGTCACAGTACTATTGATATCAGTCACTGTAAAAGAAAGAAGTGAACTGTATCCCTTCTGCGTGCTTTGGTCACTGTCAATTTCAATTCAATCACAAAGAAACTCATCACTCACTCCACATACAACACGATATTCCAAACAAAATAGTAATAACATGTGAAACACTAACACATACACCGACACGGATATATTGACACCGAAAATTAAGTACAATATCAGTCAGATCGACTATACAAGTTTTAATGCATTTCTTACGAGTATTAATTTAATATGATCACAAGTGTGGTGCTGGACACCGGCTGATACTATCAGACACCAGACAGATCTTCAGTCAGAAGTGTCGGTGCTACAGAGACACATACTACTACTTGAGGTGATAAAATCTTCAAAACTAAGTTAATATTATAATTAGATGATAGTAACAAATTATCGAACAGGTGGAGGGCATTGTGATAAAGAGAATTATTACATGGGTGAATGCATGAGAGCAAGCTTAAGAGGACCAGATTGAAGTTCAGCCCAACGGAGAGTACAAACGTTGACTGTGAAGTCTAAGCCTTCTGAATAGAAACGTGCAGCTTTTGGAACGTCTTTGTGTAGTTGTAATAACCACCTGAACGACGCTGCCATCAGCGAACACTCTCTGTGTTTCCCAAACAAAACGGTTTGAATTTGGATCTCACTCACTTCGCTGCTTTCCAATTGGATTGGGTTCCTGTTTCAATTTGGGCTTGCAAAATTTAGGATCCAAATCTTGATAATTGCTCTTCTCCAATCTGTTTTTCTCATTCCCGTCAAATAGCCGAGTGTGAGTTAACTCACGTAGGTGTATTTTTCAGTACGACCAGAATGACAAAAACAAATTGGAGAAGACCAATTCTCCCAAATCTTTTCAAGTGACCCAAAATCATCTAGTGAAAGTTGTATATAAACTAGGAAATAATTTTTTTTTGTTTACAAGATTAACTGATTTATAGAATATTATTTTATTTAGATGATAAAATATAAAAAACAAATACTATAGACGTCACTTAGAAAAATCTAAAAAATTTTAATTCAATGATGAGAGTTTCGATGTGTAGGTCTCAAATTCAAATTTCTCATATGTCAATAATTCATGTGTTTGGTTAGTCCATAAAGAACTGTTTCAATTGAACCCCAACCCCTCTCTACCATGGACGATGAGATTGATTTCTCAAATTAGTCTATACTTGAACCATATATGGAGTTTTCAAAAATAAGTGAATATCGTGTTAACGATAATAATTTATAAAATATTTCATCAAGTTATTTGTTGAGAGATTTCATCAAGTTTATGGTTAATTGAAGAATTTTCAATATTTAAAAAACTAAGAATAATTAATATATAATTTGATTTAATAACTAATTATAGGAAAACCTCTAAAAAACAAATTATAGGAAAAATAAATAGATTTGATATCAGATGATACATGTAGAAGTTTTTTTTTTTAAGAACATGTGAGTGCATGTAAAAAATAGTATGAACCAAAATTATCTGACCTTTTGTTAAAAAATAAAAAGTGGTCTGACCTTTAAGAATATTCGCTCATATATTGTGAATATGCTATGAATCTTAATGCAGATATTCTTGCTGATTTTCATGGCATTAGAGTAGTTGGGATGATGGTTATAGAATTGTTATTTGTGAACTTGATTAATGACGGAATCCTAAATATTTCAGCAAATGTCTGGGTTTGACATATGAATTTCCAGCACACCTTATGTGAGGAAAATGTTTATAAGCATCATTTTACACTCACCAAAGGAATGCTTATAAAAAAGGTAAATATAGACTTTATGCGCTAGAACACATGCTCCTCAACTCTTCTAGCTGATGCTTTAGGTGCTCTTAGTTTTCTTACCTTGTTGTTATTTGCAATTCATATAGATAAAAAAGAGTCTTGTTGTCATTTGCAATTCATATAGATAAAAAAGAGTGTGAAATATATACTGGTTCCATTTATATACTAGTCCAACTGATATGAGGTGTTATTGAAATAACTAATTGTATGAATCTTGCAATGATTTGTATTGCTATGAACTCAATCCCACAATTAGTTTCCCCCAAAACTTATTCAATTCCCCATTCATATTACCCCTCTCTTTTGTAAGGTCTCTATTTTATCAACTCAAGTACGGTGATGTCCCACTAATGAAGTTAAGTTATGGACTGCCGTATTCCTGAATCAAGATGTGTGATTAATTAGAGACATGCATTGTTGGTCTAGCTGTGATGCATCACAATTTCAAGTTAGCATGTCAAACTGAAACAAGAGATGAACGAAAAAGAAAAATACTAATTAGAGTATCCAAAATTGTATAATTGTCTTTACCTCATAAGTCGATTTGATTCTTTTAGTTACATATCATGACAACATCTACATAGTATACAGAATAAACCCCCAACAAAAATATGTTACAGATACACGGTTAAGTTATGAACAACGCAAAAACTCACAGGGAAGGAAGAGAGACACTCAAGGAATGCAGAATTGTACTCATAATAACGACCCTCAACAAGATTCAAGTTCTAACCAACTTATTACCAAATTCTCTGATTTCTTAAACGCCTAAAAGGACCCTTTGAGGGTTCTCAAACGTGATCGCTGCCCTTTTGATCTTGCTTCGAGAAGCTTTGCTTTCAAAGTATTGTCTTTTGATCCTGAATGAACTTTGGAAGCCTCAGATATATCAAGATTTGCCATCCACTGCCTCACAGGGCTAGCTTGATTCCTCCATCCAGCATTGCTGCAAGATGCTTCACCATAATTATTATGTTCGGCATGTTTGTTATTGTTACCACCCTCTGATGCCAAAAGTTGACCCCTTATGAGATTATCAATAATGTGATTTTTACTGGTGCTGTGCAATTCACTTAAGTTGTTTTTTCTTTCAAAACCACCACTTTCAATAATTTCAAAGTGTTCTGGCTCTTCAGAGATTCCAGTTCCTTCGACTAGCCTTATATTTGTGGTCAACCCCTCCTCGGCATCAATTGACTGGGACTTCTTGTTTGAATTAGATGGGATATGATTTTTAAACCCTTCTCCAGGAACTGATTTTTTCTTCTTGACATTGGATTTCAACATCTCGTCAAGATTTTTGTCCACAATCTCTTCTTTCTGTACTTTAGCTCCCATGTGGCTTGGCTTGTTCAACTCAAAACAATGTGAATCACTGCCTACAGAATCGTCATCATCATCATCACCCACAGCTTGTGGTGCACTAATGGCGTCATTCAGTGGTACAGACTCTAACGAATTTCGGCGATCCCTTATCGCTTGATTTTCCGTACTCCTACTGTTTTGTTTAGCTTTAATAAAAGTCTCTATTTCAAGGCTTAATTTATCAACTATGGAATTTTTATCCATAAAACCATTTTGAGCTGCTTCCAGTTGCATTTGCATTCGTTCATCCAGCCACGATTCAGATATATGGAGTACTAAACGATCATGGTCAGCTCTCTGAACCCAATCCTTCTCTGACTTTTGTTTCAGTGTGTGCACCTCCTGCTCGTATTCATTTATTCCTCTCGCGAATTCATCACAAAGGTCCTCTAATAATTTCCTTCTTGCTCTCTCTTGCTCCAAGTCTTTTAGAGCACTAGTAAAAGAAGACTTCATCTCAGAAAGCTCCCGAGCTAGTTTCCTATGTATGCTCTCGGACCGTTTTCTTAATTTCCTCTCGTCCTCGAGTTCATCCCGCACAGATTGAACAGCGGCATGGAGTCGGTCTTGTTCCTTACTCTTCCTGACCAATTTATCCTCTGCAATTTGTTTCATCAGGTCATCAACCTCATGTCGATCCGCCTGTCGATCTCGAAGCAACTCTTTGACCTTGATACGTGTACGATCTAGCTCTGTTTTTAATGCTTTTATCAATGATATGTTAGAAGAATGCTGTTCTTCCAAGCTCCATATTCTGTTCAACACTTTTAACAGTTCTGTAGATGTTTTGAGACTATAATGTGGCTCTCCAATCCTTCCCTTGAAGTCCAAGGAACTATTAGGAGTGGCTGCAGGATTATAAGGTGTCATCTGCAACCCAAGAAAGGGCAAACAGAAGAGGTAATGAAGTATTGCAAATTGAACAAACCAACTATACACAATAAACCTACAAAAACGGTGACTTCAACTTTGAAATTTTTAGATCTGAAATGTTATTTTGGCACCAATCTAAACAGTAATACAGCTGCTCTTGTTTTGTTATCTTTAAAAAAATAGTTATTAATGTTATAGACTGAATTTCTCAGTATGAGGATGATTACTTAGTCATACAATTTTATGTCTTACAAGGTACTTAATAGTGATTCAGAAAACTCATAATCAATCTTTACTTTGGAATTGTGGTTGTCTGGGATCCATGATATGTAATACTATAAGATACAAAATGGTACACCCCTCCAAAAGAAAAATCGTTTTTACATAGATGGGAAATGTCTCGTGCCTTCTTAAATTTTCTGTTTATAATTGTCGGTCACGAAAAAAATAAAAGGGGGAAGCAGGGGTTGAGGGCAGGATTGATGCTTACCTCCATGGAACTACCATAACTTGCAGGAGACAGGGGTTGTAGTGTATGGTTGTTTCTCTCAATTGCCCGATGATGTTGCATCAGTGATGTTACAACATGCCTCCTCAGACTGCTTGCGCTAGCTGGCTGATGAAAGAGCGGATATATATCAGATTAAGTGTACTCTATGTCTATCAGAATGGTCGTAATGTCAGCTAGAAAGCGCAAACAAGAAGTGGGAGATGAATATAATATATGCATACACGGGGACAGCACAAAATTTAAAACTAACATGACACCAACACCATTATAATGCAACTCTTAAAATGAGTACAAATTAATATGGAAAAAAATATATCTGAAATTAAAAGAGATAATTAATCTCTAAAGGTCATCTGCTTATACAGTTATTTATTTATCTAGTTATATTTTCATTTATACACTGGTAGAAGTTGGGAAAATAGAAGTAAAACAATTGAAATGAATACTTGTCCTACACCGATACAATTCTACCAGTCCATGCTTCTTAGAATGTCAATGAGGGATTTCTATTACCACCTAAACATGGACTCAACAAATTCTCTTGTGGAAAAAAAAATGCAATACCGAGTCAAATTGAAGGATGACAGCAATGGAACATTTAGATCATTGCATCATTTATAGATACAGAATATATATCTACACAAGGAGGAAAAATGAAACTCTTAGCGGACATTGTCCATCGATTGCCATCTTCATGAAATGGGCAAAAAACATCAAGCTACATTGACTAACTACCGCTGTCCTACGAAACAGTCGATGATAAAATCCTCAAATAAAGAATGAATTGCTCGTGCTTAATCAACATTTCAGAAAGTATAGAGTAGTAGTGGGCTAGCATAGAAGACAGGTCAACAAACAAATTCAACAGATTGAATTATAATTTCATAACCTAAAACAACATAAATAAATCTCTCTGGCCTATTAAGAATAACTAACCCAATGTTTCAACAAAGAATAATAATCAAGATTAAAATAAATACAAAGAATTTCCCCAAATAAAAAATTAAAAAAAAAGTTAAATGCACCGGATCATAACTTGAATAAACAGTAACTGCTGAATAGTATTTAGTATGTATAACCCTCATAAACCAATACAGCAAATCAGCTAAGAAACTTAACTTAACTTTAGAAAAAAGTTAAAAAGAAGGTTTACCTGATCAGGTGAGCTAGGAGAAGCATCAGCTAAGAAATTAGAGAAATCAGGAGCCTTGTCTTTGTGAAGTGTATAATGGCGGCGGCGAAGTCTAGAATCAGCAGCACCACCGTTATGCATTTCAAAAAGTGGGAAATAATGGTTGAATTCCCAAAGAGCCGCCGCAAGCTTCCTAGCAGATACGGTGGTGGTGGTGGGGGTGGGTAGTGTTTGGTAATTACTATTACTATTACTGTTATTATGAGGACCCAAAAGCCAAAGTTTAGAAGAAGAGAGTAATGGAGTAGAAGGGACTTTACTTTTCCCTACCAATACCTCTCTCTTCAACTTTTCTACCAATTTTTCCTTCTTTTCCGCTTCCCCTTCCCCACTTTTCATCTTTATTTATGGCTGTACCGCGATTTCCTTTTCTTTCTCTCTCATCAATCAACTTCGTTTTACCCTTTTTTGTTCTCTTTTATTGTTTTCTTTCCATTTTCGTTCTCTGCTTAATTACACGTGGATCTTACAACACACACTATGCTCGTCTCGTTGGTGTGCGTAATAATGTTTTGACTCTTATTAATTAGTGCCGATTTTTATTTTTACTATCCTACTTTTTGCAAAAAAAACACAAAAATGTCTTACTTTTTCGAAAAATTGCAGAACTGCCCTACCTTTTTAGATTTCTCTGGTACCACTTTACTTGGAGTTGCGGGGTACCCTCAAAAGTGATGAAAATTTTGTCCTTATTATACCCCACAACTCTAAGTTGTGGGTAGTTTCTTTATTATTTTTTTCGAAATTTTTAACTGCCACTACATCTTGACTTCGAGTCATTGTGGACATCATCCAACGAGTAGTACGGCTCTACATGTACAATACGTTTCACCCTTCGAGTAATTTTATTTGTTATATAATTTTTATTAGTTAATTAAAACTAAGTTATTATTATTATTTTGTTATATAACGAAAAACTATGCATGTGAAAATTTTGTCTTTATTATATCACTCTACCCCAAGTTGTGGGGTATTTAAATTTTTTTAAAAAAACCCAAAAAATACCACGTAAGTCAAGACGTAGTGGTAGTTAAAAATTTCGAAAAAAAAATAAAGAAACTACCTCGCAACTTGGAGTTGTGGAGTATAATAAGGACAAAAATTTTGTCACTTTTGAGGGTACCCCGCAACTCCAAGTAGAGTGGTACCAGAGGAATTTGAAAAGTAGGACAGTTCTGCAATTTTTCGAAAAAGTAAGATATTTTTGTGTTTTTTGGCAAAAAGTAGGGTAGTAAAAAAAAATTCACTAGTGCCCCAAGTCACTAGTTAAAGAAACAAAAAAGAAAATATTTTCATTGAAAATATCATTCTTTACACTTTTTAAACTTTGATTACACAAGTTCCAAGGTACTTATACTATATTTGGTTTCCTTAACTAGTGCTCCTAATGTTTCTAGTGTATGTATTTTTGGGAAAATGAAGAATTAGTCACTTTAGTCCCTGGATGTGAAATGATTAGTCACTTTAGTCCTTGAATGTAAAGAAATTGCAAAACAGTCCTTGAATGTAAACTTTGTTGGTCAATTTCAGGGATTAAAGTGACTAACGATGTCTACATTCAGAGACTAAATTGATTAACGAAGTCTGCATTCAGGGACTAAATTTATTAACATAGTCTACATTATGGAACCATTTTGCAATTTATTTGCATTCGGAGACTAAAGTGACGACTCATTTCCTATTCAAGGACTAAATTGACTAATCTCCCTTAGAAAAATACTAAATTTTTGCAAAAAAAATAATAATATATAAATACTTAGATTACCGAATATATTTTTTTCAACAAGAAATTACCAAATATCCAAAATATTATTAGTCGATATATGTTTTGTTTTATTTTTAAGAAATCAAAATGAGATATATTATTACCAGTAGACTGTCTATTAAGCACAAGATGTGCTAGAGAAGAGAGCCAAAAAATACAATACAAGTTCAACAAAGTGAAACACAAGTTAGCCAATACTCAAATAAAGAAAACAGTTTTGACACCAATTATGAAAACAATAATGAAAAGCATCATAATTGACTTTATACCACCAAAATGAAAGAAGTTTAATACTCTCCACAAGATGAATAGGAGAATTAGTCGATATATGTTATTTCATGTCATTTTACATTTATCAGTTAATTGAATCGTTAATTTAACCAAACATTTTAATTGTATTATTAATTATAAGTTATCAGTTATAAACTATCGATCGTCATCAGATAGTTTATCAATTGTCTGCTATTTTAACCAAATAGAGCCTAACTCAAATAACTATTTTGGTGTTGTAGGGCGAGAACACCAGGGCCATCTTAAACAATTCATATGCCCAATTTTAAACTTATAAATTGACCCCTAATAAAAATAGAAGAAAAAAAACAAATTTTTAAAGTAAATTATAATAACATCCAAAACATGTAAATAATGTCAATAACATCAAAAAAGTGATTTTATATTCAAATCACTAACATCAAAATACAACTTTAAGCTACTATCATTAATCTTCAAGCTACTTAAAACGAGCCACTCTTCCAGCATTTTTTGAAGCAAATTCATCTACCAAGTCTTTATACTGTGTTTTCTCCAAAATATCATTCTCAATTGTTATTGATGCTAATCCATTAAGTCTTTCTTGTGACATGATAGATCGCAAGTAAGACTTCAACAACTTTAATTTTGAAAAACTTCTTTCTGCTGAAGCAACTGTCACATGAATAGTCAATAAAAATCTATATGCAATAATTGTATTAGAAAAACAATTCATATTAGTCAAGAATCTTAATACATCAATAAGTCCTTTTTTTTTCCTTTTTCTCCAGGCAACATTTGTCTTAGTAACTGCAACTCCACATATAATGCATTCCCATCAATATCAGATTTCTCATTATGCGTCAATGCCTGTTCAAAATTGCATTGTCCAACGATTGTAACTTGTGAGAAGTACACAAGAAACCAAAAATAGTTTTCGGTGGCAGTGGAAGGAAGAAGAGAAGTGGTGGTGGTTGCGATTGGGTGGCGGAGGCAGATATGAGGAGATGGGTGAGTGTGGTGGTTTTGAGTTTCTAACTTCTAATTGTGGTTGTGACAGATAATTCAGAGATTAAATAATAAAGGGTTTTCTTTTTTTAATTAAGCCAAAGGGATTGGTTTGGGCAAAAAAAAAAGATTAAAATTAACATATTGGGCCCCACGAAAAAAGAGGTACGGTAAAGGAAAATAAATATTAAAAAAAAGGCTTGGTGGGACTTGAACTGCTGTCCGTGCAGTCAAGAATGTAAAACTCTACCACTGAACTATTCTTATCAGTTTGTCAAGTCTCGCCTTTATCTTTATATAACACTTAATATAGGACGTTACATATAAAAAAATATGGGCCCCAAAAATTTGAGGTCCGGTGACATAGCCCGGCCTCGACGGCTATGGGGCGGCCCTGAAGAACACCATCCCACTATCATGTGCTGCTTCTTCGCCCATTGGCATTATACACTTTGTCAAGTTGGGGAGGGGTCATGTCATACTTTGGCACAAAGGAGAGTTAGGGTCAACCCATACTTCAAGTCAATAAAACAAGGACTTTAAAGTTTAGACTTCATTTTTCCTTCCTAAGTAATATTATAGACTCAATTAGAAACACAATTTTGCTTCAATTTATGTTCCTTTTCTAAATGTTTTTTTTACTATAGTAACCTTGACATTAAATTAAGACTCCTAAACTAATTGATTAAGTTTAAATGGTTAATGAGCTTCCCTACGAAGAATGATTCATTCAGGAAAAGTCAAGATTGATTTTTAGTGAAACCAATGCTTGTTTAGTTCTTAATTACTTCTCAATCAAACTTTTGATTACTCGAACTCTTTTTCCCTTGCAATCGTTGGGTTAACAACTCCAGGTTACTCAAACTTCATTTTTCATAATATCATCGGGTTAACACCAAAAATAAAAATACAACTTGAGACTCTTATTTATTTTCTAAAAAGAGTATTATTATAATCTATATAATTTTAGAAATTTATAAATTAAATTCATTTAGTGCATATAAGTTTAAAACTAATCTAATAACACCCACTTTGAAATTATGGTTTCTTTACTTCATCTCAATTTTAAACCCTTGATATTGGTCCTTTTAAGATTCTTTGTTTGTATGTACTTTAACTATAGATCTCAAAAAATAAAAAATAAAGAAAAGAAGACGTTACCAACCAGCTTTAGTATTAGCTTGACATTGACGTGATAGTGACACAGAAAGTCAAAAAAGTATAGTTTCCAACGAAGCTTCCACCCTTAAATAAATATGAAAAATCAATGGTTCATCTTCATGGCTCTATTCCATATTTCCATCCAACTGTCCAAGCATGAGTGATGAGTCCATGCCACTTCTATTGGATTAATTAAAATTAAAATTAAGATGATGGGACTTAAAAGATTAAATCGACTGAAGCTGACTTTAGAGGTTCAAACTTGATAGAAAAAGCTGACTGGATTCATTCATTCATTCATTCATTCTGTTCTTTGTTCCACATTTTCTCTCTTATTTCTCTCCTGCACTGCAATACTATAAACTACTCCAAATCTTCTTCTTCTTCTTCTTCTTTCGCAGGTACTTTTTTCTAAGATTTCTCAGTTTCTATTTTTCTGTTAAGCTATTCCACTTGATTAAATCACGCGCTACAATCAAGTAACAAACTTCGTTTAGTTTAACCAGTAATCCCATGTTTTTTACAGTATTAATCGATCAAATCTTTAACACGTTGAAAAAAGAATGATACGTTTTCTAATTCACCTTGTAAGAGTATAATAAGAACCAAACCAATGACAAATGAATCCAAACTAGTTAAGTTGGTTTGATTTTTTTCATGTCTAGGTCTAAACCGAACCTAATCAAACAAACCCAACCAATATTAATTTCACGTCATTCAAAACTGATCAATCTAGAAATGAATCCAAACTATTTAAGTTTGTTATGGATCTCAAATGAACTATAACAGCCTAGCTCTATATATCATATACTCATCAATAGTAACAAAATAAGTTAATTTGGTTCAACTGTGTTGCAGAGCATAGTTGTTCATGTTTTTGTGTGAGTGACGTTTTATGTTTGGATGTGTTATTTTGTTTTTGTAGCTTGCATTGTATGTTGTCATTAACTATTTTCAGGTCTTGATTTTATCAGTTTATGATGTTGAGGAAACATGTCTTTCTTTCTGCAGAAAATAAATAGGTGGATCCACTGTTTAGCAGTGGAATTCGCACTGTCAAAATGACTTCGAATACTACAGCTGGAAATGTTTGCCCACCACCAATGAAGTCCACATCTAATGGTGTATTTCAGGGAGATCACCCTCTTGATTATGCACTTCCCTTGGCTATTTTGCAGATATGCCTTGTTCTTGTAGTCACAAGGGGACTAGCCTATCTTCTAAAACCTTTAAGGCAGCCGCGAGTTATTGCAGAGATTGTTGTAAGTTCTTTTATTATTTTCGTATAAATACAACAACCATCACAATGAAGTTATTTTTTATTAATTAATATAAATAATTGAATGTTTGTAAGAAGTTTATTTTATTTTTCTTTTTGGTTATAAAGGATTTCTTTGGAACTAAACTAGTAAATGTAACTCTGATTTAGAGGGAGCAACAAAACTCGCTAGGGATAGAATCTGACATCCTTTGCTTTTCAGACAAGCAAAGAGTCACTAGGCCATTGCCATGCAATACAACAATAAGAGTCTCAGTGTTCCATTTTTATATAATTTTACAATTTTTAGTCTTTACTGTGTTCCACTTGTCCAAACTCAAAACAAGTCTATTATTTAGTCAAATTTTTGATGAAGAATGCAATAACTATAACCAATTCAATGTTCTTTAATCAACATATATCTTAGAGAAATATGCACATGTGTAAGAATTTAGAATTGCATTGTTTCAAAACCACTTTCTATACCGAGAGGAAATTAAACACACTTGACACTTCATTTAATTGCACTTAGTGTTACAAATTTTCCTCTAAAAAAGCGCAAAGGTTTTTGCAACTTGTATTACATAGAGCTTGAATGGGGAAAGAGGGGTTATTACAGTATATGCTTTATTTTGGAAGGGAGGGAGGGCTTACAAGTTACAAACTACTGTATGATTGTAATGTGTGTCATGGCTGACTGCTTATTGACAGGGAGGAATACTACTTGGGCCATCAGCCTTTGGACGGAATAAAAGCTATCTACGTGCAGTTTTCCCACCCAAGAGTCTTCCAGTATTAGATACTCTAGCAAACCTTGGCCTCATATTCTTTCTATTTTTAGCAGGCATAGAGTTGGATCCTAAATCTCTGCGGAAAACTGGAGGTCGAGTCCTTGCAATTGCTATGGTCGGAATAAGCTTACCCTTTGCACTAGGAATTGGTTCATCATTTGTTCTGAAAGAAACAATTGCCAAAGATGTAAATACTTCTGCATTTCTCGTATATATGGGAGTTGCTCTGTCTATAACCGCATTTCCTGTATTAGCTCGTATTTTGGCAGAGTTAAAACTTTTAACCACCAGTGTTGGACGAATGGCTATGTCGGCTGCAGCAGTTAATGATGTAGCAGCCTGGATTCTTCTTGCTCTTGCTGTTGCCTTATCAGGCAATAGCCAGTCTCCTCTTGTTTCACTGTGGGTCTTCTTAGCTGGGTGTGGTTTTGTCATTTGTTCGATCCTCATTGTCCTTCCAATTTTCAAATGGATGGCCCAACAATGCCATGAAGGTGAGCCAGTCGATGAGTTATACATATGTGCTACATTAGCTTCTGTTCTGGCTGCTGGGTTTGTCACAGATGCTATTGGAATTCATGCCATGTTTGGCGCTTTTGTTTTTGGAATTTTGGTTCCAAAAGATGGACCATTTTCTGGTGCTCTTGTGGAGAAAATAGAGGATCTTGTTTCTGGTTTATTGCTCCCACTTTATTTTGTGTCAAGTGGATTGAAGACCAACATAGCTACCATTCAGGGGCTGCAATCTTGGGGTCTTCTAGTTTTCGTCACATTTACTGCTTGTTTTGGGAAGATTGTTGGGACTATTGTTGTGTCTCTTTTATGTAAAGTGTCTTTTAATGAGTCTTTAGTGCTTGGATTCTTGATGAATAGTAAAGGCTTGGTTGAATTAATTGTCCTCAACATCGGTAAAGATCGAAAGGTATTTGAATTTTCTTGCTCTCACTATTCTCTATTTAGTATAATCTGGTTCATGTTCACGTCCTATGATTTACTGTGATGGATATTTGATGTATGCATCTGCAGGTTCTGAATGATGAGACCTTTGCCATTATGGTTCTCATGGCTCTCGTTACTACCTTCATGACCACTCCTCTTGTGATGGCTGCATATAAGAGGAAAGCAAAAATATCTGATTACAAATACAAAACAGTTGAAAGGAAAAATGCAGACAGCCAGTTGAGGATTCTTGCCTGCTTCCATGGTGCAAGGAATATTCCGTCGGTGATAAACTTGATCGAGGCGTCAAGAGGAATCAAGAAGCATGACACACTTTGTGTGTATGCAATGCACCTTAAAGAATTTTCCGAGAGGTCCTCATCGATACTGATGGTACAAAAAGTAAGAAAAAATGGGTTGCCATTTTGGAATAAAGGTCACCGTGCAGATTCTGACCATGTTATTGTGGCATTCGAAGCTTACCAGACACTTAGTCAAGTTTGTGTACGTCCAATGGTAGCAATCTCCTCAATGGCTAACATTCATGAAGACATATGTGCTACCGCTGAAAGTAAGAGAGCTGCAGTCATCATTCTCCCATTTCATAAGCAACAAAGATTAGACGGTTCACTAGACATTACAAGAAATGATTTTCGATTTGTTAACAAAAGGGTACTCGAGCTGGCACCGTGCTCAGTTGGAATTTTTGTTGATCGCGGGCTTGGTGGTACATGTCATGTATCTGCAAGTAACGTTTCTTATTGTGTGGCTGTGCTTTTCTTTGGCGGTGGTGATGACCGTGAAGCTCTTGCTTACGGAGCTCGTATGGCCGAGCACCCTGGTATAAGATTAGTGGTTATTCGCTTCTTAGTGGAATCTAATATTTTAGGCGAGATTACCAGCGTTGACGTTGGAGACTCGTCAAGTGGTAAATCAATCTCAGAGGATGAGGAGTTCCTTGCGGAATTTAAGCTGAAAACAGTCAGTGATGACTCCGTTATCTATGAAGAGAAAATAGTAAAAGATGCCGCCGAAACAATTGCTACTATCCACGAGTTTAAATCCTGCAATCTGTTTCTTGTGGGTCTAAGGCCAACCGGTGAATTGGCCTGTGCTTTGGAAAGAAGTGAGTGCCCGGAACTAGGACCTGTTGGTGGCTTGTTAGTATCCCAAGATTGCCCCACAACAGCATCAGTTTTGGTGATGCAACAGTATCGCAATGGGGTCCCAATAAATTTTGTCCCAGAAATGGAGGAACATTCACATGAAGGAGACACATAATCTGCTTAACTTATTTATGTAGTCAAATAAACTTTCTAACCTGAATTGGACCCGATTCTACATAAATAAGAAAGTTTATTTGACTAAAATTTGTCAGGTGTCCAACAAATTATTCTACTGAATTGAATATAAATTCCTCTACATTTTTGTTATGAGTGTCTTTAAATTTTATCATTTATCATAATGTCTTGAAATTCTGTTTTCTCTACTTAAAAGCTTATGTTTGTTGGTTTATATAAATAATCTGGCTTATATTGTTACATTTATTTTAGAGGTATGTTTGTGATAGGTCTTTAAAGACAAGTTTCTACTTTCTAGTTCGGAGCAACAATGTTTGTCATTTGGAAATTACAATTGGGGTTATTGGAGGACTTAATATCTTTGGTAAAACTGGTGTAACAATTGATGGTGGAGATGGTGTTCGAACTGATTCAGCTATACATCATGCGAACAGTTGGTGTTGGTGGTAGTAATCAAACTGATGCATCCATAAATCCTATGAACAGGTTACATTACAATAGGTTCCTTTCAATTTGGAACTATAAATAAACAGTTGCTAAGATAGAGTAATTTTATTTTAATCCAAAAATTTGACATCAAATTTTGATGACAAATTAGATGGTTAAATTAAATTCATTTGGTATCTATTCTCAACGCATATAACTTTAATTATACACCTCGTTAAGTTGGGTAACTCAACTATTTTGAATTAGTAATTTAAAAAGTTAGAAGTCAAGTTTAAATCCATATGAATAAGTAAATATTAATTTAACAACTAATTATTAACATTTGACGTTCAAAAAGTAAAATAAATTCTTACACCACTTTAAAGTTATGAGTTTAGACTGCATTGCTGTCTTCAACTTTTCATATATAGGTCCTCTATTTTTCTTGGTTTCTTTCTATACATTAACTTCAAATACTTCAAATGGAGATTCAACTCTTTTATTAAAGTTGTATTAATTGCTAAGGTTTTTGAATCATTAGATGTATATATGTGGCTGCACATACTTATTTTTGAGCTAATTTTTGAGAGTGAATTTTAAACTCATTTAATATAATATCAAAATATTTCTGAACATACTTATATAAAAATATTTATTTTTACGTAAAAAGTGACTAATTGCCTATTTGAATTGGCATTTTCAACCAATTAACTCAGGTTTACAAGACTTCACCGTAGTTTTGGATTTTACATTAGGTTTTGTTTTGCCAATTAAAAGTGATTCAAGTTAGTTTTTGGGAGTAAGGTTTAAACCCTTTTAATGTAATATCAAAATATAGTTTTTTGGGAGTGAAGTTTTATTTTCACGTAAAAATGGACTAATTGCCTATTTGAATTGGCGTTTTCAACTCATTGACTCAGGTTTACAAGCCTTCATCGTGGTTTTGACAAGTTGTTTTTTCTCAAAGCAATTTTGGAGTAAAAAGAAACTATGAGCACCTACGTTGGTGCTTTTTGTGAGTGTCATTGACCAATAATATTGTGTCAGAAAAGTAGTATAATACTATAATTGATAATAAGCATCGTAGTATATTCTGTCATAGTTAAGCCACTCACTTTCTTTTACTTTTTGGATTAAAAAATTTGTAATATTAAAATTTGGAGTATTTTATAAGATCAATAAAACCAATTTTAGAATTTTTGATGAATTGTATGGATATTTAAATAATATAGTTGAATTGCTTAATTAATTAGAAACTTTTAAATAATATAAAAAGTTGGGATCCATTTAAACTACTAAATTAAGTGTTATGGATGTATATGTTCAAACTCAAACAGTCTATTTATGTAATTCAAAACTTTTACCATGAATTTGCAATTTAATGTCTCTTGATGCCACACAGTTTTTCCTCTATGGTGAATATACATTTTTTATTTTCCCTGCAAACAGTTAATTTTCGTTTTGACAAGTGCAAACAGTGTCCATCCCTTTGATAAAGCAAATAAAATAAAGGCATCCATTTTAATGGGTCATCCAAGGAACGGTCCATGCCACCACCTCCACCTCCTCCTCGCTAAGTAGATACCTAATTCTTCATTCGACCAAAAAAAAGATACCTAATTCTTCCACTTCTTTGGATTACGTATACTTTACTATAATATAAAATTGTTTCTTTTTACTGTAAGTAACAATGTATTTATAATATTTAAAATTCAGTAAATTCTAAATTTAGCCTTTTAAGCATAACTCTCTCATCTATGTAATCTTTAATTTATGGAAATTATCGTGCTAGTCCCGGTGACACTATTTTTTTTTAGGGAAGTCCCACTTCCGTTGTTATAAGGAAAATATTTGGATGACATTGTGGTTGATGACATTGACCAACCACAATATCACAAGTGCACAACAAAATAAAAAAAACTTATGAAAGAAAAAGAAGAAAGTCATTTGTGACATTGTGGTTGGCCAATATCACCGACCACAATGTCACCCAAGTGCTACCCTAATTTAAAAGAAGATCTTTAAACTGTTTTAAAAAATTAAATACAAAGATTATGAAATGCCCATTTAATTTTTTTTTATATTTATATATTTATTTTTGGGTTAAATATGTTTTTGGTCCCTATAAATATGTCAACTTTTCGTTTTAGTCCCTCTAAAATTTTCCTTCAACTTTTAGTCTCTATAAAATTTTCAATTACTACTTTTGGTCCCTATATTTAATTTAATTTTTTTATTTTTTAATGAAATTGTGCAGAAATATGTAAAATATTCTAAAAAAAAATTAGAATTTTTTAACAAAACACAAATTAAATATGATTTTTAACCGTAAAAAATATTAAATTCATGTTTTGTTAAAAAATTCTATTTTTTTTTGGAGTGATTGTTATAATATTTTGAATTTTTCTAGAAAATTTTATTAAAAAATATGAATTCTATATATGAGTTTACTTTAAAAGAGGGATCAAAAGTGAAAATTGAAAATTTTATAGGGATTAAAGTTGAAGGAAAATTTTAGAGGGACTAAAATAAAAAGTTAACATATTTATAGGGACTATAAACATATTTAACCCTTTATTTTTTGACAATTATATCTATATATTTATTATTGTCCTATATAAGGGATTTTGGACATGTAGCTCCCAAAGTTGACTTAAAGGTTGAAACAAGTACTAGTAGTACACATTCGATTAACAAGTACTATATATCAATGAATCAATGGTTCGTTTTCATGGGTCCATCATAGACCCATCCAAGCATGAGTAGGAAATATTGAATTTGAAAATAATAGCAAGAGGAAGAGACAAACAATGGATGATGTTAGCTAGTGTGTTGGGAATGGGAGGAGAGGATGGGAACGATTATCTCTCTTAGAGGACAAACGGTAAACTTGTAAAAGTACGTAAATTGCCCATAATTTTAACACTGCAATCAATTTTCTTAAATTTCGATGATTTATTCAAGGGAGTCTAATGTTTAAAGACTATGTAGTAGGGTGCTTCTACGGTGGAATACTTTTTTGGAAAAGTTATATGTTTAACTAATAAAAATAACCGTTGATGTTATAGTAGAAAAATAAATGATGGCCACTATGAGTTTTTCTCCATATTTGAATACACTTCTTCTTCTCTTTAATTCTAGAATCCTATCAAACACAAAGTTCATATGGTATAAAATATCAGGTACATAATACTTTACACACCGTGTGTTCTAACGGTGAAGCTAGAATGAATATATAATACTACTAGAACCAACAACATTCTTAATCAAGTGAAAGAGACTGAAATAATAACAAGTGAAAGAGACTGAAATAATAACAAAATAAGATGATAAAATTTTGGAATGAAAGGAACCGATGAAGATGAATATATTCAATCGGATGAAGATGAAAGAGATTTAAGGTTGGTGTTTTCCCCAATTCTAATTTACGATTACAAAATAAAATAATAATAAAAATATTTAATTTTGATTTAATCATAAACACAAAATAACTAAAGATATAATGACACACGTTATGGGCAAACGTGCAATACATCATATAATTTGACGTATGATAAATTAGATACACAAATTCTTAATCATCCATCATAGGATTAACTTCATCAAAAAAGTCAAAATTTTGCATAATTAACGGTACTGTTGTTATTAAAGGAAATTTTTTGTTTTCTTGCAGTCTCCAATATGCTTCAGTTACAGTGCAATGAGTACATGCCAACTTTTCCTCCTGAGTGAGATACGTGAGAAACCTAACTCTTCCACTTGTTTGGATCATCTAAAATTATGACGGTGGGACTTAAAAAGGTTAAATGGGGAATTATACCTTATTCCCTTTTATAGGGGGTTTTCGGCGTGTGGCTCCGAAGTCGACAATTTTGAAACAATTTTTTTATTATTTAAACCCCCAAAAGCCGACTTAAGTGGAAACATTTCCTACTTTGTGTGATTGATTCTCAAGATCCCTTTCTACATCTTTTCCTCTTATTTCTCTCCTTCACTACTACAAGTTAAATAGGTACTTTTTTCTAAGCTTTTTTTATTTCTTTTGTTAAGCTTTTCCACTTGAAATGTTTCACACCATATTTTAGGAAAATGAATGATGCATTTTCTAACTCAGTTAAGTTGGTTTAAGTTATTTTTGGATGTGAGCTTGCTCAGTAACTTTCCAGAGTGCCATTTTAATCCTCATAATCAACCTGTCAAGCTGAAAACCAAGAAAGAATACGACACGACAAGAGATTGTCTGGTTAGGAAGAATAGTTGCATGTTATTTTGTTCATGGAGCTTGCATTCCATGTTGTCATTGACTATTTTCCTATGAAACACAGACACATGTCACTGACACAAACACGTCGACACTAGTTAAAATTTGAAAAAATGAATTAATTGAATGTTACGACATGTGTTGTCTCGTGTCTGACACGTCTCAGATACTGAGTTGGTGCTACGGTGCTATTTTCAGGTCATAATTTTATCAGTTTCTGACATCTTTGTAATTTTGTGTCCTTTCTGCAGAAAATAGTGGAATTAGAGGTATCGGAATGACTTCCAATACCACATCTGGAAATGTTTGCCCGCCGCCGATGCAGCCAGCGTCTAATGGTGTATTTCAGGGAGATCACCCTCTTGATTATGCACTTCCATTGGCTATTTTACAGATATGTCTTGTTCTTGTAGTCACAAGGGGACTGGCCTATCTTCTAAAACCTTTAAGGCAACCTCGAGTTATTGCAGAGATTGTTGTAAGTTCTTTTATTTTTGTTTAAGTATTTGCTTCATTTATTGATTTTTTTTTGTTAACTGATATTAGTAAGAAATTTGATATCTTAGAAACTAGTGGGGAAATTGGCAAACAAGGCAGCAATGCGAGCCTTTAGTGTTCCATTTTTATATAATTTCACAGTTTTGAGTCTTAACTGTCTAATATTTAGTTTACTTGTCCAAACTCTGAAACAAGTCTAATATTTAGTCAAGTTTTTATGTAGAAATTAGAATACAATATGACTATAAACAATTCATTGTTCTTAAATCAGCAATAGATGTTATAGAAATATGCATGCCAAGATATGCACATGTATAAGAGAAATTAAAATTGCATTATATGCACAACCATTTTCTATATCTCAGATACCGGATATGCCTTCTATGTGTTGGTACTTCATTAAATCCACATTTGGTCAGTCTTACTAATTGCCTTCTAAAAAAGAGCAGAGGTTTTATCAACTTCTATTTTTGTGCGTTAAGATTGCTTATTGATGATGACAGGGAGGAATACTACTTGGGCCGTCAGCGCTTGGACGGAATAAAAGCTATCTACATGCAGTTTTCCCACCCAAGAGTCTTCCAGTATTAGATACTCTAGCAAACCTTGGCCTTATATTCTTTCTATTTTTAGCAGGCATAGAGTTAGATCCTAAATCTCTGCGGAAAACTGGAGGTAGAGTCCTTGCCATTGCTATTGCCGGAATAAGCTTACCCTTTGCACTAGGAATTGGTTCATCATTTGTTCTACAAGGAACGATTGCCAAAGGCGTAAATACTTCCGCATTTCTCGTATATATGGGGGTCGCTCTGTCTATAACTGCTTTTCCTGTACTAGCTCGTATTTTGGCCGAGTTAAAACTTCTAACCACCAGTGTCGGCAGAATGGCTATGGCGGCTGCAGCAGTTAATGATGTAGCAGCCTGGATTCTTCTTGCTCTTGCCGTTGCCTTATCAGGCAATATCCAGTCTCCTCTTGTTTCACTATGGGTCTTCTTAAGTGGGTGTGGTTTTGTCGTTTGTTCGATCCTCATTGTTCTTCCAATTTTCAAATGGATGGCCCAACAATGCCACGAAGGTGAGCCGGTTGATGAGTTATACATATGTGCTACATTAGCTGCTGTTTTGGCTGCCGGGTTTGTCACTGATGCTATAGGAATTCATGCCATGTTTGGCGCGTTTGTTTTTGGCATTTTGGTTCCAAAAGATGGAGCGTTTGCTGGTGCTCTTGTGGAGAAAATAGAGGATCTTGTGTCTGGTCTATTACTCCCACTCTATTTTGTGTCAAGTGGATTAAAGACCAATATAGCTACCATTCAGGGGCTGCAGTCATGGGGTCTTCTAGTTTTCGTTACATTTACGGCTTGTTTTGGGAAGATTGTTGGGACTATTGTAGTGTCTCTTCTATGTAAAGTACCTTTCAATGAGTCTTTAGTGCTTGGATTCTTGATGAATAGTAAAGGGTTGGTTGAATTAATTGTCCTCAACATCGGTAAAGATAGAAAGGTATTTGAATTTATTTTCTTGCTCTCATTATTCTTATAATTAATTTAACATTATGGATATTTATCATGGTATTTACGTGCATGTTCACGTCCTACCGATCATCGTGATGGATATTTGATATAGGCATCTACAGGTTTTGAATGATCAGACCTTTGCCATTATGGTTCTTATGGCTCTCATTACTACCTTCATGACCACTCCTCTGGTGTTAGCTGCGTATAAGAGGAAGGAAAGAAAATCTAATCACAAATACAGAACAATTGAAAGAAAAAATGCAGATGGCCAACTGAGGATTCTTGCCTGTTTCCATGGTTCAAGAAATATTCCATCGGTAATAAACTTGATCGAGGCTTCACGAGGAACCAAGAAGCATGACACACTTTGTGCCTATGCAATGCACCTTAAAGAATTTTGTGAGAGGTCCTCATCGATACTAATGGCACAAAAGGTGAGACAAAATGGGTTGCCGTTTTGGGATAAAGGTCACCATGAAGATTCTGTCCATATTATTGTGGCGTTCGAGGCTTACCAAAAACTAAGCCACGTGTGTGTCCGGCCAATGATAGCAATTTCATCAATGTTGAACATTCATGAAGACATTTGTGCAACTGCTGATAGAAAGAGAGCCGCAGTCATCATTCTTCCATTTCATAAGCAACAGAGATTGGACGGTTCCCTAGACATTATAAGAAATGATTTTCGATTGGTTAACAAAAGGGTACTCGAGCATGCACCATGCTCGGTTGGAATTTTTGTTGATCGCGGGCTCGGTGGTTCATGTCATGTGTCTGCAAGTAATGTTTCCTATTGCATTGTTGTGCTTTTCTTCGGTGGTGGTGATGACCATGAAGCTCTTGCTTATGGTGCTCGTATGGCTGAACACCCCGGCATAAGATTAGTCGTTATTCGCTTTTTAGTGGAGCCTAATATTGTAGGGGACATTACGAAAGTTGACATTGAAGACTCTTCTAACAATAAATCAATATCAGAAGATAATGAGTTCCTTGCAGAATTTAAGCTGAAAACAGCCAGTGATGACTCCGTTATCTATGAAGAAAAAATAGTAAAATATGCTGCAGAAACAGTTGCTACCATCCGCGAGATGAATTTCTGCAACCTATTTCTTGTGGGTCGAACGCCAGCCGGTGAATTGGCATGTGCACTTGAAAGAAGCGAGTGCCCAGAATTAGGACCTGTTGGTGGCTTGTTGGCATCACAAGATTTCCGGACAACAGCATCTGTTTTGGTGATGCAACAGTATCACAATGGGGTGCCAATAAACTTTGTCCCAGAAATGGAGGAACATTCACCTGATGGAGACACGGAATCTTCTTAACTGCTCTGTTTTTATATTGTTGTGAACCGCGCATGGGGCGGACGGTGCTACATCAGGGATGGGAATAAGTGTTCTAACCTGCATTGTACCCAATTCGACATAAATAAGAAAGTTTATCTGACTTAAATATGTTAGATGTACAACAAATTTATCTATGAATTGAATATAAATAACCAAAGATTTGGTTGTTATGATTATCATATTTAATTTTCATCACGATATCTTGAAATTGTGTTGTCTATTTTTCTTTTTTTCAAAATTGTTTTGTTTACTCAAAAGCTTAATCTTGTTGGTTTGTATAAATACTTTGGCTTATTGGTACATTTAGAGTTATGTTTGTTAAACTTTGGTTTATATAAGCCATTCTAACGCTAACTCAAGCCCAAAATTTCCCTGCTACTTGCCTTAGCTGCCCATTACTAAATCAAGCACATTAACATACCAATCAAATAGAGTAGATTCCAAGCTCACATGTATCACATTGCTAGTTGCAGAAACACCAAAGCAAGCAATTCAACCATTAATCACTAACAATTATCCCCCCACCCAAACAAACTAGAAGCTGATTATGCTTTGGAGAAAGGGTGGCAAAAAATTTGGTTGAAAGTGATTCTTTGGTTGCAATTTAGGCATTTTCAAACTTTTCTGCTGTTACTAAGAAATAATTGGAGCAACTGTTCTATAAAACTTCTAGGAATTCAATTTGGCTATTCTCATATCCATTGCGGATAGGTTACCTAACCTTGGTCACTCTTTATCCGACTCATTTTGGTGGAATTCTCTTCCTGGCTTTATTAGGAAATAATTCTTTGTATATAGATTTAATTTTCCTATTTTTCCTCTTTTCTTAATATAGCTGCTTGGGTTTGGTTTGGTTCCCCCAACCTTTTTAATTATTTTTTCATTTTTTATAACAAATTATTTTGAGTTTATAGTAAATGATCTTTGATATTTTGGGGTGTCAACCGAGCTGGGAAGTCAAATTGACAAATTGATGCATACTAACTCTTAGTCTATCCAATAAAATAAACAAACACTTAATTTTGAGTTTTCCATGATTTTTTAAAACTCAATTTTAATTTTTCGGACATGATTACATTTTAAATATCTCAATTTTGAATTTTCTAAAAGATAAAGATAACTTAAATTTGAGTAGTTAGAATTGTAAGAAACCCCAAAATTGAGTTATTCAATACCAATTAAGTTCCTTGTAATTGAACTTTGAGTTTTTATGAATTTAGTAAAACCAAAATTTGAGATATATAGAGAATAATTTTTACGGTACAAAACTTATTTTCATTTCCTCTAAAAAAAATACAAAACTTATTTAATATCTTAAAAAATTCACAGAGAAACCGAGTAAAATGAACTTCTTACTAAATGGACGTTTGATGTTAGGGTGAGTTTGTCAGAATTATGATGAGTTGGTATAAATTTTTAAAAATTACTCTAATTGTGATGGCAAGACTAAATATAGTATGTGTAGAATAAAACACCAATCAATCAAATGTTTATGAATACTTACAAGAGTGTGTTCGGATGGAGGAATATTTTGAGGAAATTCAAATACTTTAAGTGAATTGACCCCAATAAATCGACCCCTATTATTTGAAATTACAAATTTACCCCCAAAAAATTTTCAAAATTATAAATTAACCCATAATTTTTTTAATTTGCAAATTGACCCCTAATTACAATTTTAAATTGGCCCAAAAAAGGATGACAATGAATTTTTTATTACTCCATCTAAACAAGAATATTTAGAAATGAAAGCAATTTAATTGAATCGTTTGAATTGCCTAAAATTCTAAATTCAATTTTTCAATTACCTCATTCAAACACACTTTAAGATATTGGGTTTGATTGACCTATCCAATTGAGAATAAGAAGATTGCTCCTCTCCCTTTCAAAAGTGTTAATTCCCTTATCTCAGCGGGAGTTAGCTCACATTCATCATTTTTCAACGTAAGTTAACTGACACCGACACTTTTAAGATCGGTTGACCCGACTTAAAAAGTTATTGAACCGGTCTTAAATTTTCTGAGAATAATTTAGTTTGGGCCGAAGCCCAATAAAAAAAGACTGTTAATTTGCGAGGGAAAGAGATAACAAGCAAGATGAGGTGGTTGGTTAATCTCGACGCGGGACTTATCTATCCAAGAAACTGGAAAAAGAGAGAGAATCATAGCATAGCATAGCAGAGTAGAAGCAAACAATAAAGAACGCAGAAGAAAATCATCTCCCTCAAAGAAGAAGAAGAAGAAGGAATTAGAAATGCAATCACACTTATGCTCACATTCACTCTCTTCGTTTCCAAAACCATTCAAGAGCCAGCACTTTTCATCTTTCACCACCTCACTTATATCCTCTTCCATTTTTCCCCCTCCCCCTCCTCGCTTCAATCTCAAATTACCACCACGCTTTCAATTCACCAACATTTTCCGGCCTACAACGGTAGTTTCCTGAACCTATCTTCAACTTCATTTCATTCAATTCAATGCCTCAAATGTATTTTCATTTTCACATAGGGTTTCGCTCGTGCTTCCTATCATGTTTCTGTTGCCAAAAACACCGATAGTGAATTTCAATTAGCAACACAGAATGTGTCTTCTGATGATGCATCCATGACGCTTGTCAAGTTTATGCTGTTCTCCGCATTCTTCGCACTTCAAGATGCTTATCCGGCAGTTGCTGCTTCTGATTTTGCTACTGGTTTGAATTCAATTCCTATATTTGGAGATGTCGGTGACTTAAGCACAGGTTTTGCTTCAGTTAGGAAAATCTCCCTGTTACTTCATCTGTAATCATAATTGCTTACTTTTTATCTCAAACCATAAATGTTCATCATATAAGTGGTTATGTATGTTTTGTAAACTATCTTGAAGTGCTAATAAAAATTAGATCAAAACAACTTAGCAGACATGTCATAAATTGTTTCCAACTGTTGTTGAATAAATCAATCGAAACAAACCCTAACGTGGAAACTTTTGTATACTTTTAGTCTTTTACTATTTGAAGACTATTTTGATATTCAAAGACTAATATTGTTTTATGCTCTATCACAGGCATTTTTGCTGATATTTTTCTCTGAACTGGGAGACAAGACTTTTTTCATTGCAGTGAGTGCACATAGATCAGTGGTTATTGTGATATTTTTCTCATTTTCATTCTTTTCAAACCAAATGCAAAACAATGAAGAAAGGAAATTGTGATATTGAAAAACAATAACCTCCTTTCTGTTAAGATTTATTCAAAGAATTTGGTTATTGATGAGATTAAAATGAAGGGGGAGCTTTGTAAATAGGTTTGATTTTGGCCGATTGATGTTTTATGCAGGCACTGTTAGCAGCTAGGAATTCAGCTGGTGTTGTTTTCGTAGGGACATTTGGCGCACTTGCGTATGTTTTAATGTTTCATGTGATTTAGATCCCCCTTGCATTTTGTTCTTTGTTTTGAAGGTGTTTTTCATGATTGATCACCATGGTAGATAAGTTTGTGGTTGAAATATTTTCACAACTTAGAATAATGGATCTGGATAATCAAAAGTCTTCACAGAGCAAGCTAGCCAACAATATCACTAGACTTCATTGGTTTTCTTCTCATACATACTGAAATTTAGACAATGCGATGCATTTGTACAAAATTCGTCATGCTTATATTGTGTCTAGAAGCCAACATTATGAATGATAATAATTTTTTTTAGAAGGAATGATAATCATTTTGTGCAACCTATTTATTTTTATTATTCAAGAATCTTCAAATCAATAATATCAATTAATTTGCTTGCTTTTGGCAGGGCAATGACTGTCATATCTGTCGCTCTAGGTCGAACTTTTCATTATGTTGACGAACTCTTGCCGTTCAGGTTTTTCCTTTATCTCTGTTTTTATTTTTGAATGGCAAAAAAATTGTAAAAATTAACATGAAAAGGGCCCAACCGGGTTCGAACCGGTGACCTCTTGATCTGCAGTCAAATGCTCTACCACTGAGCTATGGACCCTTGTGTTATTTATCTCTGGTATGAATTGAACATATGAAAAGTGAACATGGAGCAATATAATGAACACTATTGGCTACATGTTTGAAAATGACTTACAATATTGTTTTTCAACTCCTTTTGACCAACCATATAACAGTTTTATTATAATACAACATCAAATTCTTTTGGGAACACAATATTAATCATCTGCAAAAAGAATCAACTGATTCCTTTGTGATGCAAAGATGTCTTTCTTTTAACCAAATTCCATGTTTTCTAGAAATATTATCACTTTACTTCTACTCCTTCCTTTGGATTTATATTTTATTGTATTTGAAACAATGTAACTTGAAAGCCTAATCTGACTATCTGATCTGACTAATATTCTTAGGAGAAAGTATTACAAGTTATAAAGATTGACTTCTTTCGAACTCATCTAATAGGTTACTTTGCACAGGTTTGGAGAAACTGATTTACCTATTGATGATATTGCTGCTGTTTGCCTATTGGTAAATTCACCTCCATGTTTATGTAAAAGTAGTGGCATGTAGGTCACTAGATTGAGCTAGTGGTGAAGGACTAAGATAGTTTACGTAAGGTCATAGGTTCAAATCTCATTACTATCATTAGCGCAAAAAAATTGCATTTGTGTTTGCTATGGTACACAAATTTATCCTTTACATTTTCTGTTTTGAAATTGAACACTTGATAAAAGATTTCAGTTGACTTTAGGTGTACTTCGGGGTCTCTACCCTGCTGGATGCCTCGTCTAGTGATAGCCAAAAATCAGATGATGAACAGAAAGAGGTATTATTTGGTATTTGGAGCATAACATGTCAGATATACAAGTGCTTTTTTAATCCCATTTTTTTTTTATTTCTTTTCACTTATCGTTGACAATGTTTTCTATGCAATGGTTCCTATGTTAACCAGGCAGAGTTAGCAGTTTCTGATTTTTCTGGAGATGGTGCTGGGATACTAGCTGCTGCTAGCACAATTGTCAGCACTTTTCTCTTAGTTTTTGTTGCTGAGTGGGGTGATAAATCATTTTTCTCCACAATTGGTGAGTGCTTAAGTTGGAATTGTTGTTCCGTAAAATTCTATTATAAATCAACTGCTTATAGTTTAAACACGTAAACTTTCTCAACCATAATAACATCTTGCTCCAAAATCCCTATCACAAACTAATACATGAGTGAATAAAATGTATTGTTATTGAAAAATCCGACTTGAATCAGTTAATTTGGATCAGTACAATATTAGTTTATCATTAACTTGTTAATTTTTTAATGCCTCAAATTGCAAGACATGTTTGCTGATTCTTGTCATGCACTTAACTCACCTTCAATGATTCTAAACTATTTTTTCCTCCTACTATTTAGCCCTTGCAGCGGCTTCTTCGCCCTTGGGAGTCATAGCTGGATCACTGGCTGGTCATGGTGTTGCAACTTTGGTAACTTCTTTTTCATCAATGAATTGATGCATCTTGTAAATATGGGGATCTTTTCTTTGAAAGTAACAATAAATGCACTGTTTGAAATTAACATAGTGGTATTTCAATACGCTTCGGGAACAGTGAATACAATTTGGCTTTTCCATAATGACCTATATTTGGTACCCCCAACAAGATCAAAATACAAAATTAAGACGAAAATAAATCTATATGAGGAAAACCTTAACTGTCATGGAAAGTTTAACACAATATTTATATTCGTTGAATCAACTGTCTTTTTCTTTCTTATTGTATATCTCTAAATAACTTTGGGATTTTATATTCTCCTATCTTTTATATGCAGATAGCCGTACTTGGTGGCTCTTTACTGGGGACATTTTTGTCGGAGAAGGTAACTTCTGGCTTGTAGCATCCATTCCTGATATGCTGTGGTTTGTTAGTTTCAACTTCCTGGTTTTTTCCATTTCAAAAATGGACCAGAATTCGTTAATTGGGTATTATAGAGATGTGTGCTTTCGTATCAAATAGATTCATTAACCATTGTAAAGGAAAGTGAGATTTTAGGCAACATAGTAGAAGTTGAGATATGATCTACAAATTATTTTCTTGAATTGGTGCTACCTATAGAATATATTTCATGGAAATCTTCTGTGGATAATTTTCTGCACGGGAATTTCATTGAAATAAGTGTGGCATCTATGAAAAAGAGCAACATGTTAGATGTTCCGGAGTTTTCTGCGAAAGAACATACTCTTTTGCGAGATAATAACAGATGATGTGAAGTCTCCCTCTCGGTTGGGGTTATTAAGAGCAACTTATCATAACCATATGAAAGTTTTAATGCTATGCTGAGCACACGTGATATTCTGTAGATAATACTTGACAGTGCCTTGCATTTGAAGCATGGACCTACATTTGTGTATCTGTTTGGAATATTACCTCATGCAGCAACAGACTAAAAGCAATATATTTTCATTTCTTTTGAAGGTTATTGCCTACATTGGAGGTGTGCTCTTTCTCGTCTTTGCTGCAGTAACCGTATTTGAAATTGTACAATAGATGTTTCAAGAAGTGCAAGATAAGCTATGTACAAAGGCATCAAAAATGTACGGACTTCCACAATTTTATCTGCACCCCCTTTACTAAAATTTGTTAGCGACGGTTGTAGAAAAAAAAAGATACTATCATTTGTAGCAATAGTTGATCTACCTTTCATTGTAATCCTCATAAACTATGTCCAGTAAGTTATTAAAAATTTTGTTATTTTATTTTTAAAGAAATTTAACTATGACATTTTCAATTTTAGCTAGATGATTGATCAACTGCTAACACTTGGATAGTGTTACATCAGTCAATAATTTTTATCTGATATCTGTGTTATAGAACTAACTGCTGGATTGAAAGCTTTTATCATTAAAAAAAAATTATCATTGGAATTGTAAATTTTTACATAATACTACACATTAATCTTTACGTAATTCAATGACATGGAATGACTTCATAACAAAAATTGAAACTCTATTGGATGGCGAAAGAATTAAAAAGGAAATAAATTCAAAAGAAAGAAATTGGAGAGAATAGATGATAGAAGTAAAGAAATTGGAGAGAATAGATAATAAAAGTTCATAATAATTTTAGAGCAATGCTATACATCAAGAAAGATTTTATCAAGAAAAATTCAAGAATGACATGGCAGAGTAATCACCCTTAGATTTTATCAAGAAATTGTCTTGAAATTAATGTTAGCCAATAAAATCTATGCCTGGGTGGAAATCATGGGGTGGTGGGTGTCATGTATTTTTTTTTTTATGAAAGGTTAATAAATGAGACTGAAATCTAAGGGTGATTATTGTGTCATGTCATTCTTGAATCTTTCTTGATAAAATCATTCTTGATATCTAGCATTTTCCATAATTTTATCCTTAGCTTAGAATGAAGAAAAGGAAAAGTGACAAAAACTGTATTATTTTTATCTTAAGAAAATTGGGCATGAGAATTTTTTTTAGGGGTCTCAACAAAGTATTTATCCCTTCATTTTTGTTTACTATTTAATGAGTTAAATAACTTCATCCATCTTTCAATGTTGATTTTCTTTAACAAAGTGATTGAACTCAAGTAGTCAAATTGATTAAAAATATTTGAATTTAATATTTTATTAGAAGTCTAAAATAATCTTAGATCTTATATTATTATCGAGCAAAATTTAGATAGTAGGTTTACATTTATCCAAGAAAGAAGGGATAAAGACAACAATAAAAAAAAAAAAGATCAATTTATTTTATGTATCATGTTAAAAGCCTAGCACTACCAGTTAATGAACAACAATTTTTCTTTCCAGCGCTTGTTTTTGCGTTTTTGTGGTGTAGGTCTTAATAAAAAAAATTGTTGCTATTCACTATTCCCATGTTTTTACTTTTGGCATTATTTTTTCTTTGGTACATTTTTTGGTATAATATATATATATATATATAAGTAAATACATAATAACATTAATATGTGGGTAGTTATGTAGTAGGTAGCCGAAGAGTCCCTTTCTTCCTTTCTTTTCTCTCCTTCTCAAACCTTAGTTGGCACCCTTTTTTTTCTTCTTCTTGTTAGAGAGGTGATTTAGGGTCAACTTTAACCCAAAAATCACTCCTCCGAGTTGTTTTTCCTTCTATTCTAATTGAATAAGTGATTTCACATATTTTTTGTTTTCTTTCGTTTGTTTTTGTGATTTCGTCGTCTCTGAACGACTCTGTTTGTTTTGATTTCCCGTCTTTGTGCGTTGTGTTTTTTATTTTCCGTCTTAGTGCGGTGTTTATTTGATCCAGGTTGAAAGATTAGCTTTGAAATCCGATCAATGACAATGACTTTGGCGTCGTCAACGTTGCAGATCCGGAGACATGATCGTATTAGTCATAGGCAATCCTATGACATAACATTATTTATCGGGCAATTTCTATGGTACTCCAAACAAAATTGAGTGTTTTGGTACTCTCAAATGTTTAACCAATAGAAGAGTGCCATTTCAATTAAATGATCCATGTCAGCATTATTAAAGATTGACTTAAGGGAAAGAGTTTTGGTACACTTCTCTATTCAATTTAACCCCCAAAAATTATACAAATTATTATTTCAATAAATTAATTAATTATTTTTTTAATCAAAACAAAATCAAATCATTAACCGCCATCACAATTTTCTCTCCAACATTCATCATCTGAAATGTAACATTTTCTTTTTCTTTCTGGGAACACAAAACTTCATGTACCAATTTTGTCTCAAACATCTTTGAACAAAGCTTCCTTTAATAACATTCTTTCTCACTCAGGTATTATATTTGTTCCTTCTTTCTTTCTCACCATTAATTTTGCT
>Ga0315914_1000713_pt1 | contig 44776 bp, 14 predicted proteins | sample MpolenodulesMG_FD_203920 | JGI IMG/M metagenome (GOLD analysis project Ga0315914, IMG submission 203920) | Medicago polymorpha root nodule microbial communities from Los Angeles, California, United States - elongated nodules | ecosystem: Host-associated > Plants > Roots > Nodule | place: USA... | reverse complement strand
AAAGAGAGAAGAGGGTCCGAATCGGAACAAAAATGAGGTATTTTAAAATACCTCTCTGCCGAATTTTTCTCTGAAAAGTCAGATAATATTCCGGATCAGAGGGTGTATGAATGTAGGGTGTTAGGTCCAAAATTGGGGTATGACAAAAGGGTTTTGTTTGATTTGCTATAAAATAAGGGAATCGATATGACAACTTCATTTTTATCATGTTTGATTGCAAAAGTGTTATAGGAACGTTAAGTTGGAGAGCAAGAGAGAGTACAAAAAGTCAAAACTGAAGTTATTGTCTCTCATCAAACCAACACAACTTTTTGTCATAAATACGAGTTGTCTAAAATATCAACTACAGTAACATTTCGTCCATAAAACATTGTATAAGACAAAAAAATTATTAAATACCATAAAAGTTTATATTCCATTTATTTGTGTGGGACAAAATATGTACTTGAACGAATAAGTCATCAATATACTTCTTGCTAGCTCTAATAATAATAATAATAATAATAATAATAATAATAATAATAATAATAATAATAATAATAATAATAATAATAATAATAATAAAATAATAATTATTATTATTATTATAATTTATGTTGATTAGACATATTAACTGTTCTCGTGTAATTTTTATTTTCTTTTTGAAATTGTAATCATGAAAATCTTGTTTTATGAAAATAAAGTGAATAAATTATATTCTAAATTAATCAAATGATATTTAAGAAATCATATTATAAAAAGAGTAAAATTATATAAGATCTACTTATATCATGTCTTTCAAAAAGAAAGATCTACTTATATCATAGACCAATAAATCTATTTGTTTTTCTTATATTCGCGATAGGAGAAATGAGTAAATAATTATTTTAGTTCTCAAAAATTTAAGAGTTGTACAATCCAGGCAAAACTAATAAAAGACTTTTATATCATCTTAAGAATGATCAAAATGACTAACATTTTTTACTTCAAGAATGATCAACAGAAGTATGATCACGGAAACTCTACTAGTCTATATTATTTCAAGACTTGGACACAAATTAACCACAAAGCTAATTGGACCCGATCTTGAAAATAAACAGCCCAGCATGGTAAAAAAAACACAAACCAAGAATGAGCACTCAATCTCTTCGTCCTCTCACACAAATTTCTTAAATAATACCAACTAATTAACTATCAATAACTTTATATCATTATATTTCAATTTTTTAATATTAAAAAAATGTAAGTCTCAATCTTAAGTGAGATCTTGACTCTTATAAGACCCAAAAATTATTCTATCCTATAAGAGTATCTAATAGGTATCAAGTCTTAAAAATATAGTTACACACATAGTTCTGTTAAAAAAAACTAAACTCCAATGTAAAAAAAAGTGAGGTAATTCCCGTTAAACAATAGTTTCATATTTCTTCATCAAAAACCAACAAATATAGACATCCTAATTAAGCTATTTCCTTTCTCTCTTCTTTACCTCATAATATAAAAGGAACAAATAAATCAATCATCACTATGAGTAAGCTTGAAATAAAACACAACACACAATTAAAGAAAATAAATTATACTAAAAAGAGAACTAAAATACTAATATAACGAAAATACAAATGTTGATGTGATCCAAATTGTTGTTGCAGACCTGAGCCAGAATTGTTCTTCGGAGAATTTGAGTTGAAACCAGCAAATAGAGACTATTCAAGATATGAATTTGATGAGTGATTCTATTATATTCTCACTCAATTGATCTCGCTCTAAATATGATCAACCACACTCAATCTCATTTGCTTTCGCTTCTGATTCTGGTTTGATGTCATCCAAGATAATATTTGGGTTTTGATTTTGGTGTTGATATTTGTAAGACAACCTTGCTCTGTTGTTTAGTGCACAAAAATGGAAACAAGTAAAAAGCAAATGTGAAAAAAATATATTAGCATTTTATGCATTGGTTCCTCCATCCGATGATCAAGAATGTGAATTAATTTAATCCCATATAAGTTTTATTTTCAAAAAAAATGCTACAGAGCTATAGGATTTGGCTTTTATTTAATTTGTTTTTCTTGAATGATTTTAATAAATAAAAAATATGCGTTTATTTGAATGATTCATTGTATATCATTTCTGGACTGTGTAAATTATATATTATTTTCATTGGAATAAGATAGTCACTTTCGCGACATGATATTAAGTTTAATAAAATCAAAAAAATTTAAAAAAAGTTTTTAAACTGATTTTCTATATAAGTTAAGTTCTATCATCCATATTGTCAACTCAAATCTTTAAATGTTAAGTGACGGAAGGGACTAACTTATTCCAACGTGGATAACGTTTTGGACCAACTTAAAACTTTTAAAACGTAAGAGACCAACTTGACATTTTTAAAACCTAAGGAACCAACTTAAAAACTAAAATAAACATAAGGGATAATTAAGCCTTAAAAAATCTACTTAATATCAACGGAAAACCCTAACCTCTTATCTATGGAAAATCCTGTCACGGGGTCTACAATGATTTTTTTGAAAAACCTTGTTCAAGAATTGATAATCTCAAATTCAAAAGATTGCTTTAGTTTAGTGTCTACAAACGAAGAATTTTTTTCATATATATTTGAACTCAAACTACATGATCTTGTTTGAGTGTTGTAGGATTTTTACATAAATATAATATTGTTTGCTATATCACTGATACACATTAAACTTAACATGATGCGTTAAGTGCTTCAATAACATATAAGACGTTAATCTTAACATAAATAAGTTTATCTTTACCTAAAAGTTTATACAGATGTTGTGTGTGACACACTTTAAATCCAACGATTAGTTTCGTAAAACATGTATCCACTAAAAAGCTATTAAGCAGTGTAACACTACCCAAGTATACATAAGTGTAAATTCGAACTTCGAATGGAGTATGCTGATGCAAGAATATTGTAAATACAACCATATACAATTCCTATCAAAAGAGATGAAACGAACGAATTTCCTTTAGTAAGGAATTTAATTTATTATCCGGAGACTTGTTAAAATGCCTATGAAGAATTGTCATCAAGGTAAAAAAAATGAATATACTTGAAAAGTAACCAAAACAATTATAAACAATGATGATTTCGGTGGTTGATCAGACGATTATCATTATCAGGAAGTGTTCTTTATTATTATTATTTATTATTATTATTATTATTATTATTATTATTATTATTATTATTATTATTATTATTATTATTATTATTATAACATTATTTGTTTTCATTTGATTTTAAAATTATAAACAATTATATGGAAGCAACAATGTTTTAATGAAAATTGAGGGCAATATAGTCATTTTAGGCAAGTAGGGTTGAGAATAGAGTTTGTACACTATTCTCCAATTATATATAATAGATAGATAGATGAGAAATCTCTCGCTCTTCTTGCTACATTCTTTCAGCGATTATGCCTTTTTCTTCTTTGCTATTCTTATTTATACTAAAAAATATGGGTTAAGGCCAAAATTGCAAAGTTGTGAGATTGTGACGCAGAACGGAAGCATAGGCTAGCAAGCGCTAAACCTATACAGAAGAAGAACAAGTTTGCAAGCGACAAACTTATGAAAATAGGGTTTCAGAATCCATCGAAAAATTGAGAAAACTCTCTAAAATAATATTGAATAAATAAAAGCTGTCTCTTAGGCTACAACTTTTAAATAGGGAAATAACAACCCTAATGGACTGAAAATAACAAACTAAAAAGAAAAAAATTAAATTAGGCTTAAATAATAAAATACTATAAAAATATTATGAAAACCCTCCTACATCAGTCTCATTCACCTCTGAAGAACTTGCCCCAAGTTCCGATTCTAATAAAGAACTTCCAATGCATGTTGACTCATTCAATGAACAAGAGACCACCCTTATGAATCCCATTGGATTTGAGTAATCTTTCCCTTTCAATCAGAATAGTTGCTGCAAGTTCTCTGTATTTTTTGCTTGGTAGTTTCAAGTTCAACTTCCAAATCCCTGACCTTTGTCGTAAGAAATATAAGGTCCTCCATATCAGTTTTTGCAATGACTAGCCTTCTCTGCATGGTCAAAAGAATCATGTTCAATTTATTGTGTTGATCTAGCGGAAGGGCTAATTGAGTATGAAATCTGCTCTTTACCCAAATGGTTTCGCTCATTTTCAAGTGAAATTACATTTTTACCCTTACGTAAGTTAACTCATGTAGCGTGAGTTAACTCACGCCAGTTATAAGAGTAGCGTGACTTAAGTCATGCAGCGTGAGTTAAGTCACGCTACGTTACTTAAGTCAGTTATTAGCAACACAGCAGCACAGTTCCCTCATTTCCCAACTTCTCCAAAACACGAAAATTCCACCCCAAAATTCAAAATTCATCATTCTTGCGCCATTCAAAGCCAAATTCATCTACAATATCAAGTAAGTGATGATTATCCTACTTCTATGCATTATTTTGGTTGAAATTTTCGAATTTTTGTAGAAATTAAACATTTTTAGGGTTTTTTTTAAAATTTTGCTTGCATGTTAGTTTTGATGATTTTTAGTGACGAATTAACTTAGGAATTGTTGTTTAGATGTTGTTTAGGGTAAAATGTGGTAGTTTAGGGTTTAAAAATTGTTAGATTACATAGTTGTTTGAAAATTGCACACTACGTGTTCGGTAAAATGCCTGCAATGTGGTAGTTTATGGATTCAAATGACATTGTCGACATTATAGTGTTGTTCTTGTATTGTTAAAGATGACATTGTCGAAATGTTATGTTCGTGTGAAAATGTGTTAAAGATTTTTTGCTTTTTGTGCAGATATGTCTGAGCAGGAGAGGACTGACATACTTAGGTTATGTAGGCATGCCTTAGTAGGGAGAAGCAAGCACTACAGCCTCCGGACGGTCAAGGTCGAGGGAGAGTGGGGGGCACGACACTTTCTAGGGTTGATGATGCGGGGGGATCGACGTCACAGGCGGGTCCATCCCAGATGGTGGACCCAACACAGTACCAGCAAGAGCAGGGATAGGTTATAGCTCACTTCAGACATGTGGTTTCGAGGTTGAGATATCAAGATTACGAACGGGAGAACCCGTATGTGGGTAGATGGAGATCTCAAAGGGAGTTTAAACATGTTAATCACTTCAGAGGCTTGTTGGATTCGATGGAGCATTCTCATGTCACCTGGAGGTCGTACGAGCACCGACGAGACGTGACGCCTTTTTAGGACGTGTGCTGGTACTCTGAATGGATCATGGCTGGGAAACAAAAGATGGTGCGTCACTTGCCCGAGCGGGTTCTGAGGCAGTACGTATATGTTCACACCGTTCCCCGACCTCCTACTACGATTATGCCTCCTGCCCCACCAGATGTGGCTGCTGCCTTCTTGGAGTTTGTTCTGCATGTCGTTGCCCAGCAGCAGAGGGGTGACCAGGTCCTGGACGACGAACCTTGGAAGCATTCAGATAGGTACATTCGGTGGTTCTACTATGTATCCAATCCTCTCATCGTCAACCCTGCTCCAGAGCCTGACATTGTCATGTCGAGACCTGTCTACCAGGATATTCTTGTTGACTAGGACTGGGTTAGACATCCTCCCGATCCATTGCAGGTCATTAGCAGCATGAGAGACAGGGTGGAGCCTGCGATGGAGATTCCAGAGGTGGTTTCATATCCACACTTCTTCAGCATTTTGGAGGGCCTCCAGACTGAGTATAGCGTGTTTGACCATCAGCAGGTTCCACGGAGGAGGTCTAAGAGTCATAGTCCACAGGAGCAGCAGTAGTGTCTTATTTTATGACTTGTTTTTTTTTATGACTTTTTGGATATTTGTAGTATTTTCCTGACATTTTGGTTGTACTATATTTACATTTGTGCGATTGCACTTATTTATGACATTTACGTTAATTTTCGTTAAAATTATGTTTCTAAATTATGATTGAATGAATGCATGTTCTCTAAATTATGAGTTTTGGTTGAACGAATGAATGATTGTACCTATGTATGAACGAACGAATGAACGAAAATAAACAGGGAACGGGGCAGTAGCTACTACCTGTCTGTTCTGGTGCGCACAGAACTAGCGTGAGTTAAGTGACGCTAGTGTTAACACTAACGTGACTTAAATCACATTGCGTGACTTAACTCACGTGGCTGTTTGCACTAGTGTAACTTACGTTACGTAAGGGTAAAAATAGAATATCACTTGGAAATGAGCAAAAACGTTTGGGTAAAGAGCAGTACTCATTGAGTATCACAAGTACTTTTCAATTTTGTGTGGCCCAATCTCTCCCTTGCCTTGGATGCTAATAAGTCTAGGAGCCCTTGAACCATCGATTTTTATTTGTCATATTTTTTAGTAAAAAGTCATATGACATACATAGATATAGTTTTTAGAAGGAATAAAACTAAATATTCTATAGTTTAAAGAAGAAAAAAACTAAATATTCTATGAGTCTAGCTATTAGACATGACAAAATTTTGAGTTTAAAGTTTCTAAACACAAATGACTAAAATAGATTTGGTTTGTTGATAAAAAAATGCTCACTAGTGTACAACATTTATTGTAAACTATCCCAAGCAACTTTTGAGTTTTTACTTATTTTTTCTCAATTTTACCGTTGGGTTTCTTATTGAAAAAATTAATTGTTAATTAAGATGTTCACTTAGCTATGTTTGACTTGATCCAACGTAATCTAGTTGGATCTCTGCACACCATATAAGTAAATTTCTAAAGCAGTATTCTAAATGATATAATAAACTGGGGTGCTATCTAAAATTTATGTTAATTAACAATAACAAGTAACTGATATATTCTAATTCATTAATTGATTAAGCCAAAAATACATGCATGCAAAGATAGGTTTTATAGTTATGTTTCAGTCATACAAACACTCATTTGGAGCTTCGTATTTCGACCCAATACTATATTTGTTTGTGATTGAAGAATTATGGCTTCAACTGCAACATATTTGGGTCATCATAGTGTGATATAATCATAATAACGACACCGAGTTTATAAATGTCCCACATAGACCAGAACAGAAAATACATATGACTTTATAAAGTTAGATTAAGGCGAATGTTAAATTTGAGAAAAATCTTGAAAGCTTGACACTCAAAGTAAGCACACAATAAAACATTAAAAGGGTTCCTAAGAAAAATAAAACAGGAAAATAGGTGTTTTGTTTCATCTTTGATAACAACTAAAGTGTTATGTCTGACCAACACTTATCCAATATCACTCTTATTATTTCTTGATAAAGTTTATCTACATGATATAATATAACACACATGGAGTTTATACAATCACTCTCTCTTTCCTCATTCTTAAATGATAATCTCAAATTCAAAAGATCGGTTTAGTGTCTACAATAGAAAAGAATTCTTTAGAAGACCATGATTGTGAGTGTTGCAAGATTTGTATAGATTTGTTAAGATAAATGTCATGCCTCAATAACATATAAGACCACTAATATTATCATAAATGATTTAATATTTACCTAAAAATTTATACATATGATGTGTATGAGACACTTTAAATCAACGACTAGTTTCTTAAGATATGCATCCGCTAAAAAGTTATTGAGGATAGTTTGTTGTCTATAACTACCCCTTTTTAGTAATAAGAGCAACACTAGATCAATGTCTACCAATGTCAATTACTAGGTGCAAGAATACTGTAAATACAACAATATACAATTCCTATCAAAAGAGATGAAAAGAACGATTTTCATTTAATAAAGAATTTCATTTATTATCCGGAGACTTGTTAAAATGCCTATGAAGAATTGTCATCAAGGTCAAAAATATTAATATACTTCAAAAGTAACCAAAACAATTATAAACAATGATGATTCCAGTGGTTGAGGCTGTGATCATCAACTCTCCTTTATTGATGAAAGATCATCAAAGACTGTTTTCATGTCAGGCCTCTCAGATGCTGAAAGGGTGCATCTAAGAGCCACTTTAAGCATGTCGTCAAGAATCCTATATGAATCTTCTCCGTTGTGATTGTCCACAAGGGAATTTTCAAAGCATTGGTTCGAGCGATCATGTTCAGCTAAGAATCTCACCCAATCGGTAAGTTCAGCCATGCCAGGAATCCCCGAAACGACTTCTCCCGATTTTCTTCCTGTTAGGAGCTCTAACAAGACAACTCCAAATGCGTAGACGTCACTCTTCAAAGAAGGACATGGTTTGGTTGATCTAGCGAATTCAGGAGGTCGGTAACCAAGTGCGCCGGCATTCAAAACTTGCTCGGATGTACCAGCAGCGGTAAGTATTCGGTGCAGGCTGTAGTCAGTGAGCAAGACATTTCTGTTGGGAGTTTCAAGTAGAATGTTTGTGGATTTGAGATTACCGTGAGGTATGGCTTTCTCAGTGTGTAGGTAAAGTAGACATCGTGCCACTTCTACGACCACCCTGAGCCTTTCATCAAGTGACAAAGGATGAATATTTCTTTTATCAGCCTCTGTAGAAAAACAAAATCAAATAATCCGTGAATTTGCGTTTCACAAAAAATATTCTAGGATTTCTACATAATTGATTCCTCGGTTGTTAAAAGACCAAATGATCATCACCTTTTAACAAATTGACTTGTAAAAATACTACTACAAAGACTACATATATATTTTGCATGAAAAATTTGAGTCATGCATAAAAGACATCAAACATCTACAATCAAAATGTCCAAAAAACAAAATCTCTAGCATACTACAAATAACATAGCAAACTTGAGATTTTTATAAATCATCTAACATCCTAAAAGAGCTTCATGTATTCTAAACTAAAGAAATCAAAGTTTATGTGGTTGATCATCCTTCACACCAATAATATCAAAAGTATTAAAACCAAAAGGCTTAAATTTTGAGCTAAAGGGATACCAAAGAAAACTAACATATCCACTGACTTACTAACAGTTGCCTATTCAAAAAATAAATTTTAGAAGAAACAAGGCTTACCGTGGAGATAAATGTCCAAAGAATGTGCATTCATAAAATTTGATATAATCAGTCTCTCATGCTCCTTTGGTCCTAAGTAGCAACCAAGAAAAGAAACCAAGTTTGGATGCTTGATTGTCCCAAGTTTCTTAATTTCCCTAGCCAACTCCTTTTTTCCTTTGGTTATTCCTTCTCTTAACCATTTAACAGCCAATACATGACCAGATTCAAGTGTAGCTTTGTAAAGTGTTCCATGACAACTCCTACCAACAACTTCAGCCGGAGCACACGAAAGTTCTTCCGCGGTAAGCATCAAGGATCCATCAAATAGATGCAAGTCTCCGACCAGTTTATCCGGAGAGGATACTTCGAGCGAGCCTGGATTCTCAAACTGATGGCTTGTAGAAGGTGAAGGATTTGAAGCCGATATAATAGACATTGGAGAAGACGTTCCTTCCCCATTCTTAACGAATTCCGGATCTTTAGGATTCTGTACAGTTGGATTAATATTTCCGGTGTCATCACTTTGAGAAGGCGGTAATGACTCCAAATTTCTTCTCTTTGATGGAGAAGTACTCTCTTGGATGATGTCACTTGTTGTTGTATCTTGTTTAGAAGTACTTCCTTTTTTCTGATGAATCCTATAATAAATCATGGCAGCCATTATAGCTATCACAAAAACACCGGTAACTATACATGTAATCAAGACACCCCTAGTGAAAGTTTTCTTACGTGACCTCAAACCTAGGTTGGAATTGGAACGATCTTTAGGTGATAATTGAGAATTAGGAAATATCAGCATAGTATTTCCTGGATGAAATGCTGATTCAGGAAACTGCGATAAGTTATCAGGTACAACCCCAGAAAAGTTATTAAAGGACACATTGAGTTCTCTTAATTCATCTGGAAGATCATTAGGAATAGTACCTTCTAATTTGTTGTTACATAGATTGAGATATACCAAATTATGAAGCTCCTTAATTTCCGAAGAAAGAATTCCACTCAAGTTGTTGTTCGAAAGGTCAAGATACATCAAACTAAAATTTTCGGCCGAAACCAATGGATTATTTGGAAGTTGAAGTTCAAAAGGAATTGGTCCAGAAAACATATTGTTAGAGAGATTAAGATTAGTCAGTTTGGTCGAGGCAAAAAGGGTTGGTAGGAGGAACCCCGAAAGCCGGTTAAGACTAAGATCAATCTCTTTTAGTTCTGGATATGTTCCTAAAACTGGTGGCAGAAAACCTTCCAATGAGTTATTGGATACCTTAAGTGAAGTTAACCGTAAAAGTTGAGAAGTTTCGTTTGGAAGTGTTCCGGACAATGAGTTTGTACTTAACTGAATAACTTCCACATAGTTACCCCAATACTTGATCCTTGAGAAATTACCTGACAGCATGTTGTTACTCAAATCTATGATGGCACAATGACTTACTTTGAGAGGTAATGGGCCTGATAATTTGTTTGAAGATATATTAAGCTTCCTAAGAGTCATTGAGGTAATGCTTCCGATGAAACCTGCAAGGAAAGTTCAAATTGTAACCTATGAGAAAAGTGAGCACAAACTTAGAGAATAAGTAACTTTTTAACTCATGTCACATGATTTTATCAAATAATGACAAAAGTAGATTAATATGCATACACTGTCATTGAATTTTTTACACAGTCAAATAATCATAAACGATCATGTATATGACTTTTAAGTTAGATATGATGAAAGTGAAATAATTTAATGATTGAATGGTTTATGATTAAGTGACAGTGTAAAAAAGATTTACACTGTCAAATCCTGACTAAATTTGCTGAATAAGTAATGTTCAAGAAATACAAAATATTATTACATTTTACACAGAAAACACAGCAATAAGGTACCTTCAAGCTTGTTTTGACTAAGATCAAGTTCAGACAACATCATTGAACTTTCCTTCAACAAAGTTTCTGGCAATGAGCCTGTCAACTGATTGCATGCGAGCCGAAGAATCCTTAGTGAAACAACAAACGTGAAGGAAGGTATGTTACCAACTAGCTGATTATTACTAGCATCAAAGACCTCTAAATTGTCAAGGTATGGCATACCATCATGAGCAAATAGTTCGCCAACCAAGGAATTGTGACTAACATTCAAATGTTGAATTGAGAATAGAAATGAGACATCTCCAAGTCCTAAATCCAATGCACCAGAAAACTTGTTGTTGCTTAAGTCAACATGTAACACACTTCCCATCTGATAAAAGATTTCCATAATATCGCCCGAAAAGCTATTACTGTGAAAATCTAAATACTTCAACTGGTCAAGTTTGTGAAACACATTTGGAACAGTGCCACTAAATTCATTCGAAGAAAGATTCAGATGCACTAAACTGCGTAATTCAACGAAGCTAGGAGGTAACGAGCCATTGAACTTGTTGAGAGACAAATCGAGAAATTTAAGTGATTTCATTGGACTAATATGTAGCATACTTCCCGTGAAGTGATTGTTTACAACTGACAAGTTGTGCAGCATTAGAAGGTTACTAATTGCAAGGAAATTAAACTCTCCGACCAAGCTAGCATTGTCCAAAGTGATGGATATAACATTGCCTTCACTACACAATATTCCATACCAGTTCTGAGGACATCCATTAGATTCTAATGACTTGGAATCCCAAGAATTAAGAACTAATCCAAAAGGGTCATTTTGAATACCCTTCTTGAGTTCAAGAAGTGCATCAATGTCTCTACTCCCAAATGCAGTATTCACCAACAACAACAGCATCAACCAGATAGCCTGCATTCCTTTCCTATCTGCTCCTAATCTAAACACCAACAATAACAACACAGACATATATGAGTATATAAGAAAGCATACCACAATGGAATTAAGAGCAAGCAAAGGTACAAGTGTAGAACAAAAATTTGAAGTCAAAGTATTAGTTTTGTTAGGAGTCTCACATTGCATGAGATATGGTCTAAAAATGTGTTTATAGGTAGTGGACAGTCCTCAGCTTACAAGCCGGTTCCATAAGAATTGTGGCAAGTTCAACCCAAATTCTAAAATAGTACCAAAGCCTATCAAAGAGCATTTCACATTAAATGTGGGACACTAACACATCCCTCTCACGCCCAAGACTGAGTGGTCCGATAACATAAACTTGATAGTAGGTGGCACAAAGGATCTTGGTTGGGTCTAACTCAACCTTATAAAACCGGCTTGTGAGGTGAGAATTGTCACCACTTATAAATATTTGTTCGGACCATTTCACTTTCAGTGTGGGACTCTTAACAGATCACTCCTATCGAGTCACTCGCTATCTGACCACCCGAGTCACACTCCCGATGTGCAATTCTGAGTTGAGTTAGGCCCAACCCAAATTCTAAGAAATTTTAGCATGGAATTTGTTTTTTTAACCCACAAATCTCCTCCTATCATAAGCACTCAAACAATGGTTATCTACATTGTGAAAATTACACCCTTGAACTAAACCTAACCACTTTTAGTTTAGTTGTAGGACTCATAATTGCATAATAATGTGCACTTACATATAATTAATTAAAAATGTCATCAATGGATTCAATGCAGCTATATCAAGTTTTATTTCCACAATTACATATCTCAAAGTAAGAAAATTAGCAAAAATAAAACAAAAAAGAACTCAAATGTTCACTGTTATCTTAACTAACAATAACCAAGTTCATTTTTCTTACTATACTCATCACTAACAATAACAATTATAATAAAAAATTAAACAAAAAAATCTAGGCATATAAAAACATTAACAAATAATGAAAAATAATTATACATTCTTACCTCTTAATTGCCAAGCATTACAAATGAACAATGAAGGATATGCTATACAAGTATGTAAGTTTCTGCTGTAAGAAAAAAAAGAAGGTTCTGAGTAGAAAAGAGATTATGAATCTGAAGAAGCAAGTGAAAGTGTTAACTGTTAAGAGAAGGTACAAGTAGAAGCTAGAAGTAGAGTGACAGCAGTAGAAGGGTACTGGATGAAGACCATAAGTGAGAAGTATGGTAGTAGGTAAGGTTTTGTTTTATTTTATCATCAAATCAAATATTATTATTACTACCAAAAAACTATAGACTATAGGTATGCATTGGATTCATTTTTGAGAGTGACAGAAATTTATTTCAGACATAGAAAATTGATTTTAACTGTTTTTGTACTGGAAAATTGATTTTGACTAGTCTAAAAAAATTGGTTATTTTCAGAAATAAATTATACTGTAATTTGGAGTTGAATTTTTGTTTCTTGTCTTTTTTGTCTTGAATTGCTTTGTGAGTGGTGTGACCACACATTTAACCAAATCTATAATGTGGAACTTTGATTGTAGTGAAAAACCTCATTGGGATGCAAGAAATACAGGCAAACACATGCCTAAACATAACATTAATTTTTGTTATGTACAGTATAATTTTTAAAATCATACTATCCAATGATCTAAAAGTATTAGGCAAATAAAAATATTACAGGATAAAATATGTATTTCTACGTGTTTTTGTATGGTTTTTAACTAAAATTATTATTTTTTTATTTGTTAAACAAACTTTGAAAAATATATAGTTTGAGGAAATCATAAATAATTCAGTTAAGAACCAAACAAAAAGCATCTAAAGAAATACACATAAGTTTTATATGTAAAAAAATATAAATTTTACCTCGAAAAAAATACAATTTATAAACTTTTAAAATTCTTATGGTCAGCTAATGAATGCTCTAATAGTCAAATAAGAACAAACATGTATATAAATTTTACATTGAAAAATGCAATTTGTGAATTTTTGAAAGTTGGTTACACCACTTTATAAGATAATATTTCATTTTTATCTTTTTAACCTTTGTTCCATGAAACTCATTACCATTTTTTTTTACCTCACATTTACATTTTTTTTATAGAAAAAAATTATAATAAAATTATGGTGTCATAAATTTTTAACTCCAGATCAAACCCATGGAGTAAACCTCAAGTAAATTGTTATTTGAATGTAATTAAAGATAATGACTTGCCATAACTTTATGATCAATTTACTTTAATAAAATCATTAATTTTAGTTACCTCAACCGTACCAACATTAAACAAAACAATCTAAAGACAGACTTTTCAACGGTATCACTAATTGTTCCGAGATGTAAGGCAAACTACTATAGTCCATATTAGATTTATTATTACCTCAATGAGTTCGACCTTTGACTTCGGAGTTTTTTAACTATGTCTTTACTTTCTTTTTTGTCTTTTTAACCACCTTTGACAACTGCATTCCTACGCAAAAGCGTATAATACTGGAAAGGGTTCTTACCCTTTTATATAGAAAATTGTTTATTATTGCATGAGGTTACCTCAGTTGGTAGGGATAATGCATAATATATATGTAAAGTTTGATGTTCAAATCTCGAACACCATCCAAAAAATAAAATTATTTATAAGTCTTCCTAACTTGTGTCCTAAGACTTGTGTCTTTAGGATGCATGTTAAGTATTCTAAAAATAGCAAGTACTTGTTGAGAAGAATTAATTAACATGAAGTATTTAACTTTTGAAAAATAAATTAACACAATTCTAATCCAGATTCTATGTTCAGTACATTAACAAGAGCATTTTTATTATTTATTTGAGTTGAATTTTGAAATTCATCAAAATCAAACTAGACTTTAAAGTTTAGTGAATGCTAATATATATCTTGATAGTAAAAAGTTAAACTTATGATTTTACAATTGACTCAACTTCTTGGTGGAAAAGATCTTTGCTCGTGTTTGAGAGTTCGGTTGTGTGGTTTTGTGCTTAGCCTTTTTGTTTGACTTAAAACAATGAATGTTGTTGGGTATCCCAGAAAAAATTAAATGGAACTGTTTGTGTCAATCTTTAAGTTGTGAGTTGTCCGTTTTTTTTCATATCATTTGAGTTTTCAAACTGAGGGGATACATGATAAAAAATATATATAAATCTATATTTAATAATTTTTAAAAAAATTACATTTGTCGAAACACTCATTTGTTTCTCTACTTTGTTTTGCATAATTAACTTTTTAACTAGAGACTTCAAAAATAAGGAAAGAAGTTAAACTTTTATAATTATTGGTACTAAAGATGCCACTAATGTTGCATCAAGAGAAGCCAAAATGCTACAGCTATTGATTAAGAGAGGCCTAGCATTCTTCATGGCGAGAAATTTAAGTCTCTAAATTTTGCATGGAAACCATTTAAAACGTATTTGATCTGCTAAAAAATAAAGATTGGGTTGGACAATTTTTTTTATATCTTGTTTGATTTAGAAACTAATCTTTTAAGACTAAACAAAATAGGTACAAGGGACTAGACAAAACCAAAAATTCTTAAACTTCACTAAACCATACAATAAGATAAAAAATACCAAAACACGCACTTTCTCTCTCACCCCTCTCGCTACTCTAGCTTGAGTCATGATATCTCCTTGTCTTCTATGTCTCTTTCGTCTCTCTTTTATTTCTCTTATATCTTCTCAATCTAATCTCTCTCCGATTCATCTCTTTCATATCTTTGTCTTTTATTTTTTCCCCTCTTATGTCTCTAGTATCTCTCTTATTTCTCCATTTCATCTCTATCTTCTTTCGCTTTATTGTATCTTTCCTCTCTTTTTCTCCTTTCATCTTTATTAATATTGTTGTCCACGACAAAGACAAGTCGCATAAGGTGCGGTACACAAATATTTGTCATGTACATCAACCAACAAATACAGCGGAGGATAAATATCTCATGATTGTTGGTTTGGTAGAGGTGTCTTTTGTTTCATTGGGAAAAGGGTTTAGTTGAAGAACGTAAGTTATTGCTGGCTAACGTTAATTTGCAAAATAATATTGTCGATTTTTGGCCCTGGAAGATTGTTTTTGGTGGCTCGTATTAAACGTGCGACTCATTTTGTTTAGACAAAAATTGATTTTATAAAATAGATTTTTAGCTAAAAGTGAATTGAAGGTAAAGTAATGTATGTTTGGATACATGAGAAATGTTAAGGATGCTCTCGTGTAGCCGAGGAAATGTGATTTGAGAGTTGGAATTTTAAGTGAAATATTTAGACACATGAGCTACCAATGGAGTTAAAATTTGAACCATGAAACTGAGGAAATGTGATATGAGAGATGGGTTAGTTGCTTGTTTGGATCTACGACAGAAGCTAAAACCCGTGTGTCTGTGTGAAACGAAAATTCTAGCTTCTCCATTTCATGGCAGCTTAATACATCGAGACATGATTTTTTTGGTTGTCATAGTTTGGAAATTTACGACCAAACACAAGGTAAGAAACCTCAACAATACGGCGTTGCCAAAAAAAATAAAAGTGTCTTTTACCCTACTTGCAAATTCATGTCCTCAATAAATCGGTATCATCTCGACGTTAAATTTTATTATGAGTCTCGACAACATACCAAACCCTATACCGAATATTTAGTTCAATTTGTTTATTTAATTTTATCTCTCCTTCCCTTCCCCGTCACACATTCAAACCAATAATATGTTGGGAAGAATCATGGTAACGGTCACAAGCAAGGTAGTTAAATTGAAGTTGAACCCAAGTTAACATGTAATAAATTCTCTGAAATCATACATAATCACAACGAATCAACTCGATTTATCCGAGTTAACATGTAGTAAATTCTCTTGGTGCAGTTGGTTCTTGCTCAACTCCAACTTGCAATGAAGAGATAGAGAAACTATTTACTCCCTCTTCCCTCTACTTTGCAATCAGCAGGTACCCTAACTACATCATAGGTGACTACCAACTAATGAATATAATGAGCTTAAATTATTTTTTGGTAGAAAATGAATGAACTAAATATGTGACAAGTTCTGATAGGGACATAAAACTGTACGGCGCATATATATATTTCTTAATTTTTCTCAATAATATTCTTAACATGATGATTGGAACATATCTCCTCGCTGTTTGTTAATAATATCAATATAAGAAAATCATATTCTTATTTTATTTTTTTGTAAGACAAAACAGTTTGTCAATTTTCCTTTGAAAAAAAAACAGTTTGTCAATTTTAGGACTAGTATATTGTATAACCAGCTAAGACATTGATGATAATATGACATCTGTGTGATAGTTATTTTATACTGAATTAATGATTGAGACGTGACTAAATGTGTTAATTTTCTCTTTCTGGTTTTTTAAATTTGAAATTATACATGCGTAAATATTTATTGATCAACAGTACACCATCGAGTCAATATTATAAGTAAAAATTTAAATTTTAAATTCATTCAATAAATAATATATGTAGTTTCAGTGCATATCACATACATCAATTATTGAATGAATATAAAATGTTAATAATGATACGAAGGTGTATACCTTAAACAAGATCGAGAAAATAAATTATACTACTAATTAACTTGTGTACTTTCTACGTATAATATACTGCAGAATATGTGTATTTAATTTAACATTGCAGCAATACAAGCAATTGTACACTAAACCAAGATTTCTCTATTTACCAAGGAAAAAAAAAGAGAGAGAAAAAACTATATAGTAAATGTTTGAGGTTATGCCAGATATTTCTCTTGTTTTATACTTCAATAATTTTATACAAGTACCTCACTATCTTTTCAAACTTATTTAAAAAAAAAACTATCTTTTCAAACTTTTAGAAAATAAAATAAAATATCTCTACTTCTTTATCACTTCTTTAGTGGTGTTGGTGGGTTGCAATTGCATCTTATTTGGACCAATGAAACAAAGTTCACACAATTTATTATTTTCCTAACCTTTTCTAGAAGGATTTTCACAAAGTGTTCCATTTTCATGTTTTTATTTTTCACAACTTTCTCTTTGTTAGAAATTGTTTCCCCTAATAATGTCATTTGGGGTAGAGGTATGGTATGCATGATGCATCCTACTCCTAACCTTACATGAGACACATAAAACTAATTAGTTGGCTCTTGCCAATAATTTCTTATCTTAAAAAAATAAAATAAAAAAGGTGTGCATTATTGGTGGTATAATTTATTTTTTTTGCAAATTCTTATGCTGCAAAAAAAGATAATAATTGATATGTGAAAAGATGCTAAACTCTTTTAGTAGATGGTTAAATCAGTACCTTACTAAAAGACAACATGAAAATTACATGGAACCTATTAACTAATCCTTGGGAATTCATCTAGAAGCAACCAATGTAGATGAAGAGGCCCCCCCTCTAGAAAACGGACATATTCGACACTTTTGGTATCTCTATATATTCTATTTTGATTGATGCGTTAATGAAATTATTTAAAAAGATACTTTAGGTGAAAAGAAAAAGATTAGAACCTCGCCCACTACGAAACTCAAAATGGTTAAAAGAATAAAAAATATATATTATATTGAAAGAAGAGTAAATTGTCATTTTGATATAAGTTCTAATTCAGTCTTGAACATGCAGCAACATTATAACAATTATGAAGAGTTTACTATTTATTTGAGTTTCACAAGATTTGAGATATTCGTCTCCGCAACTGTGCGCATGATGCAGTGGATATTTGAATATGTAGATTGATGTCGCTATAATTTTTTAATGCATCAAAATTATTAAATATATATATATATATATATATATATGTATGTATTTTGTTAGTTAATTTAGTCATCTTATATTTCATTGGTTGGTTTAATGTATAAATGTGTCTTTTGTTAGTCAATTTAAACTATCTATAAAATTAACAGTTAAAGACAAACTGATAAATATTTTTACAATTTTGATACATTAGTAAAAAAAATCGTCTCATACATTTATGTATCAAATTTACTATTTAGTCTGAAAATAATTTACATCTAATATACAGTAACCATCTACATCTTAGATCGAATTTAAGCTAAGATGCTGCCACTATCGATGAAGAGTCATTGTTTTGGGAAAGTTGGGCTGCATGAGGGATGGTTTACAATGTGACATGTCGAAGTTGTCACTTTGGCCATAAAAAGTGGATATGGTAAATGTAGGATGCCTACAATAATTGTTTAAAAGCTTTGCCATAGTGAAAGTTTACTTTCTTTTCTCTCTTGTCCCCCCCTTTTTCTTATTAGTTATTAGATAAACTTCAAGTATTCGATAAAGAAAAAGAAATTGGCCTAACATATGCATGTTAGATCTACAAGTGATGATAAAATTGTTTCCTAAAAAAAGGTGATGATAATTATATTCAAATACTTTTTAGGAAGAGTTTTTCTGGTTTATTTTTATAAAAAAAAATATGGAATTTTTTTTAAGAAGTTAAAATGGAATATAACTAAACACGAGTGGTTCAACTAGCACAAGGTGTGTCAGAAAGAACCATCCAAAAGGAGTACAAAGTTATGCGTTTGTTGCCATAAAACACAATGAAAAAACAAGAAAAAGAAAACTACTCCCTAACACTCATACATAATAAAGGGATCCGCCACCAGTCATTGTAACCGAAAGCATAAATGAGCAGCTTAACTTTTAACCAAGAAAAAGATAAAAACTTGACAGCATCTAACAACTTAAATAAATCGTGAGCTTTGTTCTTAAAAATCATGTTATTTCGTTCCTTCCAAATGACCCAAATTGTAGTGTGCCAAATCACTAGGAGGTAAGAGTGTACATGTCACAGAAAGCCCGCCAAACGACCAAATTTATGAAAATGGTCAACCACCGAGTCAGGGGAGATGAAAGAAATACCAACCCACTTGTAGATTAGGTGTCATAACATGCTAAAGATGTCACAGCGCAAGATAAATTGTACCGCCAACTCCTAACTGCCGTAGCTTCCTACACAAGCCATATCGTCATGTTGAAGTATCATCTTGCGAACCAGATTGTCTTTTGTCGACAGTCTGTTTCGAAGAAGTCGCCAAACAAAAACTGATACCTTCAACAGAACATGCTTCAGCCGCACCATATCATAACGGCCCCGCTCCTCAAGTGAATCAGATGACGTAAGATATTGATAAGTCCCTCTGACAGAGTATCCTTGAATAGGATCAAGAATCCATCGCCACCTGTCAACAGTAGTGTCCTGCAAAACAATGTCAAATAGCAAAGCCGCACACTCCGTAACGGACTCCTCCTCCCAAGTCAAAAGGCGCCTCCTCCACACCCAGGCACCACCACCAACCGCCCACCATTTCTCCTCCATCTCCCTAATTGTCGCACCCTTATCTTGGATTAGATCAAACAGAATTGCACTCTTAACGGTGCTCCTCCCACCCAATTGTCTAACCGAAAGTAAGTACTACTTCCATCACCCACAACCCTATGGACATTCTCTTCAAACCAACTCTCCACCCCCACACCAACACCACTACAAATATCAGACAACACTCTCCACCAAACAGAGTTATCTCTTCCTCCCTCCCTCAACCGCCCCCCTTCCTCCCCGTACCTCGCCTTTAAGACTCGATACCACAGTTCCTCTTTGTCAACCAACATCCGTCAACACCATTTCCCAAACAATGCTACGTTAAATTCCTTCAACCTCGTAACTCCCAACCCACCCTCCTCCTTCGGTAAACAAACAGTATCCCAAGCAACCCACGCTATTTTCCTAACATCCTCACCACCCCTAAAAAGAAATTAAAAATTGAAATTTATTATTATTATTAAAGTGAGATCATTTTCCGATTTTCTCCAATAAAATTTGAATGCTACATCTTTTAAAGTTACAAGGTGAAACTCATACTCTTACTATTGAACATCATGAAAATAGTTTTCGAGTTCAATGTCTTGTCACAACTAATTATTTGATAGTCGTGTTATTGTTGTTATGTTCGTATCAAATAAGATAGTCTCCAATGTAATTTTATAAATAAGTGATATAAACTTTATGGTATGTTTTGATGAAGGTTTATGAGGAGACAACTATTTTTCTTTTCTAAATTAAGAGAGTTGTAAAATAATTTAAAAAATAAATTAAGTGTGATTGATATGTTATATGATCATTTATTGGATTATTATTTTTCAATCGTTTTATACTCTTAAATAGATGCTAAAATATAGAATTAGCCCTCCAAAATCTCTTAATCAAAACATACCTTTAAGTAATTGAGAAGACTCTATGTCCCTTTTTTGCTCTTATCACAAGAAGATAAGATATCACACAACACATAAAATTCAGCTACTATTCCCTTTTCTGTTTTTGTAGGCTAATGCAAATGCACTACTAGAAAGTCATATGGCCAGCTATGCTGCTGTCTTCCTTCATATTTAAGACAAAGCAAAACAAATGAAAAGCAGTGGCTAGGGATCCTAATTCTTGCATAGTGTGCTACATCAGATTCAGATCCTATAGTAACAGCCACAATTTTAATTTAATTTATGTGTAGTCAAATAAATAGGCCCTTATAGTTTCATCACTAGTATAAACAAAACATATATTCCGAGAAGTCAATTACTTCTATAAGTTATTGGTAGCTAAGATTTCAAGTGATTGAGTTCCATTTTTTAATTATTGTTATGTTGCTAATAAGCAAACTCCCTCATGATGAAAAGGGAAAATATTTCTTCACATTTTTCTTTCCTTTCTTTTTTATTTTTTAAGTACTTTTTTGGATGAGCATAGACTGATTTATTGTAAAAATTGATTTACTTTGTGTAACTTTCACATTTACATTAGACGTCGAACTTAAGATCTGCTTTTGATTGAACGTGTACTGGGAGGTACCTCTAACGTTGGACCAAACACACTATCACAATTAAGTTTATAGTAAAATGATTTATGTTTAAACTTTAATACAGGGAAAAATAGTATAAGATTTTCAAGCAAAATCAATTTTCTCAAACAGTAATCAAATACAAATATTTTCACTAACTTAAACCACACTCCACGGGAAGCAAGATTAATTTTAATATTCCTAACCTTCAAATGAAATAATTCACATGTCATATTCAAACATTGTTGAACATATCTACATTATATACGTGTATTGTTAGTGAATTAACTGATTGTGTTTGTTTGTTGTGAAAGGAAATTTTGATTAAATGTCTCTATAATGTCCAGGTCCTTGCAGTTTCATATGCTCAAAAACGGATTATAAGAAGCATTGCATGTTCTTTTGTCAGAAATGTAGCTTTCTAAAGTACATGGATTGGAAGATGAAAAGTGATGGTTCTATGGTAAAAGGAATGATGTACTTGATAGATCAACATCAAAATGAAGATAATTTTTTTCACAGATTCTATATAGCTTTTTCTTTCCTAATGAAAAGAAGATAAATTCGAGCTTCCAATTTGAATAAATATTCACAAATTCTTGTCAACTAGTATAAGATCCAAAATGTTGAAAAAATATTAAAGGAATAAGTATCGTTATAATTGTCACTTTGTCACTATCTTTTACTTATGTCCACACAATTTATCTGTATTAAGCTCTTACTTATATTTGAATATAATTATCTAACAAGTTTTAACAATTTAACTTTTACTTATGTTTCAAAATAACTTTTACTTATGAACAAGTCTTTCTAAAATATCCAACATTTAACTTATTTATGTGAAAAAAGAATTTCCATTCACCATAAAGATATTGAAAAAAAACGTTACCAAATCAAATACTACTAGTACTTAACTATTGGAATTCAGTCAAATACTTTATGGCTTTTTCTCCTTAATTTTGGACACGTGGTACTGTTGTCTATATACTAGCTTTTTTCAAACTATTTTGTTACTTTACTGAATTTGATGACACATGTGTCATTCAACATCCTTAATCAATCAAAACAAAAATACTAGTAGTATTGTGTAAAACACTATTTGGCATTGACATACAAATAATATACTCCTACCACTACTCAGAAAAGAAACAAGTTTAGCCGCCTAATAATACTATCAACAAGATAATGACCCTTTCTTTGTCTACCAAGTAAATAGCCACTTTCACTTTCAAATTTTCAATAAAGACTAAAGAAGAACAGTTACAAATTAGTCCCTATATTGATGATTTGACCATCGACTTCAAAAAGACAAAGACAACGTGTGCCATTTAAAAGGGACCCCACAAAACTAACCTACAAACAAGTTGGTCACGTATTTTTGAATAGCATATAAATTAGCATATGCCATACAACTATGATAGGGGACCATTTCACATGGAAAATAAGATAAGCTTAAAAAAGAGATACATAAGAGGACAAAACACTCTCATCTCTAAAAACAGTTTTCTTGTAACCAAAGGAAGGGCGGGCCATTTATTTAGGTAAGTATGGTAAAATCACGGTGAATCGCCATAATTTTACAAAATCTCAGCACTATCGTAACTTTGTTCAATTAACTGTGATATCAAACATACACCAAGATTCTTAAACCATCAACATGATGGAAAACGAAGAAGGTATAGCTTAATCTTATAAGTTGAGACAACAAAGGAGTATTAAGAATATTATCTTTTTTTTATACAAGAAAAATGGTGGAACAACATACAATGTATCAGAGATTATAACAAAATTTTATTTATATCACAGTAGTACATATAATAATATAGTAACAGCAATATAATAGGGCTAAGACTTAGAAAAACACAAGAGGGTTGGTTACATTATGGGAACATAGCATCCACATGATTTATTGCCACATACCAGAACAAGACCTTCCAAGCATTATAATATCTAGACCTAAAGGATGACATGTGAAGAAAAATGCAGTAACTAAACTACCTTCGATTTTTTAGTCAAGGAGTTTCACATGATAATTAAAAGAGTGGTAACCCCTTTTTAATGACACAATACAAAAAGACAATGGTACACAAGTTTGCACTTGTCCTTTTTCAGTAGTTCCATATTGAAACATCTGGCTGTTTGTAAAGTGCATCCATTCCTACTCCTCCTTGTAGTTGTAGATCCTCCTTAAAATCAAAGGATGCCAAATCACACGAAGAACCATACATGGGATGCATATTATTGTTGTTGTGATTGGTTTCAAAAGGAGAGTTCATGGCCTTGAACCGGTCAAACTGATTTTCCTCGCGAGTAAAAAAGTTTGCTTCCATAACCATTCCTTGATTCAAAAAGAAATTGTCCTGTTGTTGTTGCTGAATGATGGGCTGAGAAAGGTTTTGATTTTCGATAACTACACAATTGGTGGAACTTGCATTGTTGTTTCCTATAACATGTGTATCATAGCCTGACATAAGGTCGCTGATCATTTTCTGGCCGTCCTCCGAAACTCCAAACCCGGTTAAATCGAATGAAGGTGGAACTAAACTAGCAGGCTGAACTGTAGAATTAGGTTGAACAAAGCTTTGTGGGAAGATAACTGGCTTAACCTCAGTAGCATGAAAATTAGGGTCGCCATAACCTGCAGGACTGTTTCTGTTTCTATGTGGACAATTCAATTGATGATTGTCCCTGGAAGGTCTATCATGAAAGGCAAGGCGAGCTTCACTGTAAGCGCATTGAGGATGCTCACATGTGTACATTTTCGGCTCCATCATCATGTTGAAGTCGTTAGACATCTTCCTCTTCCGAATGAAATCCAAGTTTGTGACAACCTCTCCCTTGATTTGATGAGAAGGTTGCTGAACTGGAAAGTTTCCCCTCACTCTATCCATCCCAAGATTGGATGGATGAAGATTCTCGGGTTTTCGGTCCTCCACATCAAAGTTTGACTCGCCGTCAGCCCCATCAACATCATACTCGCTGCAATCGTTGATGACCATAGAACCAGTACCTCCACCAGAGGATAACGGGGGGCAATAATCTGGATAAAGTTCTCGAGCCAAGGATTCCTCTTGATTGATGATGGCAAGCCAGGTTGCGCTTTCCTTGGCTGTCATTTTATCTTGAAGGCATTTGGACTGCCTCACAAGCTTGCGAATCTTGGCTATATCAGGAGACATATGCTTGATAACAGCAGTTAGAACACCGACTTTCCATGCTTTTTTCAAATCATGGGGTTTCTTGTATGGTGGAGGGCCTTGATCTTTAGGCAAACCGATCTGGGGCCACCAGTCTTCAATCCCGGTTGGCCACCATGGTGGAGGATTGCCCTTCTCCAATGGGAAACGCCTCTGAGGAGGATCGCAGTGCTGCATAAGTGCTGATAAGAGAGAACCCAAGGTTGTGTCCTGTAATTCTTGCAAGGTGTGTGGAGTTGGACCGATGGAATTGCATCCATCATTCTTTCCTGGAATTGCGTTATCTGCTTGATACTTGGATATGGCAGCTGGACCATTTCTATCGAACCGAACCTTATCCTTCCACCATTCACGAAGATTGTCAGATGCTCCGGTCACCGGTTTTCCCTTCTCGGGAATTATCCCATAAACAAAGCCTTGTGCCTTACAAACCTCCATCATTTTCAGCATGTACTTCAATATTCCATCTTGAGCTCTTGACATCTTTTTCCTCCTCGCCTGTTCTTGAGACTGCCTTGCCTTTGCTGCATCAATTCCTTCTTTAGCCTTGGTTTGTTCTTTCAGTCGCTTGAGACGCATTTTATCCCTCCACATCCTGCGCTCAAGCTCATCCACATCCATTTCTTCATCACTATAATCATCCTCAACCACCGAATCTGGCTCGGTTTGCCTGACAGAAGAAATATCCCCTTCCCCAAGTGTACCACAAAACACATCCAAATCACCACAAAATCCCATGTCCTCAAACATCATCATCTTTTCCCAGGGAAAACACCCTTAAAGATGGCCCAAATGAACACAAAAATCGGCTTCAAACTATAAATCCAGGTATCAAATTCGCCCTCGTTTAACTCTTAAACACCAACTCAAATCAATGAATTCTCAAGCTTTTTCACACCTTTAAACCTATCAAAAGCCACAAAACAAAGAACAACAATTTAGACAGAGGAAAGATCAAATGATACCTTCTAGATGAAGTAAATATGTCAAAAGTATCAAATTGACATAAATAAATATTCTAATTCAGATTCACTAGTCACCCAATTTTCAAACGCAGATACTTTTTTCTTCTCATCTAACAATATCAGATAGACTAGAAGCTAAAAAACAAGAACATGGATTCAAACATCTATATAAAATTGACCGATCACTTATATCAGAAAACATGAATCAATCATCAATAGACTAAATAGATCAAAAACAGAACTATCATAATTAAACAGATCTAAATCACACACAAACTAAACATGAAAACTACAACAACAAAAATAAAAAAATATATAGAACAAGCTTCAATAAAAATTCTTAAAGATTCTCTCATAGACCCATCATCAAACACGTGGTAACTGACACAAAAACAAAACAAAACAGTTTCAACAAAGTAAATTTCCATGAATAGCAACAAAACTAATCAGGAAACAAATCAAAGCAACTATGAAAATAGAATCTAACACAAAACCAATGACTGACACATCCCAAAAGCAGTAAAAAAAACATCATCAAACTAAGAAACATACAATAAATTCAACTCAAATGATCAATAAGCTAAACTAAGAAAGAAAAAAATCAAAACTTTACAAACACAAGAACAAATAAACAAAAAAACAAAAACACCCCACAAATTATATTGATCAAAAAACAAGGAAAATGAAAGTATAGACTAAAAAAGATGAAATTTTTATCGATGAGAGGAATCTTACAAGAAAATGAAGAAATGGGTCTGTGAGTATGGAGACTAAAGTCAATAAAGGAGGGCAAATTTGAAGAAATTGGAGATGGAAAGGAGAAGAAGGAAGGTGAGAAGAAAGAGAGAGAGAGAGAGAGAGAGAGAGAGAGAGAGTTAGAAAAAGAAAAGGGAGAGACAAGACAGACACAGCAGGGTGTTGAGCATTATCTTGGTTTTATTATATTGTTTTGGTGAATGTGAATGTCAATGTGATGTGTGACATTCATTATTGGTGGAGTTTAATTAATTAATATAAGTGCTTGTTTATAAAAAGTTATTTGTGTGTATTTAATTTAACGTGTTTATTTTGTGTATCAAACTATTGAACTGGTATGTGTATATAGACGTGTTTAACTCTAATTTCTTACTCCCTTTGGGTTGTAATAAAAATTATAATTAATTATATCAAAGATTAAAAATGATAAATAAAAGAAAAAGATGGTGGATTTACTAAACAATTCTTGTTAATTCTTTTTTAATAGTAGTAAATTATTCTTGTTAATTATTGAGTAATTTGTTATCGTAAATGTAAAGTGAAAAATAGTGATATCGGAGTGATGTACATAATATTAATTAGAACGTATAATAAACTTTATATTTTTTTTTAGAGAAAGTTGCTTATAATAGTTTCAATACAATGTGGGATTACAACTTTATTGAAAACAAAGTTTTTTTTTGAATAACTTTTTTTAATTATTATTTGGAAAAGGCATAGTTTAGAACACTTACCAAAATTAATTAGAGATATGTTTATTGAAGTCTTTCTTGTCATCGTTGCCTGTTTATGCTCTTTCTTTTTTCAAAGGTATATCAGGTATCGTTTCCTCTATTGAGTCTAGTTTAAAAAAAAAAAAATTGGGGGGGAGTGTAGACCACAAGAAAATAACTTGGATTGTTGGCAAACTATTTGCCAAAGTCAGGAGGTTGGTGATTTGAAGGTAAGGAGAATAAGGGAATTCAATAATGCTTTATTAGGAAAGTGGTGTTGGAGGTTGTTGGTGGATAGGGATAGTTTATGATTTAGGGTGTTGTCGGCCAAGTACTGTGTGGAGGGGGGCCGTGTGAGTGAGGGTGGTCGAGTGGCCTCTGCTTGGTGGAGGGATATATCTGTTTTGCGTTCAGAGGAGTGGTTTCATGGTAATGTTAGTCGGGTTGTGGGAGATGGTAAAAATACACTATTTTGGACTGATGTATGGGTGGATGGAGTGTCTTTTAGAGATCGATTTACTAGATTATTTGAGTTGTCATTGTTGAAGGGTGAATCTGTGTTTGGTATGCATTCGTTAGGTTGGGGGATTGAAGGAGCGGCTTGAAATTGAAGGCGTAGGTTGTTTGCGTGGGAAGAGGAGTTAGTGGGGGGAACTTAGGCTTTTACTTCAAAATGTCACTTTGCAGATTGATATGATTGATAGGAGGCTGTGGAAGTTGGAAACATCTTCAGTTTATATTATTTGAAGTGCTTATAACTTTTTGAATGTTAATGTTACTGTTGATATTGTGGTGTCGGTGTCTTCTCTGTGACATAAGGACATTCCTTTGAAGGTGGTGTTATTTGCTTGGCGTATGTTTCGTGATAGGCTCCCTACTAAGGACAACCTATACCGTCATCATGTTATTGACATCGAAGATCATTCTTGCATTGAAGGGTGTGGGGAGGTGGAAACATCTTCTCATCTATTTTTACATTGTAATTTCTTTGGGTCTGTTTGGAACCAAATTCTTAGGTGGCTTGGTGTATCTTCAGTTATGCCTTGTGATGTACTTACTCATTTTAATCAGTTTAGCTTTTTTGGAGGTGCTGCCAAGTCGAGGCGATCAATCTTACAAATTATTTGGTTTGCAACAGTATGAGAAATGTGGAAAGAAATAAATAAGAGGGTTTTCAATGGCAAAAATTGCTAAATTATGCAGGTGGTGGACAAAATTAAGTCGTTAACCTTCATGTGGTTGAAGGGGAAACACGCTAGTCTTCCCTTAAACTTTCATGGGTGGTGGCTTAGCCCGTTTACTATCCTAGGCATTGGTTAATTGTTAGTTCTTTTGTGTTTGTTTTTGTGGTTTGGCTTGTGCCTTTTAATTATTGTTTCGAACTTGTTTATATTCTGGTGTTTCTTCCTTAGCACACCTTGTGTTAGGAAGGCCTTTTTGATGTGGTAATATATTCTATTTTAGCCTCTTCAAAAAAATATTTAAAAATGATGATAAATACTACTAGTAATGTAAAGGGAAACTTATATTTTGAATTTTTTTAAAAAAACAAATAGATACTAAATTTATAGAATACTTTAATATCGTGTTTTTTTACAAAAATAAACTATATTAATTCATTCATTGTTGTTTGTATTGATATATTTAAATTTAAATATAAATATGTTTATGATTTCTAAATATAATAACTTTTTGTTTTAGTCTCTCTAAATTTTTGTTTGACTTTTAGTCCCCAAAAGTTTTTCATAACCACTTTTAGTCTTTGCATTTTACTCGACTTGTGTTTAACTTTCATATAATTTATTAAATTTTTCTAGAAATTTATAGACTATTATGACAATCTCACTCAAAAAAAGATATTTTTAACAAAACACGAATTAAATATGCATTTTTATGTTTTTATTCTTAAAAGTTCATGTTTAATTCATGTTTTGTTAAAAAATTCTAATTTATTTGGAGAGATTGTTATAATATTCTTCACATTTCTAGAAAATTACATTAAAAAATATGAAGGTTAGACATGAGTTGACAAAAAAAATAGAGACCAAAAATAGTTATGGAAAAATTTTTAAGGACTAAAAATCTATTAAAATTTTAGAGAGAATAAAACAAAAAATTTGTATATTTATAAGGAACAAAAACATATTCAACCGTTAAATATATATGTCAAAAAATTATGTAGCCTTCTCTATTTAACAAAAATATCTGGTAAGGTCTGACTTGACGCAAACTGAATTGTAAATCCATATTGTTCGGTCTGCCTTACTGTCATCTCTATCTTTGGTAATTGCTATAATAAATCTTTAAAAAAAAGAAATTAGGAATAATAAAAGTTAGGATTAAGTGCATGTTTGATCCCTTATATTTATTTTGGTTTTAAGTCGGCCTCTTATGTTTTAAAAGTTTTAAATTGATCTCATATATTTTAAAAGATTTAAGTTGGTCCAAAATGTTACTCATATTTCAATAAATTAGTCTCTTTTGTCACTTGACCGTTTAGATATTTGAGTTGAAAATATGAGTGTTGAAATTTAACTTATTTACAGAATCAATATAAAACTTTTTTTTTGTTTTATTAAACTTAGTATCATGTGACAGAAGGAACTAACTTATTCTAAAATGAGTAACGTTTTGCACCAATTTAAAACTTTTAAAACATATGATTAAATATGTTTTTGGTCCCTATAAATATACCAACTTTTTGTTTTAGTCCCTTTAAAAAAAATTCTTTCAACTTTTAGTCTCTATAAAATTTTCAATTGCCGCTTTTAGTCCCTTTTTTAATTCAAATTATGTGTAACCTTTGTATTTTTTAATGAAATTGTGCCAAAATATATAGACCATTATAAATGAGAGACTAAAAGTGAAAATGAATTTTACATATCAGTTTACTTAAAATTGTGCCAAGATATTATAAATTGTACTAAAATTGTGCCGAAATATTATAAATTTTTCTGTAATTTTTTATTCAAAAATATGAATTTTACATATCAGTTTACTTAAAATGAGTGACTAAAAGTGAAAAAGAATTTTTTTTAGGGATTAAAAATTAAAGAAAAATTATAAATAAACTAAAACGAAAAATTGATATATTTATGAGGATTAAAAATGACTGACTTCACACTTTTTTTGACAAGACAAACTTGACACTTTTTTTTTTTTTAGGAAACTTGACACTTTTAAATATAGAGGACCAACCTAAAACCTAAAAGAAAAACAATTAAACCTAATACTTAAAATCCAGAATTTCAGGAGTAAAGTTAGGTTAATCCATCCTATCCTTGTATAATCGGTTATTAGTGGTTCATTTATTGATTTGTTTATTTTGAGCAGTGTGTACAATATTATGATTAATAAAAAAATTGCAGTTTTATTTTTATTTTTATTTTTTCTGTCTTGTTTTGTTTGTGTGGGGTCCGTGTGTGCCTCGTAGTTTGGTTTGTGATTTTGATAAGGTAACCTGAGTGGCCAATTACGAAGTTCAATCACACAAACTCACACTTTATGAAAGACACGTGCACACAAGTTTCACATTTGGTCTTGTTACTTTTACACTGTGATTATTACATGTAGCTGTTACCATAACCTGTGTTCCTTCGACATTGGTTAAAGAATTTATAAATATAATTTATGTCTTGAAAATATAAACTGTCATTTTTTATCAAGTAATAATTACATTACTTTTTAATAAAAACTTACTTCATTTAGTGCTTAACCAATGCTTCAGAAACACTGGTTAACATTCTTCTTACAAGTAATCTGATTTTTTTAAGTTTAAGTATGCCATTTGTGCTAATTATTTATAAAAAAATTATCTTAATGAGATTAGCTCAATTGATAAGGACAATGCATAATATATGCAAAATCAGGGTTCAAACCCTAGGCACGATCCCAAAAAAAAATAAAAATGTAGGTCTTTTTAACAAGTGCATTATTAAGAATTTTTATCTTGAAAGTAGAAGTTAAACTCGTGTTAAAATCATAACTATTCAATTTCTAATGCAAAAGTTATTATTTTAGATGCTTAAACAATATTTAAATATACTTGATAGCATTTTTCATATATATATATATATATATATCTTTCATATGAATTATTTAAAATGAGTTATATGATTCATGTCAACTTGTTTATAAGCATACACTCCATTCAGTCTCTATTCAATTTTTATAGATTCATTCAATAAATCGTGTATGTAGTTTCTAATACAGACCAAATATATCATTTATTTAATGAATCTAAAAAGTTAACTTTATCTTATAATAAAGGTCAAGGTAATATAAATTGTCAATATTTTTTAAATTAAATAAATTGTGTTTCCGTGAATTTAGCTCAATTGATAATGTCAAATACATAATATATATCGAGGTTGGAGGTCGAACACACAACATATGTCCTCACTTATTCACCTTTAAAAACGTGAATTTCTAGTAAACCACTTGAAAAAAAATATTTTATCTATGAACATTAAATAATTCAAAAGTTAAGACTTGAGACGTCTTTTTAACATATAATACTCATATATACTTGCGTTGGTGTTCTCAAGTTTTTGATTATCCAAGGTATCCCTAGTCAAAAGTTTTTTCTAGTCAACAGTTAGAAATTTTTTGAGGTATGGAATTTGTAAAATTAAATAAAGAGAAATGATGATATTATATAATTATTTTCTGTTACAGCATAATGCATGCATATATAATTATTTTTCTTATAATAGTTGGCAATCGTACACAACATTGACACAAGGATACATTAATTTTTGACGTTATATTATTTACATTTAATCTACCGTGGTGGAGTACTATAGTTGTATACTCCATGAAATGAATTATTTGATATTTGGAGTAATGAAAACGTTGGCTGGCCCCATAGACAGAAACGTGGTGAGTGGATAAGAGAGTTTGTGGAAGGTGACAGAGTGGGGAAGCATTCAATTCATTGGATCTAACTTGCCATTTTTGGCCATCTTCCAATGCAACAGTTACTGCAAACTCTAGTAACCTGTCTCAGCAAATCTTATGAACAAAATTAATTACCACTGGTAGTTACAACTCTAATTATCAGCCACCTTTTCACATATGGATATAATGTCTCTCTCGTAAACATATATATAGTGCTAATAAAGTAAAGAAGGCAGAAGTTACAAAACAAAAACTAAAAAGATTTTTTTTAAGGAGAAAAAAAAAACTTAGTTTGTAATGACGATATTATTATGTTGAACATCTTCACTCGAATTCTAAATTGATATATCACACTTGTGTGTAAGTTTCAAATATACTTACTATTTGGCTTGTCATTGATCGATGTTGTGGGGGGTTAAAATAATTTTGGCGTCTTATAAATCTTAAGTACTGTTTTGTTCCATAAATTTCAAGTGACACGTTTGATTTTCAACCTCAGTTTGTGTTGAGAAAATTATGTTAGAGTACGTGTTTCTAGCATAATTCTTGTTTATTATGTCTCTCAATATATAGTAGCGCTATAAACGTACTTTGGTCCATTCTAGTTCTAGGGCAAAAAATAAGAATAAATATGTGGTAGCTCAAAAACCCCTAAGCCCTAACGATGGTAGCACCATTTCAGCATTAGGTTTGATACGCGTAGATTTCATATGGCAACATTTTAAATGTGTCGTATAACCTTTCCTTTATTCCTTAAACAAAAAAACAAAAAAAAAACTTTCCTCTATAAATGATGTGTCATATTATGATATATAGACAAACCTCAAAATATCTTCAACAAAAAACAATGGTTAGATTACCACAACAAAAAGAAAAACAATGGTTAGGGTGATTAGGATTAGTTGGTCAAAATTGACATATTCAATTACAAATAACTTTTTCACGCAAATTTAATCAAATTAACAGTTAAATTGAAAGATATGATACTATTAAGTAAGTCAAATCTAGAAAAAAAATAATATGAATTGAAATTTTTTGGATACTTCATTTCATTTTAATTAATGTGTACTATATCTGCCAAAAATAAAGTACAACTGCCAATTTTTGTGATATCTATGATATTTGAAATATAAATAAATATGTTAAAAAAATAACATAGTTATTTTATTTATGTGACACACTTGGTAGATAACTGCATCAGTAAGAGAACGGATTTTAACTACATGCGTAAAAGTTGCAGTTTTTTTTTCTTAAAATAAAAAATCTGTAACTCTTGCACATGTAATTAAAATTCGTTCTCTTAATGATATGTATTAAACAACATCAAATTTTCGACCATAGAAACCTAGTTAAGTCACAATTGATGGTATCTAAAATTTGTCATTTCGCTTTATGAAGAGTTTTGCTTTAGGTCATCTCATCTATCTCCACGGCTCCACGTCCAAATCCATCTCAACCTACTTGTTATAGAGTATATGATTGTCGATAGGTTGGCCGCAAATTATTGGTTTCAAGAACAATGTTAATATTTAATTTATTAGTTATGATTAATATATATTTTAGTGATGAATATATTCTCTCTGATCTCAAATATAAGAGAAAGTTTTTTTTCTCATCAGGTTTATTGAATAAAAAAATTGTTTCGTACTAAAAAAGTTTTTCTTCATCTTTGAAAGAAGTATGTGATATTCATGAACACAATTAAAAAAGTGTTTCGTACTAAATGTGTATGTAGGGTTTTGTTTTGTTCAATACAATGAATGCATTTGCAATAAAATTGTGTGAAGGTTGTCACTAATAGATCATGAATGAAATCCAGTGAAAAAAAAATCCTCTCTAATTAGTGACAGAAAGCCTGTCTAATTTAATGTCTTTTGGGTTAGTGACGGAAGAGGACTTCCTCTCAACATCTGTGATGGAAATAATCCCACGTGTATATTAGTGAGGCAAGTTGTGCACAATCACTAATTAGCGACAAAAAAGTTGAGTTTTGATATTATTATGGCTAAATTACATCGAAAGCATTTAGATTTGAGGTTTGTAATAAATTGGTCATTTAAATTATTTTGTTCATACATAAGTCTTTTAAGTTCGAGGTTTGTAACATATCAGTCTTTTAAGTTATTTTGGTCACACATAAATCCTTTAAGTTTGAAAATGTTTTCAATTTAGTCCTTTTGTTAACCAAACATTACAAAAACGATGATGTGGCAAAAAGACTAGATAAAAAATGTTTACAAACTTAAAGAATTTATGTGTGATCAAAATAACTTAAAGACTCAATTTGTTACAAACTTTAAACTTAAAGGACTCATGTGTGACCAAAATAACTTAAAAAATCAATCTGTTACAAACCTCAAACTTAAAGGACCTCTGGTGTGATTTATCATATTATTATTTGTTTCAATTGTTAGTGACATATGAATTCCATCGCTATTTGTGATGGATTAGAATTTTCATCGCTAATGTTTTCAGAGACTCAAAATTGTTATGGATTAGTAACATAATATATTAGGATTTATCTGGTGGTGTTGATTTGAGACTTCATTCATCTTTAGGTCTTGAATTCGCTTTCTCAAGTACCAATTTCAGTGAATCAATTTAGTTTCTTAAAAAAAAAAAAAAACCATTAGGGACATATTACTAGCCTCCCTAAATTTAATTTTACTTGTAGTGAATCATTTTCTCGAGTAGTATGATTAGTTTCATTTGCTTATTTCTGTTGCATAAGATATTTTTCTTTATATGTTATAGGCAAATTTTTATTATACAACTAGTAATTTATATGGGTTGGTTCATACAAAGTCTTGCTATGATTTTAATTGGACCTTCCTCTAGTTGATAATGGATTTGGTCTTTCGGATCAATTGGTCTATGGATAGGTTACTGTTTTTTTTTTAAATATATATATACATTTCAATAATTTGTCTATTGTATGTTGGGATAGAGTTCGAGGAGCAATAGAAGTCACAATCCACCTAAATTGATATTGTAAAATCATTATTTTACGACTCAATATATTAGGTCTTAAACACTTACGGTTTATGGCTTAATTAATTGCAATAATCCTTAACTAGAAAAACCGTAATAATCATAGTAAGAATTCCAATTTATGATTCCTCGTTGCAATTTCACACAAAAAATCAACTCATTAGTTGTGATTTTGTCTCAACCACTATCAACAATTATCTACTTGAAAGTTCATCATAAATTAATCCTCCTATGTTTACATGCATATGAATTCATCCTCCTTTTAATATACTTTGTATCTTATATTGCTTAAATTTCTTGTATACGTGATCCATTTAATTTTTTTTATTTAATTATTATTTTAAAGGTCCCCAAGCTTAACTCCCGACTCGTACTAGAGTTTATGCTATATGAATATGAATTATTTGATATTGTAGACTCACATGGCATGTTAGCAAAACATTATTTGAAAATAAAAGGTTAAAGACAAAATTTCAAATCTAATGTCTATGCATTACCAAACACATAGTCAGTTTCCATGGAGACATAAATATCTAACTTAGAGACAAGAGATTAGAGACCAAAACTTTTCCATTGGAAACGGATTCAATTCGTCTATGCTGTTAGATATGGTTTTGAATTAATTTTCTTTGAATCATTGTTAGAGATATTAATGATATTTTAGTTCAAAAAAGATAGAAATGGATATTTTGTTAATATTGCAATGAGCACTCAGTTTTACATGTCTTAAAATTGAGACGCGCTCACATCCCTCACACCTCTTAGATAAAGAAACCAAACGTAGTCTTCGTCAATTTAACTCAGTTGGTAGGGACAATGCATAATATATGCAAGGTCCGGGGTTCAAACCCCGGTCAAGCCACCACAAAAACAAAAAAACCAAATGTACAATTCGGTTTGAATAGGAGTTATTTTATCAATTAGTAGTTATTTCATGACATTTCTAAGTTAGAATAATATAATTAAAGACGAAAAAATGTGAATACATAATTGAGCAGCTTAAGATACATGTGACAATTATCAGCTACTTAAATTAATTAAATTCAAGTCACAAAGAATAAACTTGTTCTTTGTTATCTTTGATATTTCTTTCTACTCATTCAAGTAATTGAAGAGAAGTTTAAGTTTTTCTTTCTTTTCCATTTATTTCTTGCTTTTGGATGATGATGATAGTAAAATGTTTGGTATGTGCCAAGTCAACGTGAGATCAGTAAGCTTAGTAAATCAAATTTGTATAAATCAAAACCCGTTATTTTCTTTATATATAGTACGGATAATATAGGGACAGGTCTCGTGGGTCGGCGTGTATGATCCCAATCTCCACCTCAAAATCTACGAAAAAACTTTCTCCAACGTCTAAATCTCCACAAGAAAAACACTCTTCCCGCGAGGCTTCAAGTCGGATATTTCTCAAATGAACTTCCACTTACAAGTACAAATTGACATCCTTAATTTTGTCTAGTGGTTGTTAGAGAGGGTTTGCCTCACATGTATTTGCTATGTCTTTATTAGTAGATGTCATGGGGGGCATATTTTGTTAGGCATCAATTTATACCGTAATGATAAATTCTAAAAGTGTTTTAAGGGTGTCCTTTGTGGGTATATAAATGATGGGTTAGGTCGAATTTGGGGCCTTCACACACAGCCCTAACATTGGATTAGGCCAATTTTTTTAAACCTAGACTCAACCCTTAATCTAATAAAATCTGATGAAGTACATGTTCAATAAGGAGAGTGTTGGAAGTCTGGGAGAGTGTCGGGAGAAACAGTGGAACAATGCTCTAAAACCACAAGATGACACATCTCCAGCCAAAATCTTAAGACATTAGGTATATGTGTTGCCCCTCTTATATATCCAACATTTTACTCGTTCATAGGAGATATGGAATTTAATCACTCACGCTAACCCTACAATTTTCCCCTCAAGTGTGAGTTTTCACCTATCTGGTCACGAATAAGCAAGTTCAAGAACTTGATCGTGAATTGCATTGCAGTATCTATTGATATCCATTCCAAACCTAATTTTCCCTCTCTTGTTCTTCTTCTTCAAAACCTGATTTCATTCAATCACTTGCTCCATCACAAGAATCCTACCCCGCCCATTACTCCATCTGCATTATACAGAATCAAACTCACATCTCCTTGTGTTGCACAACAATAGTTGGCTTAAGATGATTTTGTGCCAAACAATCATCAACTCTATAATAAGTGTAACTGACACTCCAATCATCAAAATTTGGAATATCATATCAAAATACCCTTCTCTAGTTTGAGGTCTTCACTCGTGACCCTATCTTTAATAGATAATCTTCCATCACTATAAGTGAATTCTCATTTTATGAGATGGAATTTTCGATTGTCCTACTATCTTAGTGTTTAGATCTTGAATACTTGTAAGAAACATGATTCTATATATTTGCTGAAATTGTTAACAAATACAAATTTGGGGAGCTAGACTCCCTGGACGATAAAATTCTAAATCGACATGGTCCAGAAATATTTTTGGTGGGATTCATCTCGTAAATTTTGATTAAAAAAAACATATTCAATTTGATAGAAGTTAAAAAATATATATATATATTATGTACGCCCCTAGACTATTCTTAAGGAACCATATATACAAATATTGTGTTACAAAGTTACATATTCAATTTGATAGAAGTTTAAAAATTATTTTTCTAACAAAAAAACTTCTACTTTTTTATTTTTTTAACAAATGTGTCCGAAGGACATATGTTACTAAGACATGCTATGCTTAAGATTCAATTCATATTCATATGCAATGACCATGTGAAAATTTGTACGCAGTTTATTGTTCCTAATCATTATATCACTTTAAATTTTGATTTTAATTCTTTTTCTTTTGTTCTAAAGATTCTAGCGGTAATCTCGCTCATATTAAGTGTTGAGAAGTTGGTGATTGTAAATTCGATATATCAAATATTTATGTAGTTTTTTTTATCATTTAAATTGTATAGATGGGATTATATGACTTTAACTCTACCTATTTAAAAGTGACACAGAGTGATTTGTGATTAGTTTTTTTTTTTTAGGAAAAAATGTTTATAGCATTTCATTAGATATAAGAGTAACAATACAATCAGGTACTTGAAAATAAATAGCGGAACTAGTTATTAAAGTAGCTTCAAGTGCAAGGGCATGTGTCACCACATTTGCTTGTTGCCAAGTAAACTCTACCTTAGAGTTTGCAAAGAGGAGAACAAAGACTGGCATGCCGTAATAATCTGACCAAACTTTATAACATTGGTACGTACTGAGTTGAAAGTTTCAGTTGTCGACTGCGAATCTACCACGAAACAACACCATCCATACTCATATCTTGCAGCCACTAGATCACATAAAATAAACGAAGTGTCTCACCAACATCAACAGGGGTCATAGACGTAAAACTAAAAGTTTTGGCCAAGACATAAGCTCCCTCATCATCACGCACACAGATGTCAACACCAATTCTATTTGAAGTGGAGTTGAAAGTAGCGTCAATGTTGCATTTAAGTCTCCCTTGTTGCGGTTTTTGTCACCGAGTCGTAGTAGGGTGTGTAGCAGAAGCCATAATGGGGTTGGGATATGGCTGCTGCCGTGACTGATCAATAACTACATTAGCTGCATTGTCATCCATTACCTTGTAGGCTCCTTCAATTTCCGAATACCCGATCAATAACCCGGTTTACGGAAATGCAAAGTATATTGATTTGTGATTAGTTGATGGTGTAAAAAATAATACTAATACTTACCAATATTGTATCAAAACTAATCCTTATATACACACACGCGTGTGTTATGATTTTGAAGTTTTTCTTTTAAAAAGAAAAGGTCAATACTAAAAAAACTAAAGCGTTAGGTTTGACCCTCTCAACTTTGGAAAGAAAGGTTAGGATTTGATAGATCAAAACACTGATTTAATAATTAACGCATTATTACAAAGTGGAATACTATTGTCCCTTTCTGAAGAGTGAAAATCAACAATTCACATAGAGTTTCTGTCTATTACTCTCAAACATCAAAATAATTATCAAATGGTAAATATTTTCTCTTCTCATTATCATCATCACTAAAAGATTTCACTTTAACCGTTTTAATTTCCCCCATCAATCATTGAAATTCACGTTATTACATGTTCGAAAATAATTATGTGATTCCTTCCAATGTACCTAATCTAAATTGTGTCACAATTTGTGAGATTAGTCTAAAAAAAAATCTATTGGTTTGTATTCAAATATCATATTTACTTGTGCTATTCTAACATCAGATTTGAGACACTCTATGGGATGTTGAAATATTATTGCTAGATCTTATGTATGGTTAGGTGTTTATTTAATTTCAACTTGTGTGACTTAGAACAATAATAATAATTTTGTTTGTGTAGATTCACTTTGTGCTTCTCATTAGTCGACAAGGAAAAGTGAGGCTCACAAAATGGTATTCACCATATTCTCAAAAGGAACGATCCAAGGTACTATTTGTCTCTAATTCAATATATAAAATGTTTATTTTAACATCATGGTAATTTAATAATGAAACTGCATCAATTGTTGGATTCGATATCACATGGGGCATTGCTTTGTCACCGAAAGTGCAATTTTTGTTTTTTGGGTGGAATATAAAGTACATCTTGAATCACCATAAACAATGTGAATAATGATTTTGGCCATAAACAATATGAATAATGATTTTGGCGATATATGAAAGAAATGTGACAAGATTTTGGCTCTTACTTATTTATATTTGATGTTAATGTATTTATAGAGTAGTTGAATATGTTACATTCCTTGTGACATGATTTTGTAAATTGATTCCCCTTGCTCAAATTAATGTGTATGCTAACTATATTGCTTAAATTGTTTCTTGTTTGTTTTCTTCTTGATCTTTTGGAGGTAATTAGAGAGTTAAGTGGCCTAATTATCTCTCGAGGCCCAAAGCTATGCAACTTTGTGGAATGGAGGGGACTCAGAGTTGTTTATAAAAGGTGTGTGTCATGAATATAATCTATGTAGCACCGAAATTTTATATTAAAGACATGTCTAGTGTCTGACATATGTCTGTATCAAACACCGATACGACATTGACAAACATAGTTACATTGATTTTCTTCAATTTTTTTAATCATTATCAATGTCGACATGTCAGTGTTGTATCTGGTGACCGAGTCTGTGTCATAATAATTAACACTTTTGTTGCTTTGTTTATGTAAGTGTGTGTATTGAACTATAAGTAACTAGGAGTCTCTTGATTTTGATTTCTTGTTTAGATATGCTAGTCTTTACTTTTGCATCTGCAATGATCAAGAAGACAATGAATTGGAGACCCTCTCCATTATTCATCACTATGTTGAGACATTGGATCGCTATTTTGGCAGTGTGAGTATCATCAATGAACTATTATTTTCAATTCTCTTAAGTTGTTAATAATCTGTCTTCATATTTTAGAACCTTAATTTGTTTTTCTCATGCTTATCAGGTTTGTGAGCTAGATTTGATCTTTAATTTCCATAAGGTAATGTAAATCTCTTCTCAAACATCATTCTCTCTTATTATTTTACTATCAACAGATGTGGTGGTCGAATCCCTTGGGTATTGGCTAGCACTGATGTGATGCTCTTTGCCTGGTTGTTTGTATGTTTAGTAGTCTCTTTAACACGCCTTGTGCTGAAGTGACTGTTTTGGCATGCCTTGTGTTAATATAAATGTTTGTGTTATCAGGCATATTTTATATTGGATGAAGTTATGTTAGCTGGAATGATGCAAGAGACTAGCAAAAGAACAACTTTAAGATTGATAGCTGCACAGGTATAACTTCAAATTAGTCCTTCCATTCCTCCACATATGTTTTGATCTTTTGTTACCTTGTTTTTGATAAAAAGAAGTTTGATTTTATGGTATGTCTTGTAGGAGGAGTTAGTGGAAGCTGCCAAAGAAGAGGCAAGTTCATTGAGTAACATAATTGCACAGGCAACTAAATAAGAGCTCCATTGAGGATTGTGAATTTTATTGCATAGCTAGGCTGCAAAATAAGTTCATTTTGGTGAGAAATTGTTACTAGAAATCATTTAAAATAAAGTTTATAATAAATGGTTTTGTTATACATTTTACCTTTAATACAGCCATAAGGTGCAAATTAATTCATGTTGAAATAAGACTTTATCATTCTTATTGATATTGAAAATTGTTTTTCTTATGTCATGGAAGTGCTAGTATTCTTGTTTATGAGATGTTTGCTCAATTCAAGAGACAGAATTCAAATATTATCATTAGTGTGATTTTAAAAATTAAATTTTCCTTTAATTTTTTTCTCAAAAGTTTGTGTATCTGGAATTAAAATGGACCAATTGGGGAAGAAGAAAAAGTCCACTCCTTATTTTCTCTATTCATAGAACTTGCATCTTTTTTTTTTACTCTTTTTTTTCAGTTGGAGGATTGCTTAATTGGTTCCTCAAATTGCTCATATTTTCAGAAAAATATTCATTGAAAGTTACAATCCAATCGAGAGTTACTTACAAAAAAACATGGATAGAGTTACGATCACTGCTCTTCGCCCTGCACTTTTCGCCCGCACCCAGCTGAAAAGACATTAATTCATCTGTATGAGTTAAGTCATGCACCATTGGCATGTGCGCAAGTTAACTCACATACCTTGACCGGTGGTCAGAACTGAAGAACACACACTTTTTGGACGGTGTTCAATGCAATTTAATTGATTTTGCACGTTTTTGTTAAGTTTATTCACGTTTTTTGACTATATTTATGGTAGATATAACCTATGTTACAGCGTATTGAATAAAGTAAATAAATGAATTAGAATAAACTCGGCGTGAATTCGAATAAAAATTGTGTATTGAATAAATTCAAATAAAAGTGACATTACATTATATAGACGAGTCATTACATTCGGGAATGTACCTTCCAACTACAACAATTATCTTGCCTCTGAACGGGGTAAATTCAAACTTGCTAAGCAGCAGGACTCCAGCATTCGACCTACTGTTCCATTCAAAAGATTAAATTCTTGTCAGGCTTGGTTTAAATGATGGTATTCAAGTGTCAAAAGAATGAGGTTCATTCCTTGACACTTCAATTCCTTCATTTAAACCCACCTAACAAGAATTTAATCTTTTGAATGGAACAATAGAAATGTCGGTCGAATGTTGGAGTCCTGCCGTTTAACAAGTTTGAATTACCCCATCCAGGGGAAGATAATTGTTGTAGTTGGAAGGCGCATTCCATACCTAATCACGATCTTCTGGCGAAATCAGACTGTTGATTATATCTTCAGTTGATCACAGCAACGTTACCCGCATATCGATCCACTGGAACATGATGTGCTCCCAAAACATGTTCTTCACGTTTTCGTCGTTCGTTAATTCCACCCAAGTGATCGATATTCTCCCCTCGTCGAGCGTTGGACGTTTATACCGAACGTATTTCACCCTCTTGTGTCTCTGGGGTTGACTCCTTGGTTGAATTCATTAAGTTGATCCTTGAGACCTCTTAACGTTACACCAAGGCACCGAACTTTCAACCTCTGAGGTTCTCCGCCGTTGAATTGTGCATGAACGTCGATCCACCCCGCCATTGCTTCAAATCTACACAGTAAGAAATTAAAAACAATCAATGAAAAACTCATTCAAACATTAACATTAACATGCAAACATCTAACCACAATTAAGTAACATAAGTCATTTACATGTAACATTGTATCATTTCTTGCAAGCAAGATCAAAATTTAAACAAACTCTAAATCTAAAAAAAAAACTACAACATACACATTCAAACATCTAAACACTTAAGCAACACAAGTTATTTTCATGTACACATTGTATGATTTCTTGCCAAAAAAATCAAAATTTAAACAATCCCTAAATCTAAAAAAAATTTAATTTAAGAGAAAAAATTTAACATAAAAACATAAAAGGTTAATGGTGTTTGATTATGAAGACTTGCTTGTTATTGGAGTGTTGTTTGATTTGAACTTGAAGGAATTTTAGGTTTGGGTGATTTGAGAGAGATTTTTGAGATTTTAGATGAGAAATGAGGAAATGAGGTGTTCTGTCTTCTTTAAGACAGCACGTAGCGTGAGTTAACTAGCGCGGCGCAAGTTAACTCACGCGGCTTTAGTTAAGTGGCGCAACGATTAACACTTGTGTTACTTAACTAACGCAAGGGCATTTTGGACATGGCTGCAGGGTGCGAGTGTTTTGTGCTGGGGAAAGAGCAAAAATCTAGAGTTACGATCTGATTAGTTGAGCAATTTAAGGGATTTATTAAACAAGACGCTTTCAGTTATCCATTGGGCCTTCATGAAATTTTGTCTATCAATTGATATCTCACTTTCTTCGACCCAAAAAAATGGATTTATTTTCTCACCCTCTAGGCATTGTTTAATTGAAAAAAATAGAGGGTTTTGAAAGATTTTTAAAAGTGTTTTATAATTTTTGGAGCAGGGGCGGAGCTAGGTTCACTAGTGCGTGGGCTGGTGCCCCCACTTTTTTTGAATAAGCTTAACTTATAGACTGCTCTTCGCTCTGAACAAAACGCTCCCACCCAGCTGAAAAGACATTAATGCCCCTACGTGAGTTAAGTCACGTACCACTGGCATCTGCGCGAGTTAACTCACGCACCTTGGCCGGTGGTCAGAGTTGAAGGGCACACGATTTTGCACGTTTTTGTTAAGTTTTCTCACGTTTTTTTTACTATATTTATGGTAGATATAACCTATGTTACAATGTACTGAATAAATTAAATAAATGAATTAGAATAAATTCAGCGTGAATTCGAATAAAAATTGCGTATTGAATAAATTCAAATAAAGTTACGTATTACAAAATATCGAAAAAATGCCTAATTAAACTCAACGTGAATTCGAATAAAGTTGCGTATTAAATAAATTCAAATAAAAGTTACATTACATTACATTCGGGAATGTTCCTTCCGACTACAACAATTATCTTACCACTGAATGGGGCAAATTCAAACTAGCTAAACACCAGCTCTCAAGCATTCATCCGAAAGTTCTATTGTTTCATTTAAAAGATTAAATTCTTGTTAGTTTGGTTTTGATGACGGTATTCAAGTGCCAAAGAATGAGGTCGAGTCCTTGACACTTCAATACCTTCATCTAAACCAAACTAACAAGAATTTAATCTTTTTAATGAAACAATAACACTTTCGGGTGAATGCTTGGGAATTGGCATTTAACAATTTTGAATTACCCCATCCAGAGGAAGATAATTGTTGTAGTTGGAAGGTGCATTTCCCTACCTAATCACAATCTTTTGGCGGAATCAGACTGTTGATTATATCTTCAATTGATCTCGGCAGCGTTACCCGCATATCGATCCACTGGAACATGTTGTGCTCCCAAAACATGCTCTTCACGTTTTCGTCGTTCGTTAATTCCATCCAAGTGAATGATACTCTTCCCTCGTCGATCGTTGGACATTTATACCGAACGTATTTCACCCTCCTTGTGTCTCTGGGGTTGACTCCATGGTTGAATTCATTAAGTTGATCCTCGAGACCTCTTAACGTTACACCAAGGCACCGAACCTTCAACCTCTGAGATTCTCCGCCGTTGAATTCTACATGAACGTCGATCCACCCCGCCATCGCTTCAAATCTACACAGTAAGAAATTAAAAACAATCAATGAAAAACTCATTCAAACATTTCATCAAACACTTGGAGTGCAAATTATACATAAACCCTAAAACTCAAAA
>Ga0315914_1000711_pt1 | contig 44860 bp, 22 predicted proteins | sample MpolenodulesMG_FD_203920 | JGI IMG/M metagenome (GOLD analysis project Ga0315914, IMG submission 203920) | Medicago polymorpha root nodule microbial communities from Los Angeles, California, United States - elongated nodules | ecosystem: Host-associated > Plants > Roots > Nodule | place: USA... | reverse complement strand
CTGCATTAGAAAAAATTGAATTTTTGCAAACTTTGTTGAATGTTTCAAACATCATGTTTGGGGTGGTAAGAGCCATTGGAGAGCATTGAAAGAATTGGGGAAGAAGGAGAAGTAGTGTGGATTGAGCAAAAAAGGTTATTTTATCAAAATGGATAAGAATGAGAGCTTTTACTTGTTAAGGTTGGAAGTTGCTGCACAAAGAAGAGAGAGACGGTTGGTTATACTTTTTTTATTTTTTATTTTATTAGAAATGTTCAAGAACTGTACAAGTTTTTACGCATCCGTTGTTTTTCGTATTCAAAATTGCCGTACTATATTTCATTTTCCTTATTTTTTATTGACCAAATTGTTCATTAGATTTAGCCTTTAGGACAGAAGGGGGCAATGAATTGAAAATTATGAAGTCAACTCCAACTAAGATTATGGTTGGTTATGTTCATTGATATGCAAAGTAATTTGTGATTTTTCATTTCCTCTTTCAAAATGCTCTTGTTGTTCATTTGCAACATATTTTGTCAATATTATCTTTGGTTATTTATTGCATAGAGAAATACTATAAAATGATATATAATTGATTAAGGCTACTATTATACTCTCTCTGTTCCTATATATAACCATTCATTTGACTAAAAAATTGTCTATAAATATAAATCCCTTTTCAAATTACTAGATGTATTTATTATTTTTTCATAAACATACCCCTAATTAATACTACTAACTTATATTGAAATATGAAAAGTCAAATTTAATACACATACAAACAAAGGATAATTTGGTCATATTAACACACAAAATAGACACATTAATTGTATTAACAACTTTTTTTAAGAAATGTGAAAAAAGCAAAAGGGGTTATATATAAGGACGGAGGGAGTAGTAAAAAATAATAGTTATATCAAAAGTCACAATATTTATTGTTGTCTTGGTATGTATTCCATCTGACCCTAATTATGAGTACTTTTTGAGAGGAAAAAGAAAGTCTTTAAATATAAGCTCGTATTACAAATTATCAGATGCATTTATTATTTTTTCCTAAACATACCCTTAATTTATACTACAAACTTGTCTTGAAATATGAAAAGTCAAAATTAATGCACATACAAACAAATGATAATTTAGTAATATTTGCACGCAAAATAGACACATTTATTATACCAACAGATTTTCTAAAAAAATGTTAAAAATGCAAAGAGGATTTATATATAGAGATGGATGGAGTATAAAAGACAAGAAATGACAATTATAATTGAATGGATATATTAATTAATGAGTTTTGCTAGAAGCCACCCATGAAGGTGTCTTTTAGCAATCCACACCTCAATGTGTGATTTCCACTTTTTAGTTATAACTTTGCTAAAAGACACCTTCATAAAAATTAGTTGGTGTCTTTTAGCTAATGCTTATAGAATAACTTGCTAAAAGACACCTTCATAAAAATTAGTTGGTGTCTTTTAGCTAATGTTTATAGAATAACTTGCTAAAAAACACCTTCATAAAATGTATCTTCTAGCGAAACCTTTAAATTAATAATATCCATGATATAAAATTTATTGGTTTCTTTCATGTTATCGTGATTTCACTAGAATTGGGTTGTAATTGTTGTTACTTTTTCTAAGTATTTTTTCGACACTTTGTGTATTAAAGGACTTAGTTGTTTAGTTAATCTAATTCATTTAAACTTCTTAAAAAAATGGACAAATAGAGTAACCGATAATATCCACGATATTAAATTTTTGTTGGGAAAATACTTGTTAAGATGAAAATAATTTTGAAGGATAATCTGCCATCTTAGTATCTTAGTACTCTAATTTAATAAGAAAATTAGTGCTAGTTAAAATTTGGTTTAATCATTGATTCAATTGAAAGAAAATATATTGGTGCATTTAAAAGTCGTTTTTACTCAATTGGTGCATAAAATATTTTCATAAATAGAACAAAGATGCCTATTAGTGATTGATGCTAGCTAGTGCGATTAAAAATAATCATATCAAATTATACAGGGAAAATTACATTAACATTCCTTAAGTTTTTATTGAATGTCACAAACACTTCATCTGGTTTTAAAATGAACATCCATCTTCCTTAAGTACCTTTCTAATTGACACATACCTCCCTCTTGTTTAAACATCGTTTATCCACCGTTAATAACTATTCAACTACTCAAATCAATACAACAAGAAAGTGACTCGCAAATGAACCGACCATTATAGGTTGATTTCCACTGAATATTAATTTATGAGATATGTCACTAATTTTCCCTTTCTTCTTTCATAATCAGCGTATGAGTTCCTCTGTAACCTTTTTTTCTTTCTTTTATTCTAGGGTTTTGTGTAACACCCTAAACTCCTTAAGCAATAAGTCATGCAAAATAAATAATTATTTCAAAGAGTTTAGAGGTTACACCTTCATTTCTCAAAAACATGCACAATCGGTTTTCATAAAAATTTCGCAACGGAAGACAATCATACAAAATTATCTCAACAACATAAACAGTTCTTCATAATCATTTCATAGGTCTCATAATTCACCACCAATTAAAATCTCAAAATACAAATGATCACCAAGTCTCAAAAGACATAAGTAAATAACCATAGTCTAACACCCTAATCGGAGCCCTAACTACGACTCTAAAGAAAAGAAACAAGGTAGCTCCAAAGTTAGTCCTCAAGCAACTCACAGGCAATAAGAAGATCACTCATGCACGCCGTCTATCCATTCATACAAATAGGCAAGCAGTCAACCAAACGACCACTGGGGGTTAGATAATATTCCACAAATAATATATAATCAATTAAAAGCAAAGAAACACATTCATTATCAATGATCAATTAATACTTAATTAGATCATTCACAATGTAGTTCCACATCAACATTATTCATCAAGCTTACAAGTATAATCAAGCAATGTATACAAATTCACCTTTTTCATATATTCACAACATCCGCGAAATTTCACCAATGCACATAATCATCAATTCACATAGTCAAGTATGACACGACTCACCAATTATCAAGTGCATGCAATGTTCCAGACTCATCTAGATGCATGTGGTACCAAGTGGATTCCGGAGATAATTTTACCGTTTGAATCTGCCAACGTAATAAACACTTTCAATTACGTTCTTCACCATAACCAATGTCATTCCTTACGGAAAGCGTTCTTCACCATAGACTCGGTATGACTATGAATGCATGGACATTTCAAGTAAAGACTCGACAATGCACAATCACGAATTCTATATTATACAACTCACACCATCATATAATATCTTCACCATTTGCATTATTAAGTATTTACATCCATACAATTCAACAAGTCATAATTCAACAAGAGTCATCATCATATTATCAAGTTCAAATCACCAAGTAAATATCATCATATTCATCAACAACAATTATCACCATAAAGGAACATGTTGTTTCACAAATCACCAAGTTGCATAAAGACGAATATTTCATCACATCATGATAACAAACATTCAATATACCAATCAAACATTGATTCACCCTTATTTAATGGAATGACCTAACTAAGGTGTCTTCAGTTAGGTCATTCCATATTGGGGGGGTGAGTTCAGACCCTTCACTCAATATCTTACCAGTTTAGGAATCACTCACAAACTCATTTGTCCTCACACTCACCATCAAAATGGTGTCATAGAAAGAAAACATAGACATATTGTGGATTTGGGTCTAACTCTTCTTAGTCATGCTTCCCTTCCTTTGACTTATTGGGACCATGCCTTTCTAGTTGTTGTTTACCTTATAATTAGACTATCTACTGCCTCTTTACAGTTTCAAATTCCTTTTCAAACTCTGTTTCAAAAAATGTATGACTACCATTTTTTAAAAGTGTTTGGTTGCTCTTGCTTTCCTTTTTTAAGGCCCTGTAATTCACACAAGTTTGATTTTAGATCTCATGAATGTCTTTTTTTGGGATATTCCACCACTCACAAAGGGTATAAGTGCTTACCTCCTAGTGGCCGTACTTCTATTTCCAAGGATGTTCTTTTTAATGAGTCAAAATTTCCTTATCTTTCTTTATTTCAAAATTACACCTATGATCCTCTTCACCCTATTAAAGACGTCTCTCTGTCCTCCTTACCCATACATTCTTATGACCTTCCTCCCAATTTTCATAATCAACCCACATCATCTTCTCCTACCTCTCAAATGCCCTCCCCTAGCCTTCCTACCTCTCTTGTCCCTATTACCACATCAGCAACTAACACTGAACCTCAATCATCTACACCTTCCCAACACTCTACACATACTACTGCCCCTTTACCCGTTAATTCTCACCCGATGCAAACTCGTTCTAAGTCTAGTATTTTCCTCCCTCGTCTTAACCCCAACCTTTTTCTCACATACACCGAGCCTAAGAATGTTAAGCATACCTTACTTGATCCTAAGTGGCGTGCTGCAATGCAGGATGAATTTGATGCTCTGCAGAAAAACAACACATGGTCCATGGTGCCTTTGCCTCCCAATAGGAAAGCCATTGGGTGTAAATGGGTCTTTAGAGTAAAAGAAAACTCTGATGGTACTCTAAATAAGTTCAAAACCCGTCTGGTTGCTAAAGGATTTCATCAAGTGCAAGGATTTGATTTCACTAAAACTTTCTCACATGTGATCAAACCCATCACTATTAGACTCATACTTACTCTTGCTTTGTCCTACAAATGGCCTATTCAGCAATTGGACGTTAACAATGCTTTTCTCAATGGTATCCTTGAAGAAGAAGTTTACATGCAGCAACCTCAAGGGTTTGAACACTCTGATCCTACATTAGTGTGCAAACTCCATAAGGCTCTTTATGGTCTTAAACAGACACCCAGTAGTGGTTTGAGAGGTTAACTACTGCTCTCATTCAGTTTGGCTTTCAGGCTAGTAAATGTGATCCCTCTTTGTTTACCTATGCTAAGCAGAAACAAGTTGTCTATCTACTTGTTTATGTACATGGCATAATTATAACTGGTAGTTCCTCTTCCTTGGTTTCTGCTTTGGTTACGCGACTTGATTCAGTGTTTAGCCTTAAGCAACTTGGTCTGTTGGAATATTTTCTTGGCATTGAAGGAAAGCATCTTCCCAACAATTCTCTCTTGCTCACTCAAAGTAAATACATTCAAGATTTACTAGCCAAAACACATATGCTTGAATGCAACTCCATCAATACTCATATGGTGTCCAGTTGTAAATTGTCTAAAATTGGATCAGACACCTTCTCAGATCCCTCTCTTTACAGATCTGTTGTTGGTTCTCTGCAGTATGCAACTATTACCAGGCCTGAGATAGCTTACTCTGTGAATAAGGTATGCCAATTCATGTCCAACCCTCTTGAATCCCACTGGGTTGCAGTCAAGAGAATTCTCAGATACTTAAAAGGCACCCTCACCTTTGGACTTCAGTTGCATCCTGCTCCAATTCACAAACCTCTCTCACTTCATGTTTTTTGTGATGCTGACTGGGCTGCTGATCCAGATGACAGAAGATCCACTTCTGGTGCTGCCATATTCTTTGGTCCCAATCTCATTTCATGGTGGTCCAAAAAGCAGCCTGTTGTGGCCAGATCCAGTACAAAAGCTGGATACAGGGCTTTGGCACAAGCTACAACTGATGCTCTCTGGGTCCAGACATTGTTACAGGAGCTTAATGTTCCCTTTAGCAACCCCACTGTTTACTGTGATAATCAGTCAGCTGTACTGCTTGCTCATAATCCCATTTTACACACCAGAACAAAGCATATGAAGATAGATCTCTTTTTTATCAGGGAAAAGATCCTTGCCAAGCAACTCTCCATAGTTCATATCCTTGGTACTGATCAGTGGGCAGACATTCTCACCAAACCTGTTTCCACTTCAAAGTTTCTTCTGATGAGATCCAAACTCAATGTGATTTCACACCCGATTGAGTTTGAGGGGGGAGTATAAGTGTAGTAACTAGTATATGCTTGTAATAGATATAATAGATAGCAGTTGGCACTTGACAGCTATGAACAGCTGTCAAGTGACTGCCACTTGTCTGTAGTATATCAGGTTAACCTGCTATAGCAGGTAACCTTCAGTCTCATATATAAGACTGATTGTAACAGTTTTCAATCAATGAAAATCAGAAATTCAGATTGAAAAGTTAATTAGAGAATGAGTTTAGTTTCTCTGAGATTTTACAATATTGCTCTCCAATGGGCTAGGTTTCTAATATTTACAATGAGCGTAAAACTCTTACTAACGAATTCTAAAAGGTTACTACTCTAGTGGTAAATATCAAATAATTACCACTAGTTACTTCAAACTTAATAAAATAATTATTCTCTCCAAAACACTAAAAATAATCTTTCTACCAAAATTGCTAAGTTACCCCAACTCACCAAAAGACCAAAATACCCCTTAGTCTAAAAATTACTAAAATACCCTTATAGGCTAAAATTTCACTAATCTGAATCCAAATACACACATAAGCAATTAAGCATATATAAACACATATAATAAATAATTAAAATAATTCTAGCTAAAAAAGGGTTGTTACATTTTGTATTTAAAATCTATTACTGAGTTGGAATCTATTGTGAGTATTGTGTTTGGGAAAACGTGGTTTCGCTTATGAGCATGTTGTTGCGAAAGTTTAATTAATATTATGGCCTTCAAATAAATGACTTGCTAATTGTTTCAAGTGTAAGTCTCAGAGTTAAAGATTAGCAAGTTAACGAGTCATCAGGTACCTTGATTCTCATGAGCCTCTAACGAGTAATAACCAACATTTTGAGTTGGTGACCTTGAAAAATAATCATCTTCCTGACTCCCTCGCTCGCCTGTCCCAAAACTACATGCCCTTCAATCAACTGAAGGGCTCCTTCGCCTGATTGATGTAATCATCTACTTGTCGAGTTTGTCTAACAAGACAATTATTTGTAGGTTTAAACACTGCTTATAACATCATCTTGTTCATCAAAATTGATTTAAGTATTAGTTTGAACATTCATGTTTTTGTATGCCTCAGTTAGTTGCTTGACCGTATGTGTCATCTGACGTGCCATATTACTTATTCTTTTATTGGTTATTTGCATTTTCATCACATACATTCACACAAAGTGGTTCAACATATCTTTTATTATTGAAAATTGATTGTCCTCAAGAGGATGCTGATTGTATTCTTGGCATGAATGAAACCCATCATATTTTCCTTCATTTTGATTTAATTCTTGGCTATAGAAGTTATTGTAACCAAGACCATTTATGATTTATTTGTGTAATGGAAAACGTGAAATGGAAATAGCTAACAAGAGAAATATCTTTTGCTAGAACATAGGGGTTAAGAAGCAGACACGTATCATATACAATATAAACAAAATGTACAAACACTCAAAACAATAAAATTATTGTGATGCTCCAATATCTAAACACAGGTTCCCATCAATGAAACCGTTTGATAGTTGTACTTTAAACAATTCAAAATTAAGTATTTTGAGTTTATCGTATTCACTTGGATTCGTGTGATCTCAACGTCGTTCAATGATTAATATTATTTAAGTATGAAAAAAGAGTTTGATTATAGAAGAATTTATATAAGCATAAATGAGAAACAATAACAGAAATATAATATTGTTGGATTAAGTTTCATTAATTGATTCTCTAACGTCTTTTATTGTTTATTATATACTCATAATGTTACAACTATATCTTCATATATCGCTCGCCATACGTCTTGATGTCTCGCAAATGACAAGTGATATATTTTATCATTTATCTTCCAATATCTCGCTAAGTTAATTGATAAAACAACAATATGTTCCAATAGTGGTTATAATATTGTTGGATTAAGTTTCATTAATTGATTCTCTAACGTCTTTTATTGTTTATTATATACTTAAAATGTTATAACTATATCTTCATATATCGCTCGCTATAAGTCTCGATGTCTCGCAGATGACAGATGATATATTTTATCATTTAACTCCCAATATCTTGCTGAGTTAACTGATAAAATAACAATATGTTCCAATAGTGGTTAGTGATTGTAAACATAGTACAATGTCTTGCAACTAACATCTAAGAAGAATTTATTCAATGTCCTTTAAATAAAAAGTCTATGTCTAGTACTTCGAAATCAAAATATCAAATTCATATTTAACAACGTAAAAACATTAAGTACATGAATAAATTAATTAGTATAGTGAAATAAAACTTATATATAACCAGTCAGATCGAGTATTTACATCAGAATCGTAGCAAACTATACATAATCCCAACAATAGAGAACGTTAGTTAAGCATAGCCTTACAATAAATAATGAAAAAGGTATGGAAAAACATTGATGTTAATTCTCCAAACCTGACCCTCATGTCCATTTGGTTGCTATCCTGTGTGGTATTAGAATCCAAAAAAAGGGCAAATATACAAGAAATAATGTAGTGAGGCTCTGTTTACATAGTTTTGAAAGTTTTAAGTTTATAAACGAATCATATGCTCATTAGGGAAATGGTGTTTCTTCACCTTGAAGTCTTGAGCTCATCCATGTGGGTCAATAAACCGTCAAATTTCTTTTAGAGGAGTTCAAATTCGCTATAGCAAATAGTTCCCTGTTGTTATACTTTAATCTCTGACTGAAATCGCTTAATGAATTGCCTTGTACCCAACTTCATTGATCTTTTCTAAGGGAAGAGCTTTATCACAAAGTTTTCTTTCTTTACGACCAAGTAACCTTCCTAGCCAAATTTCAGTTTCTTCATGGTTAAGTAACTTATAGATTAAATTTCATTGGTGGCTAAGTTTACTTTTAATTTCTCTACGGTTAAGTAAGTTTCTTAGTTAAATTTTTCTTGACAGCTAATTTACTTTTGATTTCTTCATGGTTATGTAAACTTATTAGCAAAGTTAGCTTCATCAATGTTTTCGTTAATCTTTTCAATTACAACTAAGATGAAAATAAGTCAAAGTAACTATGATCATGCCTAAAAATATATTATATAATAGGCCCTTAAGTATTAAGAAGTTGCGATTTTGGCCGCCTAACAAAATAAAATACAATCTAGCCTCCTAAGTACTACCCCTTTTGCAGTTTTGGCCCCCTAGACCAATTTTGACCAATTCAACGCTGATGTGGACGCCACATGTATAATTTTCAATTTAAAAGTAAATTAAAAGTAAACCTATATAATATGTACAATAAATTAAGATAATTTGGTATGATTTCTTGATAAATAAGTCAATAAGTGCTTTGAAATTATATTGGATTTTAAGTAAATCCAACACTTATCATTGATACAAAACGGAATGACTTTCACCTCATGAATTTTTGCTTACTCTTGTTAAGAAGCTCTCTTCTCCTCCTTTTCCTTGTACCTTAAGGGTCCGTTTGGTGCACATGATAGGAAGACAGGATATGATAAAATTATCATATCCTACTTCAATTTCTTGTTTGATGCACCAATAGGAAAGGATAGAATAATCTCAGTGCTTATCCTATCCTATTCATCCTTCATTATTTTAATCCTTTGTTTTAGTTGGGTTAGGAACAAGATAGCAAAACATACGCGCGTACACCTTTCAACTCTCAGTGACTCCACTCTCTTTTTATTTTTTTAGTAATGTTTGTGACCCACGCTCTGTGATCTACTCCTCCTTTTCTCCACTTTCTTTGTGACAGCTACCTGTCTCTAGACCATTTTTCAATTTGCTGGAACCAACTCCAATCTCGTTACTAATTTTTCGGCGACCCTTCTCTTTACAGAGCCGGAACCTATGGGGAATGAAAATAGCTGAAGATTAATGAGATATTTCAATTGATTCAATTTTCTATTGTTACTGCGTTTTAATTTCAATTGATTCCTCTCCTTTTCAGCTTCAATTGATTCCTCTCCTTTGCAGCTTTGGCATGGTGTTTTTTTTTCTCGTTTTCCCCTTCATTAGCTCATCGTAATTGCTGTTTGTATTTTAGAGATGACTAGCGGTGGTGTCATCTCTCTGCATAATATTGATATCTTGTACTCTGTCAAAAAAATAATAATATAAAAACAAAGGATACTATTGATATGGGGTTTATTGTCGAAGCTTTCTCAAGTTATACTTTGCTTTTGCTATGGATTATGTGCATGCTAATGAAAGGATAAAATAATATTATCATATTTCTTATCATGCGTACACCAAACATCTGATAGGATAAATGTTATCATGTCACTATCATATCCTATCCTTATCCGGTCTCTTATCATATCCTATGTATATCCTATCATATGCACCAAACGACCCCCCTAAGAGAATACAATGAATGTGTTGATTGATTGATAGGTTCGGTGCTACAATATCGACTACTTAAAGATGTAGATTTCAACTCCTCCTCTTGATCAAATTAGATAATATACTGCTAGCATACACTTCCATGGTGTTTAGGCCGAAATTTTTTTAATTTGTTTATTTCCATTATTTCTCTCTTAGTCGAAAATAAATAAACAATCAAACCTTTAGATAAAACAACTAAAACGAGTTATCTTGCTTGTATCGGGTCACCCCAACCTATATATCGATTGAATAAAAAACCCCTACACCATAATACTAGTTTATTATATTAGTTTCAAAAATACATCAATAAGAATTCACTACGTAACAAGTCAAGATTTCCTTAAAGAAAAAACAAGTTAAGATTATTTTAGTTAAATATACACTTCCTCCATCCCAAAAATCCCAAAAAGTATGAAAAAAAACTCACTTTTTTTCTTTCCAAAATGTAAGCAAAATAGACAAACTTTTATCTGATTTAATCTTATTTTTTAAAGGAAAATGCTAACTTGTGCATTTGGGGCACAAGTTTAGAAACTAGACATAGAAACATTTTCTTAAAATTGTGTATTCAATGTATTAAAATTTTATCTTTTCATACAAAAGTTATATTCCCATTTTAGTTTTTTAACTTATGGTTTAAGGGTACAAGTTAACATGACAAGTTTTTAAAAAACCATCATTTTCAAGATTTTTTTTGTTTATTCTTATAAAATTAAATGCAAACTACATTCAATTTTCTCTCTTTTTCATTTTCTCTATAACCAATACCCAATAAAAATTGTTTTTACATCGTTCCATAAAACTAATTCCAAAGAAAACACAAAAAATCATACTAAATATTTTTATATTTTAGTTTTCAATAAGTGTGATTTAATTTTACCTAAAATAAAAAGTGTGATTTGATGTTTTTTACCTATGATTGAGACGGAGGAAGTAATTTTTTAATTATGAAGATATTATTTTATTTTTATATCAATGGTAATATATGATTTGGAAATACTTCATCTTAATGAGTATATAAATATATTTAACCCTTTTCTCAATGAAAATATAACACCATAAGTAAAACTCTCTGATACCAAAACCGACCCTGAATTGTTCTTCGTCTGTCAGATTTCCGATTCCGTTACAATCCATGCAGTGATTGTTCGATTCAGGTTTTTCTGCTCTCTCTCTCTCTCTAAAACTACTTGTTCATTACGCTCTCTCTCTCTCTCTCTCTCTATATATATATATATATATATATATATATAAGGTTAACGCTTCTCTGATTTCTTCGATCACTGATTTAGGGTTAGGTTTCATCGTTGTTTCCATATTCGTTTTGCTTCCAAATTACATTGATAAATTGAATTGAAATATGTCGATTTTTCTGCATACATTCACCGTTTTGTTTATGTGATTGCTATTTGAAGCATGTTTTTGGAATTTCTATGAACTATTATTGTTGATGATGCTAATTTTGATATGAGATGATGTGAAATAATTGCATGATATATTTTCTTAGGGTTAAATATGTTTTTAGTGCCGGTGAATATCTAGTTCGTTTTTAGTCTCTGTATCCACAAATGTAGTCTTTGTCTCTCCCTACGGAGGGACTAAAAACACGTGGTTTTATGTTTTGCGGGACTACAGAGTGGATTCAGGGACTAAAAACAAAATACGGTGGTAATTTTACAGTGACTAAAAATATATTTAACCCTGAATTTTAATATAATGTGTATGTCACAATGTTCTAATTTTTGTTTTTACTTTGTGTATGTTTCGTTATGCAGTGAGAAAATTTAGTTTTGGGCGAATTGATTATGTAAAATTGAGTTGAAGGTAAAATGATTTATGTTTGAACAACGAATTTAAGTGTAAAAATCAATTTTAGAATCAGAAGCTATTATTTTTAGGTTCAAATAAAATCAATTATGGAGGCAGGATGAATTCTACTTTAGTGAACCAAACATGTTAAAATCAATTGTACACCTCTAGAATCAATTTTGGCTCTTCCAAAAGTGGAACCAAACCTAGAATTTATTATTTGCTTTTGATTTGTGTTCGAAGGATTCATGTAATTAGGCTGGAGTTTTTTTTGTTATGGTGATTGATATATTCTTTGGAGATGTACAGTTATTCATTTTTGTTTGTTGTGTTTGTTTTTGAGACTGATGTCCTCCCCTTGAGTAACTTGAGAAAATATTGAGGAAAACCAAATTAAAATCTTCTTTTACCAGTGCCAAATATTGTTATTATTGTTATCAGTTTATTGTTTGTAACAATATCTCACTGAATAGTGATTAGTTTTTTGATTGCATTGATTATATATAGCACACATTCCTTTGTAGTTGGTACTATGGTGTATACTTAATCTTGACGAAATTTTCTACATGCAAAATGATATCTGCGTATTGTATGTTGGTTTTTGTTGTCTTTATACTGATCAAATTTATTATTTTGTAGATTTCAAAAGTCAAAATTTTTATTTAAGCCAATGGTAAAAAGTACTCGTTCTAGTCAAAAGGCCAAGGATGAAGAAAATAATAATGGGAGGGTGACCCGAAGCAGCGAGAAAGCAAAAATCAAAGCACATCCCAATGTATCGGATACAGTTGGTATTAGAAAGTCTTCTAGAGAAAAACCATCAAAGATAATTGCAACCATTTCAAGTACTCAGAAGTCTGAGCAAGTAGAGAAGGGAACACTTCCAGCTCCTGAAACCAGAAGGAAGTCTGTAAGGGTTGAGAAAATGAAAACGCCAAGTCCTTTGACGAGATCTGGCAAAAGTAGGAATCGTTCTTTTTCTGGTCCTTCAGATTCTAAAAGTGCAGGGTCTCTTGGTTCAATTTCAAGACAGAAGCTACAAAAAGAGAAGAGTGTGAAACAATTGACATTTGAAGCCAAGGAAGTGAATGAAAATGAGGAACACAACGGGGAAAGTTCCCAGGTGAAAAGAAAGAAAATGACCGCCCTGATGTATCGGTCTCTCTTTACACAACCAAAGAAAGGTACATTGGTGTTTTGTATAATGTCATTCTTTTTTGCCAACTTTCTTCTTGTTCACTCAGGCACGAGTTTTTGTTACTTATCCAAATGTAATACAAAGCGATGTTAATTTGATGGTTAACGTCAAGTGCATTGCCATGTTAGAAGAAAGTAGTTAAATGAAGCTAGCGCAGGGGTTTCTCCTAATTGCTGGTTGGGTTGTTTTTATTTACATATCAAATTTATTAGAAGTGGACATTTTTTTTCGAGTAAGGCATGCTAATTATTGTTAGCTATTATTTAAATTATCCATTTTTTGATTGCTTGATTTTCAGATTGCCTTGGGAATTCTGATAATATTAGCAAGTCAAATCAGGAAGGTGACAACAGTAGTGGAGCCAAGATTGACGAGTTATCTAAAGGAAGTTGTTCAGATAACAAAGAAGTATCAAAGAATGGTACACTGCCATCGGAAGATGCCACGGCAAAAGAGACCACAGTTGACTCTAGGATTGGCGATAAAAGTTGCCAAAGCAAAGGTGACAATAGTAGTGGAGCCAAGATTGATGAGTTGTCTAAAGGAAGTTGTTCAGACAATGAAGAAGTCTCGAAGAATGGTACACTTCCATTCGAAGATGGGAAAGCAAAAGAAACCAGAGTTGACTCTAGGACCGACGAGCCAAGGTGCCAAAGCAAAATTGACAACAGTATTGGAGCCAAGATTGATGAGTTATCTAAAGGAAGTTGTTCAGATAATAAAGAAGTCTCAAAGAATGGTACACTGACATCTGAAGATGCTAAAGCAAAAGAGACCAGAGTTAACTCTAGGTTGAGTAGGCCTATGACAGATTTAGCAGAAAATTGTGTGACTCCCGGTTCATTTATACCATCTAACACCCCAACTTATGTGACTAGTGTGGTACCCAGAAGAGTACAGCCTGATTGCTGCGGAGAGGAGACATTACCAACATTAGTGTCAGGAGACTCTGTATTCGATGATGATGACTTGATCAGTAACAATGCTGGTCTTGGTGGGGGTGAAAAATTAGCACCTTCCAAGAGAAAGGCAATCACAATGGACATTGATTCAAATGTTCCTTCCTCATTATCTAAAGGAGACAGCAGCAACGTGATCCCTGATGCTCTCCCTTCAAAATTAGGTGACAACGAGTCATGTTCCAAACGAATAAGGTACTTGTTGTTAAATGGCAGTAAATGGTATCAAATCTAGCGACATAAGAATTCATTGTCCATTTTTTTGGTGTGTTATGTTGTTTTATTAATTTTTATGAGGTTTGGCTTTAATAATGTTCCCTTCCTCTATATCAAACCGTCTGATTTTTTTTTTTTTTGTGACTATAAAGCTCATATACACATTTCTGTCTTCTCTATTTAATATTCAAATTCATTGTCATGTTACAAAGTTCTTCTATTGAATCATTCATATCACACATGCTGCTTGATATATCATATTAACCACCTTTTGTCCTTTTTGATTATTTTTTACTCAACATGTTTGTTTGGATGGTGTCGGCCTATTGTATATTCTTGCGAGCTAATATGAAAGTTATTTCTCCTTTTGCACAAGTCATCTGCATCTCTATTGATTGCAAAGTCCTTGTTAATACTATATTTGATTACAAAGTCGAGAAAGAGAAAAAAAGAGAAAGCATATAAATATGATTTGCCAGAATACACCAACTACTTTTTATGGAATATTTACCGAGTATGGTGGGACCCCTTCCCGGACCCTGCGTATGCGGGAGCTTTAGTGCACCGGGTTGCCCTTATTTTAGCAACATGCACCTTAGGGTGCATTTAATCACTTCAGTTATCACTTACTAATTGAATAATTTTTTTAGGTGATGGGTTGGAGAGACTGGGTGCTTATTAAGTATTTATTATAAAATTAGTGATGTGTACATACGGGACCCGTTGAAGAACCTAAACGGGAGTTCCATTATGGATGCTCTTACTACCATGGCATTCCCATAGAATATCCATTATCTCTACCACTCTCCCTCAAGCTAGAGCATATAGATGACAGATCAATAATATGCACCAAGTTCGTTACGTAGGTAATTTAAACGAATGGAGAAGAGAAATAATAAGAGCTAGATAACTACTGATAAAAACTTGATAATAGCATGATACGAAGGACTAAACACTAATCCTTACTTATAGGGATAGATAGACTTGGTCCTAAATAAACAAGGAAATCAGGAATCAAATAACTTCAACAATCACCAATAAATATAGCAAAGTATTTGACCCTTAAAGTTGACTCAGTATGGTTAGGTCCTCATGCACGCGCTCACACACACATATTATAATGAACCAGGCAAAAGAAGACTTACAGATTCAATTATGCAATGAATTAAAAAAATGTTTTTCAAGTTGGATAATTTTGGCGAGTGTTAGCCAATTTTTGTAACTTTTCAAGGCCAGAGCTACTCATTTACTATATTTACATACAAAAATATAAAAATGTAAATATATGGACGAAATATTTTGCTAGGAATAATACCCTTTATCTGTTGATCTGTTCATTGGCACTTTGACGTATTAGGCGTTTCCAGGTCTAAGTGATTGGTTCTTTACTTTGCAGGTTGGATTTTAATCTTACAGTCGAGGAGTCGCGTGACCCATGTGCAACTGAGGTTGGTTGTATTTATTTTATCCACATCGTCCTCCCCCCCCTTTCTCAATTTACTTAAAATTTGTTACAACAGGGCTTACAATGCACTAATGATAGATTGCTGGTTAATAATTAGGCATAGAATCCGTTCCCTTAAATCAAAATTAGCAACGTGTATCTGTGTACATTTATTTATGTTCATTTGTGGTAAGTCTCTTATTTCTTTGTATCTTTTCATTGGCTTCAGGACATAGATGTCATTGAGGCAACCATGCAGCAGAAGGATAAGAGCGACCACACAAGTGGAACTGGACACCTTAAGGTTTGTTTCTTTTGATGTATAGGTTTGCCCTTATCCCTAAACTCAAATGTGTTTTGTTGCCTATTTAATTCTACTGGGATTTCAGGGTAGCACTGTGGAAGACAAAAATGTTCATGCTCTTCTTGATGGTCAAAGTGTTGTTCATCCGAAGGAGAAAATCTCAAGTCATATTGCAGACAGATGCAAGTCGGACTCCTATAAGTTGGTTGAGTATTGGGTTCCTGTACAGATATCTAATGTGCAGCTTGAGCAGTACTGTGCTACTTTACTTTCAAATGCTTCATTTCTTTGCTCGTCGCCAAAGATTGATAGTGTTGGGGCCATTCGTGATGTCCTTATTTCAATCCGGAAGGTTAGTTTGCACTTTATGAATTATTTGCATAGATTGCGTAAGATCAAAGATCATATATATTTGCTTTAGATTCTAGCTGTTTCATTCCGCCGTATTTGGTTAGTACAATATATTGGTTAATTTTCCTTTATTATTAGATTAGATGGTTATCAATAAATTGATCATAATTCTCTAGTAGTATCATGTAAAATATTTAAATTTTATCCTTTCATATTTTTTTAATAATTTTAAATATTACATAGCAGTTTTAATCAATCTTATGCATGATTCGTTATTGGAAAACATCCTATCTCACCTAGTGGTATGACCTAAATAGACCTGATCCAACTTTGACAATCCTCACCTTGCAAGCAAGTTTTGTGGGGGCTGAAACGTTGAGTTTAGATAAAATCGGAACCTATTCTAGATTGCCACCCAAATTGTTCAGGCATAAGGCACAAGAGCTCTGAGTGTGAGGTGGTACTCGAGAAAAGTACAAATCTCACATTGCCTAGTAGTGATATGACCTTAATAGAGTTTATAAAGCCTGCACAATTTTCACCTTACAAGCCGTTTTTATTTGTTTTAGTTAGATCTACTATCAAAGACTCATCGATCAGTTATTGAAACAGGTTGGGATTCATGTGATTAAATTGAATCTATTTTAATTATTATGCGTATAAAGAAATCTTGCTCCGAAGTTTATTTGGTCTCCCTAACTAAAAACTAGAGCAAATTTGATAAACAACCCTGTATATTTTTTAGAGGAATTCTTCTATAGAATTGCACATAACACAATCTTCACACACAGCGAATGATAATTTGACTTGTAAGTAACATTAAAAAAACTTAAAATCTACAACGAATGAAAATCAAGAAGGTCCTTTTCTCTCTCTCGTCAACCATTGTTTTGGGGGTTTCACCCAGATCTGTTTCATGCGTTAAATAAAAAACAGACACTGCTATTCAGTAAAAAAACAGCACTACTTACTTGGACATCAAATCATCTTCCTACCGAAATCATCCTTAATCAAACTCTGAAAAATCACAGTTCACTTCATGGCCATCAGCCATGGCTTCACATGCAAATGGGTGCCCATAACCATTCCCATTATCTCTATACCTAAATATTGTGTCTGAGTGTGATATCTTTATATATGGTACTTCCTACGCAACACACTTTTCAGCCCACACAAGCATTGTTCTATTGCTATAATTTGCTTTAAACATTGCTTACCGTATATTTTGATTTTAAAATTTGGGTTTTTTAGCCCCTTTTTGCCAAAAAAACATCAGTATTTCTCATTTTAAGGGTTGATGGGAGAGAGAAAAAAAAGGTTTCCATGTTTTGATTTAACATTTTTTTTTTTTTTTTTAATTTTTAATGTGTTGTGGTGTTTTAATTAGTTGTCTGGAAGAGTTAAGTCTTAGGTGCGTTTCCGTCCGAGTATTTCTCTACTTTTTAGTAGTTGATATGGTGCTCCTTTACTCTTTCAATTAACTCCACAGCTGTGATGTGGCTATGAATTTTCTTAATGGTTTCATTTTCTGGTTGTGGTATCTCTTGACAGTGTTGTAATCATCCCTATATTATTGAAGAATCCCTGCAACCTTTACTACTAAAGGGCCTTGAAGAAGTTGAGTATCCGAGTCAAAAAGAAAAAGCCGTTGCATATCTGAATGTTGGAATAAAAGCAAGTGGCAAGCTTCAACTACTTGATTCAATGCTCACAGAGTTGAGAAAAAATAAATTAAGGGCACTCATACTTTTTCAGGTATGTATTTTGCAGACTATATTCCCATATATTGACTACAAGTATCTTTCCATACTTCATAAAGTTGCTGACCTGAAAAACACTAGTGTTTTTCTATTACCGGGTCACGTGCTTGACCCACGTGCCCAGTAGGATGCGACTTGGTAACTCACCAAAAACACACAGAAGCAGACAATCCCGTCGATTTTATGGCTCTATGCGGCGGTTCCGCCGTGCCCACACGACTTGTGATCGTGGTCTTGCATGAGCACATTGTAGTCACACTCAGAGGCAGCAACATTGTGGTCTCGTTGTGAGTCGACTCGTGATTCTGACTACAACATGATTAGATGCCAATGATTTGGTTAAAGATATGATCTAAGATAGAGCATTATGGCATCATTTGATCCATGCAGTTGACCCCACCTTTTGTTAGAGTACGAATTTGTTGTGTGTTGTGTGTGTCTGAGAGAGAGTTAAAGTTTCACTTTATTAGAGTAAGAGAATTCAAGAGAGGTCTCACTGTTCAAGTTTTCTTTTAAGATGGTTGTAGAAAGCTTAGAAACATGTTTTTGGTATTAATAAACAAGACTCTTTAAGAGTAATCAGGTCATGGTATAACTTTTGATTCTCTTTGTTGTTTGGTAGTCATCGTACAACACTAACTGTTTTGAGTAGAGGAGGGGAAGAGGGATGGAGAAAGGTTGAGCCATTGATGGAGAGAAGGAGACTTGAGGATGAATGCCATCAAGAAGTGGAAATAGTTTTTTTTTTAAGTTGTGGAAGGGACTAGAAGTTATCCCTTGATTTTCTTGAGAAACAAATACGTACTTTTTCCCCATCTATTATCCTTGATTTGTTTTGTCCCATGCCGATTTTCAAAAAATAAAACAAGTATTTTTGTATTGTCTAGTTATTCTTTTTTTAGCAAATCAAATGCACAGAGGCATGGAGTTTTTTTTTAATTGTCATGGCCACTGTCTAATTTTCTCATTGTACTGGTGTATGTGTGTTGGTTACTGCTTAGGGAATGTCATACCCTGCTTTCTTTTATGTTGTGTGCTTAGTTATAAGAAATTGTTATTGAATTTGCAGCCAATTGGAGTTTCTGGAAAGACTTCAATAGTAGATATTTTGGATGACTTCCTGCGACAAAGATTTGGTGAAGATTCTTATGAAAGAATTGATAATTGTCTTACGGCTTCCAAGAAGCAAGCTGCCACAAAGATATTTAACGACAAGAATAACAAGCGATTTTTCTTTTTGATGGAAACAAGTGCCTGCCATCCTAGCATAAAATTGTCATCAATTGACACCTTTATTATATTTGACAGTGACTGGAACCCGATGAATGATATAAGATCCCTTCAGAAGTTGACACTTGATTCACAGTTTGAATTGATCAAAACATTCCGTTTATATTCACCTTTCACTGTTGAAGAGAAAGCTTTGATTCTCTCTAGGCAAGGTAAGACCCTGGACATCAACTGTCCATCTTCAAGCCGAGGTCTCAGTCATACTCTCTTGATGTGGGGCGCAGTTCATCTTTTTGACGAGTTGAGAGTTTTCCATGACGGTGCAACTTCCACGTCAAATCTAAAACCACTGCTGGAAGAAACAGTTTCGCAGTTCTCATCCTGTCTAGCTGATGTTGGTGAAGATGCTGACACAAGCGACTGCTCAATTTTATTGAAAGTCCAGCAACATGGAGGAGCTTACCTTGCAAATTTTCCTTTGTTTGGTGAGCTGGAATTTAGGTCGCCGGATGAAGAGTTACCACGAACGTTTTGGAATAATCTGTTGGAGGGGAGACAGTTTAAATGGAAGTACTCATGTGGTTCATCTCAGCGGAGCCGGAGGAGAGTTCAGCCTTTTAATAATTTGGCAGGTGGGACCGACCTTGTGAATGAAGGCACAGCAAAGAAGCGCTTGAAAGTAAGCAACAATAATGTTGATCAGCCTTCGTCAAAATCTGTAGGTGAAAAGTTACCCAATGGAATCAAGGCAGGTTAGTGTCTGGTTTGTTACTTAAACTTTGTTATGATCTTTTATTGTTGTAGATTGATTTGTTTTAGCTTATTTTGTGAAAAAGATCACCTATTTTAAAGGAAGAATATGTTCAAAGTTATTAATAATATTCACATTAGAATACGAGATATACTTGAGAATTATCATTAAAACCTGCTGTATTAAAAAAAGGAGAATGCTAATCAGTGCCCCATGGGCAATGGTTAAGCATCCAAAAGTTGTGTAATTATTACTCTATCAAAAGTAACATCTTATATTTGCAAGACAAAATTTTTATTTGTAGATTCCTTAACTAGTGCCCCAAGGGCAATGGTTAGCAAGCCCTAATTTTATTTTTTTTTTGTCATTTCGTGTAGTTTTTGTGGAATATAAGCACTTCTATGTTATTGTATCTAGACGAGTTAAAAATAATTTTTTTTATTTGTGAACAAACATAAATCAGCTTTTTCTTAACATCTCTAATTTATTTCGATCAAAATTACATATATTTTGATTAGTATCCAACATGCCCTTAATGAGGTTAACTAACAGTAAGAATTATCTTTGATATGTTTATGATATCTTCTGAAGCCAGCAATTTACTTTTGCAGGAACCTTCGGAGATCTAGTGGGTAAAGTCACTCAATTCTTTCCTAGTTCAACTATGTGTTGGTGTAGCCATTCAATGTGAATTATAGTCCTTACTCACTTTGTTTGCTTGATCATATGCCAGATAAACCTCAGGGTAATGATGTTGAATCCGGGAAAAACGGCAGAGTGCATGATGAGCTGAGGAGCTTACATCTTTCGCTGAAGCCACAGATCACAAATCTCTGTGAAGTTCTTCTTCTTCCAGTATGCAGCATGTTTTTCTCTTTGTTAAATTTTTCTTGCTGTTTATTTTCCTGCTTTGGTCCCTTGACAAGATTGCATTCTAATAACCAGATTGTTTGTGCTAATGAAATCTGAGCTCTATTGTAAGTTGGAATTTGATTTGATGTTACGGTGACATATATTTTGTAACGCAGGATAATGTCAGGAATGTGGTTGACAATTTTCTCGAGTATGTTACGAACAAGCATCATTTCAATTGGGAATCTGTTTCGATACAGTCTTTTCAAATATCTCTGGTCAGAATATTTCTTTCTTAGCTTATGATTGCTTTAAAAAAATTAGACTTTTGTTTGTTTGTTTATTTATTCTTGATTGTTTCCATATTATTTGTCATATGTGATTCTTGTTATGATTTGGGCTAGCTTTTCCTTTCAAGCAGTAGTATTTTCTGGAATTTGACTTCGGTGTATCCTGTCTAGCCTTCCTAATTTTGTGTCCTATGTGCTTCATTTATTTATTTTTGTGAAAATCTAATAATCAATTTGTGTATTTTTCGCATATTTGACATTTTTCTGTTGCAAGCCAACCATTAAAGCCATTTTTTGTTTGTACTTGATCTGGATAGTCAGCTGCATGTATGCCTTGAAATTTTGTTTCCACTGACATTTGTGTCTCTGGGTAGTTTAGTGAGGTCGTTTATAAGGTGGCTAGACTCAACCTCATTGTCATCAGTGCAGGGCATAAATATTATTATGAAATAAACTTGGCTTGTAGTCATTTTGTCATCATCTTGTGGAAGATAATATAGAAGAAATAATTTTTTTTTTGTTGATATTTTCCCCTGCTGTTTAATATTTCTCATTATTATGGAACTTCCACTTTTTTTCTCATGTCTCTTATTCCTTTTTAAACGGAGAGAATCTAACTGCCACACCATTTTCTTATCACAATTATGATATTTTCTATGTAAAATAGGCTTTGAAAGTACTGCAGGAATTCGTTTCCTACCTCCTGTAAATGCACATATTTCATAATAGCATATTATGTATAAGTAGGACTGATTATCCCTCCTTGTATTGTTCAAATTTCAGATTAGGGCTGCTGCTTCTTTGCTAAAGCACAAAGTTGACCACAAGACTATTCTTGCTCTTGCAAAAGAACATTTGAATTTTGACTGTAAGCAAGCAGAGGTGGACTACAGCTATTCTTTTCTGCAGTGTTTGAAGAAAATATTTGTATATCGTACGGGCACTTATAATGATAATTCTTCTCCAAAAGCTTCTAAATCATCGAACGGCGTTTCATGTACAGAAGTAGTACAAGAGATTGAATTGTTCAAGAAAGATTTGTCCAAAAGCATTAAAAAAATTCAGAAAAAGTTTTTAAAAATGCTGAACAAGGTACGTCTTATGTACCAGGAAGAAAAACATAGGTTGAGAGTGGTGAATGAGGATGAAAAGGCTGAATTGGAGAGAACATACAAAATACAGTTAGCTATGACCCGATCCTGCTCTCCTAATGAGGTGGTGAGAACAGAAACACTCAATATTTTGAATGTTGACCATAAAAAAAAGATTGAAGAACTGAAATGTCAGCATGAAACAAGTCTCAAGGAACTTGAGGACGAACACTCAAAACATATACGAAACTATCAAGTCTCGGAAGCATCTTGGGTGGAAGAAGTGAAGTCTTGGGCAAAGAATGAATTACTAAACATAGTTGCTTCAAAGGGACCTGGGACTGGGATTGATTACTTGCAGATGTGTGATAATGTGGTTGAATCCATGATAGAGGCTGGGGCTATGGTTACTACTGAAACCAATTCCCCTTCAGTTGGTAAAACAGTTGAACTACAAAATTCTCTGGTCAAGCATGACAGGGCTAATGAAATGGACATTTTGGTTCCAAATGATCAACCAATCTCTGGAAGTGAGGACCATAATATGACTGAAAATCAATATGTGAGTCAGGAAAACATTATCTCTAAACATTCCCATTCGAGAGAGCAGAATTCTGATGGTGCTACAAGCATGACAGATGAAACTAATAGGTCTGAAAATTTTGGCCAAGAGTCTCGAGATGGTTGTGAGAGGTCTAATTTAGGTACCAGGAGCTTGCCAGATTTTGAGAATTCCACACATATAGAGCACCGATGTTCAGATGGAGTTTCATCAGGCGTAGAAGGGAAAATTCCAGTTGAAGTGCAAGAAACTACTGATAAACGGGACTCTGTAAGCATCTCAGAAAGACAGGTACAAGTTGAAATGCCTGCGACCGACAATTATACTGATTGTCAGCTGCAGAATGCAACTCAACTGAACCCACCTTCATCTATGGATCAAATATCCGACAGAGTTTCAATAGATGTGCCGGTTGTAGATGATGTTTTATCAAAGCCTTGTCAAGCTGATTGTTCAACCAGCTGTCAAGATAAAATTTCCCTTTCAAATCCACCTTTGGAGCAACAAATACCTGACGGAGATGTTCCTGTTATGGAGCCAGAAAATAGTCATATGGAGCCTTCAACAAATGCTATGCTGGTAGATAATAGTACCACAGATGACCAGGAGGGAGGAGTATATGGAACTATGACCAGTGCTCCAGTACCTAGACCAGTTAATGTCATGGAGCCACTAGGACAAGGGAAAGAATTGCCATCTGTGAAGTCTGTTGCTGACAAGAATTCAGATGGGGCAATGCAAAATTCTTCTGAACTAGTTCAAGTGGCATCTAGTTCAGCTGATGTTGTACCAGTCAATCAAATCACAGTGCCTTCAAAGCAGGTGCATCAATTAGCTGCTGCAGAGCCATCTTCCAACTTGGCTATGTCGGGTTTGTCTAATGTTCATTTAGCAACTGAAGATGAACATCAGCTGAACAGCGTACATAGTCTCCCCACTCATCATTCTGAGCCAACTTCTGTGGTTCCAAACAAAGATGTTGGGCTGTCGTACTCAGACTCGGCACTTGGTTTACATTCAAATCAAGTTCCTATGCACCCTATCTCAAATTCTGATCTTGATTCGCGTACAGCCAGTAGAGTAAGAGCACAGTCTGGCTACAGAAGAAATTTGTCAAATCCTTTGGAGATGAATAATCATACAATTCAATCTACACCCCATTCATCTTCCAGAAGGCTTCAAAATTTGTCCTATGATCCGCTGAACATTGAATTTGAAAGAATACAAAAAGTAATAGAGCAATCTTCGAAAAACCATGAAGATACGGTTAGTTTCTGGTTTGCTTATATTATCGTACTCTGATGATACTTATTCTAGGTTTCTATCTTTTCTGATTACTAAAATATTATTCTTGTTGGAGCAGAAATTGCGGTTGAAATCTGATTTTGAAAAGGAATTGGCAGAGCTCCGAAGAAAGTATGATGTTAAATTTCAGGAGATTGAAGTTGAATTTCAACAAACAAAGAAGACACTGGATACAAATCTTAATACGGTTTATGTGAATAAGATCTTAGCAAACGCTTTCAAGTCTAAGTGTTTGGATCTTAAAGTATCTGGTGCATCAGGAGTGCAGCATGGTATGTTTGTTTTTCATAGACATCTAAGTTTTAATATTGCTTTTACATTTTTAACTTGGCTTATTTTTAATAAATACTGTTCATAGCATGGACCCCATTCTCAGCTTAATACTAACAATTTTACCAACAATACCAACATATGCCATTTAAAATGCAAAATATTCATAGCACAGACCATATGTATCTTTTGAAGTTTTGTACATCCCATGCATTAATTGACACAGATATTGGTTGTTTGATTGAAAACCATATTTACTTTTTTAATCATATTTCATCATAGATTTTGTCGCATTTCTATATTTCTTTTTTTGTATTAATTAGATGCTTTATACTTATGAATTTTATTGAAAATATTAGTTCATCATCTTACCATACTATACTTATTCCAGCCTACCTAACAAATACAATAAAGCTTTGAAAGTTTCCAACCATGTTTCGTTTTGGTTGGTGGCTTATTTATTTTTCCTGTCCAACTGTGTTTTTTTCTTGACTGATCAAGTTTCAAACTAGGGAATAAGCCTGAGTTGGTAGATACTTTTAAAGCTTTTTAGAAGACTTCTTGCCAAGGATAATAACGTGCTTCTCTCTCTTTTTTTGAAGGCCAACTTTTAAACTAAAATATATATGCAGTTTTTGAAAAATTAGTCATGTACATACTGATTCAGTAGTTTTGTGGTGACAAATTTACGTACTTAAATATGTGCTCTTACGCAGTGTGTTTGCATTCATGTCTTGTTTACTAATTCTATTCAGCAGCAGGCACACATTTCTGTTTCGCATATTTTTCTAACCACTATCTCGATTTCAGATTCACTTCCACAGCAGTTGCATCAACTTTCGAGACAACAAGCTGCTACTCGCCCATTCTTGGTTTCTGGTTCTTCTTCCGGTGAGTCTCCTGCGACCAGTCTGCCAAGTCCCTCCATTGCTCCTAACTCACAGCATATGCTACCACCTGGTTACAATATGTTGGGAACTTTCTCCAGTGCCTCTGCAAGACCACCTCTCATAAACACTACCAGGTCTTCAATTGCCCGAGATATTCAAGGTGGTGAGATACGTGCCCCTGCTCCACATCTCCATTCTTCTAGACCCTCAATATCTGCTCCGCCCTCCAGTTTCAATCCTCTTCAACGTGGGATTCCAAGTCAGACAGCAGCTAGTAATCTTCGAGCAACTTCTCCCTCATATGCTCATGTCTCGCGTTGGCAAAGACCACCAAGCTATCAGCCTGATCCACAAATGGGACGCCGGCCTGACAGTGCAGGCAGGTTAGCCACTCCTAACTTACCTGTCACTGGTTTACTTGGGAATGTTAGCAGTCAATCTACTATAACGCCCGCAAATATTATTTCGCGTTTGTCAGATGTGGCTCCTGCTAACTTATCCAGATTTGGGCCCAATAGCAGTAGCGTGGTGGCTAATTCGTTGCATCAAGCTGCATCTCAGAATTTAGTATGTTTATCAGATGACGAGTGACCAGGGCAATGTCTTGAATATATATATTTTTACTGTGCTAACTGTTTGCATTTAATTATTGATAGTAAAATGTATATAGGTAATCAAGGGCTGCTTCATCTTTAAGCTCATTGATATTCCGATATTTATCCAACAAATTATTAATTAATGAATGACAGAAGGAAGCACTGTGAATCGTGAACTGGCTCTGCATTGATCTTGTTATCGTATTTAAAAATTTATTTTATATTAGATTTAAATGTTATTTGGGTTCACAGTAAGTTACGTGATTGACACATATCAACGAGGATAATTGGATGTACAAATTATAATGGATGGTCTATTGGTCTTGACAGATCAATGAGGATAATTGCTCATTTGTCAATAAGTATAATTGCTCGAACACATAAGGAACTTGAATCATGTACAAGTTTGTTTTTTACCATTTGATCAATAAGTTTCTTAATATCTCATTTGATCCAATAATGAGATTTATTGATCTAGTGATAAAAATCATCATCATCATTTATAACTATTATAACTATAATCCTACAAGTTACCTCCAAAAAATTTCCCTCCAAACTTTCCCTCCTCAACCCATTTAATTAATTAAATAAAAAATGAAAAGAAAATATTCACTACCCATGTTTTCCTCCACAACTCTATTTCTACTAATTCACTTATTAATTAATTAATAATTAAAATGGGAAATAACTATTATTCTATTAATTAAATTAAACAATGAAAAAAACCACTACCCACATATCCCTCCACAACTCTCACCTATTAATCATCATCATCATTAATCATTATAATCTTACAAGTTCTTTCTCCCTCAATTTCCCTCCAAAAATTCCCTCCAAAAGTTCCCTCCAAAACGTTATTAATTTACTTAATTAAATTAAAAAACAAATAAAAGAACAACTATTTTGTCCATCCCACCACATTAATTAAATAGAAAATATATTAAATATCCCACTCTCTCAACCCCGCATTAATAAGAAAAAATACAAATACAAAAAAATCTTCATTTGAATTCCATAATTTAATTATAAAATGAAAATGAAAATAACCCCACTCTCTCCAAAACCTCCGATTAGTTCTATTAATTAATTAATTAATTTAATTGTCCTGTGAGTTTAACTCAGTTGGTAGGGACATTGCATAATATATACATGGGACATGGTTCGAATTCCGGACAACCTACTTCTCCACATTTAATATGTGTGAGCTCTAGCTACTAGACTACTTGACAAAAAAAATAAAAATTAAAAAATTAAAAAATGAAAATAAAAATAACCCCATTCTTTAAATCAAAATAAACCCACACTTTTCATTTTAAATTAATTAAATTAAATGAACCTCAACCCCACGTTAATAAAAAAAATGCAAAAAAATCACACCATAACCCACTCTCTCAACAAAAAAAATACAAAATAAACAAACTCTTAATTCACTAAATTTGAAAAAAAAAAACACTTTTAAGGCATGCATAGCTTCTACATGTAATATACTCCCACTAAGGAATAACTTCCCCACACAAAAAGGCACCTATCCTACACATCCCACTAAACCACTTCCATAGAAATCGTTTCCACTAGCCACTTATTGAAATTGGTATAAATCCAAATCTTCTAGCAATCAACAACCACAAGCAAAATAGGTATGAGTGATAATTTTGAACTTCTTTTTAATGTTTCTTCAACAGTAAACAATTGCAAACAAATTGTTATTGTTGATTCAATTTATGTATTTCAGTTGATTTTCTTTTTCTGTTTTGCTATTCCTCTTTGATTTATATGTTAATAATTCCTCAACTGCAACCACAATGTAATCATCCTCATCCATTTCATTATAACAACTATTTTTTCCCGCATAATTGAATTTTTTTACCCAAACACATAGCTTATATTAACTTTTAAACTTTTTTGTGTTCGTAGGTAGCTTCCACATCATATCAAAGTAACAGTTCCTCTCCTTCTTAGATTTCTATTGTGTAGCCATCAATTTTTTAAAATTTGAAATAAATATATAAATACTATAGCCACCACTATATCATATTCTTCATAACATTCATCCCAACATCAAACTTCTCCACTTGGTTGTCTTTGTTCACCTTCTGCAACTCTTTTCTCCTCAATTTTTAGTTTCTTTCTTTTGATTTTTTCTTCTTTTAGTAGCTTAGTAATTCCTAACCTGGAGGATTGAGTTTTCAAAATTAGAAGCATTGTGTTAATTGTTCTATTTTTTGGGATGAAGCATGTGTTAATTTTTTTATATCTCTCAAAAGTAATGTTTATCTACGTATTTTTTTGGATGAAACTAATTAATTTTTCTATTAATTGTTCACATGGTTAGTCTTCAGTCTAATTTATATGATCAATCTGCACATGTTTTTCTTACAAACCTCAGAAATAGCTAATCAAAATAAGGGCAATTTATAAGTTGTTTTAATTTACACCAAGTTAAAGGCATTTTTATTTTTTATCGCAACATATGGCAGCTAGGTGTATCCCATCATGTAAGTGTTATATGAGGTTATTCTCTTCAATTTTTTTTTTCAGTCAAGGTAATCATTTTATAAAGTATAAATGTATTTATGTGTGCATAAACGTTTCAAAATTATAGAAATGTTAGCTCATGAGATCATTTAGACTGTGTGAAGAGTTGGAAAACATGGATTTAGTTCAAAGGATTTTCAAAATAGTTAGAGGGGTCTATTCTTTCACACTCTATTCATTTAATTTTCAATTCGGATCTTAATTTGTCATCTTTGTATTTGTTTAGTCAAAGATGTTTGCTATCTTGCAGTTTTTCTTATTAGTCCACAAATTTTGAGAGATTTCATAACACGAATTTTAAGAAAAACTCTCTTCTATTAATTAAATAGAAAATACAAATTAAATTAAAAAAAACTACCCACCTTCCTTTTAATAAAGAAATAGTAGCATTTTCTTTAGAGGAAAGAAGTAGTGACATGTTATAACTTTTCTCCCTTCCACATTTTTCTTTTGGTCTTTACATTTTTCTTTGGTCTTCAATTAATCCCTCTTTATTAATTAATTAAATAAAAGATATGAATTAATTAAAAAAATCATACCCATGTTCCATTAAAAAAGAAGTATTAAAAAAACTGCAATAAAACAGAAAAATTAAATTAAAATAATATAATTCTATCAACGTTCCATTAAAAAATAAGTAGTGGCATTTTTTTTAGGAAAGTAGCAGCATGTTATAACCATTTTTTTACACATCTTATTTATTAATTAATTAAACAAAAAATAGGAATTAATTGAAAAAATTCATACCCACGTTCCATTAAAAAATAAGTAGTGGCATGTTATAATTTTTTTTGTACAAAAACAAAATTAATAATTCTATAAAACAGAGAATAGCACAAAAGAGAACATACCATAAAGAAAAGAGAGCCATAGCACAATTAACTATCCTACTAAACCATATTATATTTCCCTAACACTGTTCCACTAAACTACATCACTAATATTGTCTAATTTCATTTACATGATGAACTTACTAAAAATAAAAAAAAAATAAAAAAAGACTCTTTGAAATACTCAAGAGCCTATTTATATTTTTCCGAAACGAAAAAACAATCTTTCATTTACACACCGTGTAAATTGAGAATGCAACCAATATCAAAGATTCACACCAATATATTTAAAACTATAATAGTACACAATTTTTAAAAAAAAAATCTACAAATATTATCCGTGGGTTGCACGGATTGAGGTCTAGTAAATTTATGAATGTTGCAAAATCTATCTCACTTGTGGATCATTAAAATAGCCAAGTGAAATTATACTAAGCTTTATAAAGTTTAAGCTTATTCATAAGTATATTTGAAGGTTTGATTTAACTATTTTACAAGTGGCGCAATATAAGTCTTTTCTCTCAACATATGATGCAAGTCTTTCGGTAGTGGAGCGCAAAGATTTAGAAAATGTTTTTACGACATTTCGTTAGCCAAACTTTTCAAGTAATTTTTAGATTTGTTACATTCTTTTTTAAAAGAAAAGTAACAAATGTGAGAAAATTTCCAAAATTGATTATTTTTTAAAAGTTATTTATAAATAAATGGGCTCATAATATACTCTTTTTAAAAGTTTTTTAAAATTGATTAAATTATTTTAATAATTTATTAGTTAAATTTAATCTAGTTTTTTTGCTACTACAGCCGCCCCTATATATAAGACTTTTTTGTCAAAATCACGGTTGATATTTTTATTAAAGTTGTTTGTAATCACTATTGTTTTTACAATTTTATCCTTTAGAGAGTTAATTTATATTTTCAACATGTTATTTATTGCTGATTGAAGAAAAAGATGTGTAATAAATAAGGGCATGTATGTAAAGAAATTATTAATGGAATTGAAAATAACAAAGGGTTCTTATAATTAGGGACATATGTTTTATATGTTTCAAACATAATCGATAATTATCTTTCCTAATTATTGATTATTAGTATATAACTAGACTATCGACCCTAATAAATAGTACAATACAACTGTAATAATATTAACATGCTTAATCATAAAATGAGGTTGTAATGATCGTTAACAACTCATTTAGTCATAAAGCATAAAGAAAATATTTGAAATGGTTGTGATAGTAAACTATAGAAAGTGAAGATAAATGATTGAGTATCACGGTTTAAGCTTAATTAATCGAATAATTTATGCTTAAAACTAATCCAAGTTATTTGAAAGTATCATGATTTAATTAATCCAAAAAGTTATTTGACAGGACAAACTTATTCAATCTGAACAGAGAAAATATGACATTGTGTGGGTAAAGTTATTCAAGAATCCTGATAGATAAAATGTATTCCTCCGTCTTTAGCTACCAATAAATGGCAGACCTTTGCATAACAAATATAAAAAAGAAAACAATTTTAAATTGAAATAAATATGTCAAGAAGATAGAGGAACCCGTAACATCACGATGAAATGCAAAGAAAGAATTATGAATAGTAATGTAATGAAACAATAAAAACGCTTAATTTCCATCAATTCATTAGCATTCACTTCAGGAAAAGTTTAGAGGCGACCCAATTGTCGAAAGTTCTTTCAAAGATAAAAATTGTCAAAGGTTAAATTACCCAACAATATAACCTTCAAATATAGCAAGATAAATGAAAAAGCGCAAGTAGACAAAGTAGTGAGAACTCATCAACACACAAAAGTCATAACTAATGGAAAACTTGCATGCATGTGGCCTCAATATATAGAGAAAGCCAGCTACATTAATTAGGTATGCATTGAAAGTTTAAACATGATGCATTAAGTTAAGTAGTTGGCAACACAAAAGCCATTTAAGTGATGACATGTATATTTGGAAGGGAAATTCTTAAAATTTGAAAACAACATTAATGACGTACGATAGCTTGTTTAACACACCTACGTTACATGCTTGGGAGGGAAATCACCAGGGTTAAACATTTGCTTGACTTAATAAGTTTTTAGAATAAGTATGATATGTTATATTTTTCATCAAACGTATGATTTTATCGTGTCTTCAAAATATTAATTGTAATAGTTTTTTTTTTTTCAAAATTATATTTTGAATATCCCATAAAATTGGATCAAATCACTCTTTTTTTAAGATAGTCATCTAAATCAAACCGTGAATAATTAAATTTTTGAATCAAATGATTTTATCACACTATAAGTATTTAAATTTTTGAATCAATTGAATTTTATCACACAATCAATTTGAACCGCACCGCGAGTATAACTAGGTTTAAAACACATCTAATATCAAGTAAATTAAATAAGGCAGTCCCTATGAACATAGTTCAGTTAACAGTGTCAATGTATTGTTATATGCAGAGGTCGATGTTTGAACTCTGGACACCCCGCTTATTCACTTTTAAAAAGTTAATTATAGCCGCTACACTAGGCTACTTGACAAAAATAAAATAAAATAATAAGGCAGGGGCGAAGCTATGTTGCCAATTTTTTTTTATTTGAATAGATTAGTATATTTAGTAAATAACTACTGCAATAATAAATACTTAGTTACCACATGAGTTTATTTGTCAAAAGTTAGTGTAAATAAAAATGTTAATAAGATATGAGTTTGTCTACCATTTGCAATATAATAATATTGCACATGTTAAAATGTTAAAGCAGTTAAAAGTACTAAGTTTTTATTGAAAAATAACAATTATTTATTAAAAAGTTTCAATGCAAAGTTAATATTTTAAACTTTTTAACATGTGTAAATTTGCACTTTATAAAAAAAAGCATAAGATATTCACTTGTGTCATAGATACATTTCGTCTTATTTTGACATTTTTTATTTTGATATTTTAAACAACTATAAAAGAGTTTTTTTTTTGATCAAGTAGCCTAGTGGTTAAAGCTCACACAAATTAATTGTGAAAAAGTGAAATGTTTGGGGTTCGAACCCCAACCTCCGCATATAATATGCAAAATCTATATCAATTGAGTTAAGCTTATGAGAATACTACGGAAGAAAAGAGTTTTACTAACGGAAAAAATTATTGAGACAACATTCAATATACTTTTTATCCTTTTTTTTAAAGAATATACTTTTCATCTTGTTTCTTTATATTTAACCCCTCGTGCAAAGGTGAGTCTTTTGTCGGAATCCAAAATTTGTTTCATAAGTGGTTTCCACGGTGCTTCATCGCACTTAAGCAACGCTAACACAGTTCACTAGTGGATGATAATGATATTGATATGATAAGTTAAATTTTTTTAAGGCTATGCAACCATACACATTATATATGAAACCAATAACAATTCTTGTTTCTCTAATGGGATAATATTGTTGTGTACAAGTGTGAATTATATATCCCACATCGGATAGAAACACATATGATCTATAAACTCATTGTCTTAAGGTTTTTAGTAAGAGTGTATCGTTTCTCTCGCTTGTGTGGTTGTTCTGCCTGAATGTGGATGGTCCCTAGGCTCCCCCTGTGACCCAACAAATATGTTAGCAACCGCGTCATGTCCTTGTATATAAGTTCTCTTTGCCTTTTTTACATTTTTTAAGAAAAATTGTTAAAATAATTAATGTGTTTATTTTGTGTGCAAATATAAATTATCATTTGTTTGTATGTGTATTAAAGTTGACTTTTCATATTTCAAAAGAAGTTAATAATAGTAATTAAAGATATATTCAAGAAATAAATAATAAATGCATTTAGTAATTTATATATTTAGAGACAATTTTTTTTTTCAAATTAAGGACAAAGGTGAGAGTATAAGTAAGAGTTTATAAAAATTAAAAAATGAAGACCCTCTCTGACTAAGTGAATCGTTTTCATTTCAACCAATAGGGTAAATTACATTAGGGTCTTTTAAGTTTAAGGTTTGTAATAGATTGGTTCTTTACGTTATTTTGTTCCCACATAAGTCCTTTAAGTTTGTCGTTTATAACATATTGGTCCTTTAAGTTATTTTGGTCATACATAAGTCCTTTAAGTTTGTAAACGTTTTCAATTTAATCCTTATGTTAACCAAACATATGATGTGGCAGAAGGACTAAATCGAAAACGTTTACAAACTTAAAGGACTTATGTGTGACCAAAATAACTTAAAGGACCAATCTGTTACCAACCACAAACTTAAAGGACTTAAGTGAGAATAAAATAACTTAAAAGACCAATCTGTTACAAACCTCAAACTTAAAGGACCCCGAATATAATTTAGCCCAACCAATATATCAATATAAGTTTTAATGTGAATGATCAAGGAAACGTAGTAATTGAATTTAATTATGACTGGGCCTACACCTTCTCTATAATAAAAAAAAAAAATCTAATTATCACATTTTTTGTTTGTTTGTATTTCTTCATATACATAATTAAAATACATGATATTAACACATTCCCTTTCTCCTTAACAAAAGAAACCACTATGCATACCTATGTATTAATGAAGTTTCCGTGAGTTTAATTTGGTAGAGATATTGCAAAATATATGTAGGAGTCGGAGTTCGAACTTTGAACACTCAACTTCTCCACATTTAAAATGTGCGAGCTCTAATCACTAAACTAACAGAAGAAAAAAAATACTAATGAAATTCTACAGGAAGGTGAGTATACCATCCCAATCCTTAAGGCATTCAAACATTAGATCAATTATCTTTCCAATAGTAATTGCATTAAAAACTTAATCAAAATCTTCTCCTGGTGATTTAACTTTTTTACCAGTTAAAAATTCAGTCCCCAATTCCTCTCTAACAAACTTATACAATGAATAAGACCTGCATTCCTTGATTTTGTTAGGACTTGCTAAAATCCCTTTTTCAAAAGCAATTCTTGTAGATTCAACATCTTTTGGCAAGACCCTTTTTAGTTCCTCCTCAAATGCACCTATCTTAAGGGAAAAAAAAAGAAGCATTTATATTTTTCAAACCATTACTATTACTACTCCTCAATGCATGTTCCACAAACACTTGCATCAATTTTTGCTCATTACAAGGGTCATCAAAAACATACTAACAATCTACCATTTTAAGCAAATATTTCTGACAATACATATAATGATGAATCTCACCATTAACTCCAACATTTTAGATTTTTCTAGCCATTTGACTCGCTGCTTTCTTAACTATGGTCTTTAGATTCTCAAGAGGGAGTTAGGACCCAATGTTGTAAGACAGGGACATTTTAGACAACTTGAAGGGCCTGTGAGCAAACAATCACTCACCATCGATCTCATTCTCTTCTTAAGGACAATTTCTTAGGACCCACAATTAATTTAAAAATAAAATAAAAGATAAAGGTGAGACTTTTTTCCATTTGGGTATGTTTAACATGTGGACCCACCATTCCGTTATTCCTTACTTTGTCACCTATATACAACAACTACATTCTTTTGTTTTGTCCCAACATACAAAACAATAAAAGTGTGATAGAGATAGAAATTTCATTTAAATCTTAGTACTCAAAAATAGTCACAATGAAAGAAGGGATTGATGTTGGTAAAGGAAACAAAACCCATTGTAAAACATTACTACTACAAAACAAAGACAAGATAAAAGGAAAATCTGGAATCAATAAAGGTTAGTCGCTGGTTTCTTACTTAAACTTTGTTATTACCTTTTATTATTAGATTGATCATTTGTTTTAGCTTATTTTGTGAAGATGAATACGTTTGAAGTTTATAATAATATATGAAACATACTTATTATAATTTTTTGTGTTAACCCTCCGGTTTACGGCGGAAGGGGGCCCCTGGTAATCCAGAGTTTGACCAGAGGTAATTAAAACTTGTCAAGAATTGTTTCCACAAAAAATCGAATCCGGATTCTCCGAAACGATTCTTCCCAGTGGGCAGTGAGCTCATTAGCCACTTGAATCCAATCAGTTGGTTAAAACCTTTTGTATTCGAATATACTTTTTTTTTACCCAAGACCACTTGGATGGGGTCTTGGGGTTAAATCTCAAGTTTGGTCACCCATTACGATCCTATCTGGTTCAGGGGATTAGCCTCAGCAATGTTTAAATTTATTTTTTTTAATATGGTTCTAATAGTTTATAAAGAGAAATGGTAGCATTTAAGTTGTTGTCAAACTTGTCTTGATGATTATTTTTAAAATGAGGAATGCTAGCAACACTCATTCTAACACACACTCTCCAACACACTCTCTTTGATTGGTTAAAGCTCACATGGGTCCCACCAAATCATGTAGGTCCCATATAAATTTGGTGGGTCCCATGTGAGTTTTAACCAATCAAAGAGAGTGTGTTGAAAAGTGTGTGTTAGAATGTGTGTTGCTAGCATTTTTCTTTTAAAATATCAACTTTTTATAATTTTTGCTAATAAATAATTAAAGATGTTAAATGTCAAAATTGTGCATTGACATGTGTGAAATAGTCAACTGAATCACTCATTGTGGGAAAAATGGAGTACTTTTAAAAAATAATTTTTATTATTGTAAACAAACATAAATCAGCTTTTTCTAAACATCTCTAATTTATTTCTATCAAAATTACATTTATTTTGAATAGTAACCAACAGACCCTTAATGATGTTAACTAACAGTAAGATTCATTCCATTTCATGATTCAATGATCAATCTCTTAGAATTAGTTCAATAATTTATGATTACAATGACATTGCTTTATATAGTAGATCAAACTGTTAACAAACTAACAATTTGAGTCTAACAAACTTTGCCTAGTCACCAAGTCCTCTAATTAACTTGACAGCTGTGTAACTAACTTGGCAGCTGTATGCCATGTCAGTAACTAGCTTAGTGACATGACACATGATATATATACATTGATACTTTGTTTGCTTGATCAAATGCCAGATAAATCTCAGGGTAATGACGTTGAATCCGAGAAAAACGACAGTGTGCATAATGAGTCGAGGGGCTTACTTGTTTCACTGAAGCCAGAGATGACAAAGCTCTGTGAAGTTCTTCTTCTTCCAGTATGCAGCATGCTTTTCTCTTTGTTAAGTTTTACTTGCTGTTTGTTTTCATACTTTGGTCCTTGACAAGATTGCATTCTAATAACCAGATTGTTTGTGCTAATGAAATCTGAGCTCTATTGTAAGTCGGAGTTTGATGTTACGGCGACATATATTTTGTAATGCAGGATAATGTCAAGACTATGGTTGACAACTTTCTTGAGTATTATATGAACAATCACCACTTCAATATCGAATCCGTGTCAATATTACAGGCTTTTCAAATATCTCTGGTGAGAATATTTCTTGCATATCACCCCTTCTCTCACATCCTTCTTTCTATATAGCTTATGCTTTCTTAAATAAATTTGGACTTCTGTTTGTTTATTCTTGATTGTTTCCATAGTATGTGTCATATGTGATTCTTGTACAATTTGGCTACCTTTTCCTTTCATGCAGTAGTATTTTCTGGAATTTGATTTCGCTGTATCCTATTTAGCCTTCCTAATTTTGTGCTTATTTTATTTATTTATTTTTGGGAAAATCTAACAACTAATTTGTTTATTTTTCACACATCTGACATTTTTCTGTTGAGAGCCAGCCATCAAAGCCAGTTTTTGTTTGTGCTTGATCTGACTACTCAACTGCATGTATGCCTTGAAATTTTTGTTTCAGCTGAGATTCTTGTCTCTCTGCATGTAAAATAGGCTTGTGAAGTATTACATGAATTTGTTTCCTACCTCATGCAGGTGCACATATTCCATAATTGCATTTAGCATTTATAAGTATGACTGATATTCCCCTCCTTGTATTGTGCAAATTTCAGATTTGGACTGCCGCTTCTTTGCTAAAGCACAAAGTTCAGCACAAGGCTTCTCTTACTCTTGCAAAACAGTATTTGAATTTTGACTGTAATCAAACAGACGTGGACTACAGTTATTCTTTGCTGCGGTGTTTAAAGAAAATATTCGTATATCGTACAGGCACTTATAATGATACTTCTTCTCCAAAAGCTTCTAAATCATTGAATGGAGATTCATGTTCAGAAGTGGCATGAGAGGTTGAATTGTTCAAAAAAGATTTGTCCAAAAGCATTAGAAAAATTCAGAAAAAGTGTGAAAAAATTCTGAATAAGATATGCCTTATGCACCAGGAAGAGATACATAGGTTGAGAGCGGTTAATGAGGTTGAAAAGACTAAATTGGAGAGAAAATACAAAACACAGTTAGCAATGACTCGATTCTACTCTCCTGATATGGCAACGAAAACAGAAAGACTTAATATTTTGAATATTGACCATCAAAAAAGGATTGAAGAACTGAAATGTCAGCATGAAACAAGGTTCAAGGAACTTGAGGACAAACAATCAGCTCTTATACTAAAGATTCAAGATTGGGAGGCCACTTGGGTGGAAGAAGTGAAGTCTTGGGCAAAGAATGAATTGCGAAACATAGTTGCTTCAAAGGAACCTGGGACTGGGATTGATTACTCGCAGATGTGTGATAATGTGGTTGAATCCATGATAGAGACTGGGGCTATGGTTCCTGAAACCAATTCCCCTTCAGTGGTAAAATAGCTGAACAACAAAATTCTCTTTTCAAGCATGACGGGGCTAAGGAAATGGACATTTTGGTTTCAAATGATAAACCAGATTGTGAGAATGCCACACCTCTAGAGCACCCATGTTCTGATGGAGTTTCATCAAGCGTACCTGAAGGGCAAGTTCCAGTTGAAGTGCAAGAAACTACAAATGAAGGGGACTCCGAAAGTGTATCAGAGAGACAGGTACAAGTTGAAATGCCTGTGACCGACAGTTTTACTCATTGTCTGCTGCAGAATGCAACTCATCTGGACCTGCCTTCATCTGTGGATCAATCGGACAGAAGTTCAATAGATGCGCCAGTTTTAGACGGTGTTTTATCTTCAAAGCCTTGTCAAGCTGTTTGTTCAACCAGTTGTCAAGATACAATTTCCCTTTCAAATCCACCTTTGGAGTAACAAATATCTAATGGAGATATTCCTGTTTTAGTGCCAGAAAATAGTCATGCATTGGCTGATTGTCATAATGATGTAGAGCCTTCAACAAATGCTATGCTGGTGGATAATAATGCCACAAATGACAAGGAAGGAGGAGTACTTGAAACTGTGACCAATGCTCCAGTACCTAGACCAGTTAATGTCATGGAGCCTCTAGAACAAGGGCAACAATTGCCTTCTGTGAAGTCCGCTGCCGACAAGGATTCAGACGGGGAAATGAAATTTTTTTCTGAACAAGTTCAAATTCAAAATTCTTCTCAAGATGGTTGTGAGATGCCTAGTTTAGGTACCATGTGCTTGCCAGATTGTGAGAATGCCACATATGTAGCACATCAATGCTCTGATGGAGTTTGTGGTTGGACCTAACACAATCCCACAAAACCGGCTTGTGAGGTGAGGATTGCCCCCACTTATAAACACATTGTCAGGCCATGTCCTATCCGATGTGGGACTCTTAACACACCCCCTCACGACCTGGGCTTGGTCCGTGGACATAAATGGTGGGTGGCCCGATAGTGGAAACCTGATGGCAGGTGGCCCAATGGATTTTGGAGAGGCTCTGATACCATATTAGAAATCGTGGTTGGACCTAACACAACCCCACAAAACCGGCTTGTGAGGTGAGGATTGCCCCAACTTATAAACACACTGTCAGGCCATGTCCTATCCGATGTGGGGCTCTTAACACAAATATCCGACAGAGGTTCAATAGATGCGCCAGTTTTAGATGGTGTTTTATCATTAAAGCCTTGTCAAGCTGATTGTTCAACCAGCTGTCAAGAAAAAATTTCCCTTTCAAATCCACCTTTGGAGCAACAAATACCTGATGAAGATATTCCTCTTATAGTGCCAGAAAATAGTCATGCAGTGGCTGATTGTGACAAGGGTGTTGGGCCTTCAACAAATGCTATGCTGGTAGATAATAGTACCACAAATACTATAGAGCCTTCAGTTAATGTCATGGAGCCTCTAGGACATGGGAAACAATTGCTGTCTGTGGAGTCCGCTGCTGACAAGGATTCAGATGGGGAAATGCAAAATTCTTCTGAACAAGTTCAACTGGCCTCTAGTTCATCTGATGTTGTACCAGCCAATCAAATCATAGTGCCTTCAAATCTGGTGAATCAATTAGCTCATGCAGAGCTCTCTTCCAACTTGGTTATGTCGGGTTTGTCTACTGTTCGTTTAGCAACTGGAGATGAACATCAGCTGAACAGCGTACATGGTCTCCCCATCATTCTGAGCAATCTTCTGTGATTCCAAATAAAGATGTTGGGTAGTCACACTCAAATTCAAATCCAAATCATGATTCGCTTACAGTCAGTAGAGTAAGAGCACAGTCTGCTAACCCAAGAAATTTTTCAACTTCTTTGGCGATGAATAGTCATCCTTTCCAATCTACAGCCCCTTCATCTTCCAGAAGGCTGCCTCGTTTGTCCCATGATATTGAATCCGAAAGAATACAAAAAATAATAGAGCAAACATTGAAAAACAAGGAAGACGCGGTTAGTGTCTGGTTTACTCATATAACCTTACTCTGATGTTACTTATTCTAGGTTTCTATATTTTCTGATTACTAAAATATTATTCTGGTTGGAGCAGAAATTGCGGTTGAAATCTGATTTTGAAAAGGAATTAGCAGAGCTTCAGAGAAAGTATGATGTTAAACTTCAGAAGCTGAAGTTGAATTTCAGCAAACAGAGAAGACTCTAGAAACAAATATTAACACGGTTCGTGCGAGTAAGATCTTGGCAAATGTTTTGGATCTTAAAGTATCTGGCGCATCAGGAATGCAGCATGGTATGTTTATTTTTCATAGACATCTAAGTTTTGATATTGCTTTTACATATCTGACTTGGATTGATCACAGAAACCAAATTTCACTTGAGTTCCTTTCCAACTATGGTTCGTGTTTTTTTTTTTTTTTGACTGGTCAACTTTCAACCTCAGCCTGAGTTGGCAGTTACTTCAGAGGTTTGAGAGGAGAGTTCTTGCTAAGGATAAAAATGTGTATTATTTATCTTTTCTAAGGCCAATTTTTAAACTAAATTGTATATGTGCAGTTTTTGAAAAATCAATCATATGCAGATTGTTTCAGTAATTGTGGTATTATTGTTTTTGGTTGTTTGAATTACTCGAACATTGGGATAGGGTGACAAATTTATGATCTTAAATCTGTACTCTTACGCGTGGTTATTTCGTATTCATGTCTTCGTTTATGTATTTCAGTAGCAGGCATACAAATCACTAAATATGGATGGCTTGTAGCACTGAGTTTTCTGTTTCGAGTATTTTTCTAACTACTATCTTGATTTCAGATTCACTTTCACATCAGTTGCATCAACTTTTGAGACAACAAGGTACTACTCGAACATTCCTGATTTCTGGTTCTTCTTCCGGTGAGCCTCCTACACCAGTCTGGCAAGTCCCTCCGTTGCTCCTAACTTGCAGCATAAGCTACCACCTGGTCACAATATGTCAGGAACTGCCTCCGGTGTCTCTGCAAGACCACCTCTCATAAACACTAATAGGTCTTCAATTGCCCAAGATATTCAAGGTGTTGAGTTACGTGCACCGGCACCACATCTCCGTTCTTCTAGACCCTCAATATCTGTTCCACCCTCCAGTTTCAATCCTCTTCAACGCGGGATTCCAAGTCAGACAGAACCTAGTAATCTTCGAGCAACTTCTCCCTCGTATGCTCATGTCTCACTCTGGCAAAGACCGCCAAACTATCAGTCTGATCCACAAATGAGACGCCAGCCTGACAGTGCAGGCAGGTTAGCCTCCTCTAACTTACCTGTCTCTGGTTTACTTGGGAATGTTAGCAGTCAATCTACTATAACATCCCCGAATGTTATTTCACGTTTGTCAGATGTGGCTCTTGCTAACCTATCCAGATTTGGGCCCAATAGCAGTAGCGTGGTGGCTAACTTGTCACATCAAGTTGCATTTCCGAATTTAGTATGTTTATCAGATGACGAGTGACCAGACAATTGTCTTAACACCTGACCATGATATAGCTTTGTTTGGTTTGGAGGGTTATATTGGGACTGATGACAGTGTCTTGAATTTATTTTGTATACTGCGCTAACTGTTTGCTCTAATTATTGAGTAAAATGCATATAGGTAATCAAGGGTAGCTTCTTCTTTAGCTCATTGATATTCTGATATTCATCTAACAAATTATTATTAATTAACGATATGAGGTTACCTTTGTAAAAAAAAAAAGTAATCAAAATTTTGTCTGATTTTTGTCGGAACTGGCTCATGAACTGGCTATTCAGTGATCTATGATGTTATCTATTCTATACCATATGTGAATGATCACAGAAACATATACTTGTGCAGTAATTGAATCTGGTTATGATTTATTTTTTGTTTGCATTTCTTAATATACATAATTAAAGCTCTATATTAAAACACATGATATTAACACATTTGCTTTCTCCTTAGCAAAAGGAAACCACTGTGCATACCTATTACCTTACAGGATAAATACATTGCAACACTAGTAAAACATTGTACTAATGAAATTCTATAGGAAGGGGAGTACCATCCCAATCCTTAAGGCATTCAAACATTGGATCAATTATCTTTCCAAGAGTAATTGCATTAAAAACTTTATCAAAATCTTCTCCTGGTGATTTAACTTTTTCACCAGTTAAAAATTCAGTCCCCAATTCCTCTCTAACAAACTTATACAATGGATAAGACCTGCCTTCCTTGATTTTGTTAGGACTTGCTAAAATCCCTTTTTCAAAAGCACGTCTTGTAAATTCAACATCTTTTGGCAAGACCCTTTTTAGTTCCTCCTCAAATGCACCTATCTTAAGGAACATAGAAGCATTTATATTTTTCAAACCATTACTATCATTACTCCTCAATGCATGTTCCACAAGCACTTGCCTTAGTTTTTGCATAAGTGGATATGTGTCATTACAAGGGTCATCAATATATGTAAAAACATACTCACAATCAACCACTTTAAGCAAATCTTTCTCACAAGATATGTAATGATGAATCTCACCATTGACTCCAACATTTAAGATTTTTCTAGCCACTTGACTCACTGTTTTCTTAACTGTGCTCTTTAGATTCTCCTCCAAATACCTCAAATCTATTGCTTGACATAAAGCAATCAAGTAAGTTGAACACATAAGCTTTAATATCTCAACAGCTTCTTCTGTTTTCCTTGCAGAGATTAATCCAAGTGAATTAACATCTTGATTATGCTGTTCAGCACTTTGGACATGATTAGTAACAGGATTAGCTAAAAACTGAAGCTCAGAACAATATGCTGCCATTGCTATCTCACCGCCTTTAAGTCCATAATCCAAGCTTAAACATTTACCACCAGAGAGATTTGAAGGCAAACCATTGTTGTAAAAATCATTAACCAACTCAGACATTTGAGCAAAAATTAATTTTCCAATTGCAGCCAAAGCTAATCTTGTATTGTCCATAGAAACACCAATTGGTGTACCTTGAAAGTTTCCACCATGCAAAGCTTTGTTCCTTTTCACATCAATCAAAGGATTATCATTCACAGAATTAATCTCTCTCTCAATTGATTTTGTTGAATACCTAATAACTTCAATTTGTGGACCTAACCATTGCGGTGAAGTCCTAAGCGCATATCTATCTTGTTTAGGCTTTCTATGAAAATCTATCTCATGCGATTTCGTTGCAGCATGAACACAAGCACTTTTATGCAAAATATGTTCCATCAATGCTGCAGCTTCAATTTGACCAGGATGATGTTTCAATTTATGTGTCAAATGATCTGTAAACTCTGGCTTTCCTTGCATAACTTCAGCGAAAACCGCCGACATAATTTCAGATAAAACAGTTAAGATATTAGCATCAAATAGAACTATAGAAGCTAAACCAGCACCAACACCAGTTCCATTAACAAGTGCAAGACCTTCTTTAGGGTGCAACTTGAAGAATTCTTCACCTATATCAGCTAAATTAAAAGCTTGTGAAGCATTTAGGGTTTCGCCATTGGATCCATTAATAGCTTTTGAATTAGGCCTACCTGTTAGGAGTGCAGCTATGTAAGAAAATGGAATCAAGTCACCTGAGGCGGAAATTGATCCGCGCAAAGGTAAACATGGTGTGATGTTGTGGTTGAGAAGCTTTGCAATGGCTTCTAGTATTTCATATCTAATTCCTGAGTAGCCTTGAAGGAGTGTGTTTATTCTTACTAGCATTGCAGCTCTTGTTGCATTTTGTGGTAGTGTATGGCATTGTTCTGTTCCATTACCGAAAATTCCAGCATTCAAAAACCTGTCAAAAACAAAGAATCACAATTTACATGAAAAATGTATCCATAGTACTATTGGGCCATGATTCAATTTGAATATCATTAACAACCATTGAATTTAATAAATTAGTGTTTTAGTAAATGATTTGGATTAACTTTATTATATTGTTGTTGTAGACCATAACCTAACACTTCACCCTAGAGACTGTCATGATGATTTTATGTTAGACCTGACTACATAGGAATTCATGCCGAGTATTACGTAGACGGATTTGGATTCTCTACTGCAGCTGCATCGTGCAACACGCTGCAGATCCGTTGGATTAAAGAGAAAATCAAACTGAATTTCATCTAGATGGATCCAAAAACCTCATGAGTATGATTTATTCACTCAATACTCGCCTAATTATAGTCCTCATCTTACCTTTAGTTAGGGCTCTATTTTGAGTATAGGACAATACTCACCTAATTATAGTCCTCGTCTTACCTTTAGTTAGGGCTCTATTTTGAGTATAGGACATGAAGTATGAAAATACAATATTAGAATTCATAAATGTTGTAGAATATTATATTATTTTGGGAGGTCCCCACTTGACTTCGCACCGATAATTTTGAATAAGAACAAATATTTGTTTTAGTATTGTAAAATACGGTATCCAATTTAATCTCTCATAACAAAAAATTCGATAGAATAGTCTTTCAAAATTCTAGTTCAGACACATTAATTCTTCTTAATTATAATTTTTACACCCAAAATAATTTTTCTTTAAAAGATTATATATGATGAGATAGAAATTGAGTACCTACCTAATGAGTTCAGTTTGAAGTGCATGACCTTGGTTAGTTCTTCTATGGGAGGTTGAACCAAAGCCAGTAGTGACACCATAAAAGTCAGTACCTTTATGGACACTCTCCATCACCCACTCACTACTCTCCTTAACTCTAACCCTTGCCCCCTCATTCAGCTCCACGGTCGCTAACCTCTCTGCGACCGCCACTACCTCCCCCACCCT